>Ga0307987_1001115_pt1 | contig 15057 bp, 14 predicted proteins | sample EllFjometagen181_FD_203157 | JGI IMG/M metagenome (GOLD analysis project Ga0307987, IMG submission 203157) | Marine microbial communities from Ellis Fjord, Antarctic Ocean - #181 | ecosystem: Environmental > Aquatic > Marine > Unclassified | place: Southern Ocean | collected 2014-10-08
TACGCTTAAGCGACTTTATGGATTAATATAACGTCAAAAAAAGTTATTCCGATTTTTTTGATGAAGCACATGTGGTTTTCCTGCTTTTTTAGCGAAGGATCGGAATAACTTTATCATCGGAATAATCTGTTGCCCATACTTGATTGGGATGATCAATACATAGATTGCGAAGCAAATACGGATATATCTTGTGTGCTGGATGGGGTTTGCTGGTTTTAGGTTTTGGATATATAGCTTCCAACCCCATTAGTCTCATTAGTCGCTGAATCCGTTTTCGATTGTTGTCATAGCCCAGTCTTTTAAGAAAAGTTACCATAGATCGACTCCCATAACACGGTGTTTTCAGGTATTGTTCATCCATGAACCTCATTAATTTGAGATTGTCCGGTTTTTCCCCTTGGGGTTTATAATAAACCGAAGTTCGGCTGATTTTAAGCAATTTGCATTGCTGAACGATACTGAAATTTGGGTTCTGGAATTCAATCATATTTTTTCTTTGCTCACGGCTTAAAGACTGAGCTTTTTCGACAAAAAGTCGCGTTCCACTTTTAACTTGCCAATATGTCGATACAGCTCATCTACTTTGGCTTCAGACTGCTTATTTTGTTTATGACCTTTATCAAAAATGTTTGCTACGCCTTCAAGCAGATTCCGTTTCCAAGTGTGTATCATTGTGGGGTGGACCTCGTAACGTGCAGCTAATTGTGCCACTGTTTCCTCATTTTTTAAGGCGGCCAGGGCAACTTTAGCTTTGAATTCCGAACTGTACTGTTTCCTTTTCCTGCTCATCGTCAACTCCTTTCATTTGAGGTGATTTAGAGCTTAGCACATTGTTCGTTTTTTGGGGACCACCGTAATAAAATTTGCGGTCCTAAGTATTACTAATGTATTTTCTGGATTTTTTATTGGCCAAATACAATTTTCAACCCCAATATATTGTATCGGGCTTTGATTTAAAAAAAGTGAACTTTTAATAATTAGGTTGCCAGTTTGTTTTGTTGCGAGTTTTTTTCTATTTTTTTTAAAAAAATATATTTTCTTTGGATTTAATTCTTTTACTTTTTTGTTTAGTATTCAATGCATGTTGATCAAAGTCTGGTGTAGGCATATTATAAACATAAGGAAACGATATGCAGCGTAATGTAGATCAGACGTCTGATATAAAAAAATACTGCGGAAAGATTATGTTACCAGTTTTTTTTGTGATTTTTCAAATATCTTGTAAGTTATTGAATTTTAAGGCGATATTCACTTCCACGAAGATGGTCAGAATACTCTATAAATTCAGACGGTTAAGGGTACTCGCAACACAATAATAATAGCCCGGGGTTTTTAAATTTAGCATTGGAAAATTTCGTTTTTGATATAGTCCGCAGTAAAAAAACGATATCGGTACAGACTATACTAAATTATATTATAAGATCGTTATTCGCATTTTCTACATTGACATATCGGTTGAAAAATTATAAATAAAGGTAGTTTTTTAACCTATAGGGAAGGTTATAATGAATAATGTTTATCCTACAAGTTTAATCTGGAAGCTTACACATGCATCAGGCAATCAGCTTAAGTATTGGGTTAAAATTGGTATAGTTCACCCGAGTAAAAAAGGGAAAATCTTCTATTATTCATTCCGAGATATAATCAAACTCAGGCTAATAATATCTTTAAAAAAAAAGAGGTTAAGTCTTCAGAAAATCAAAAAAGGAATTAGCAATCTAACCGCTATCCTTCCTGAATCGGATGATCCTCTTTCCAGACTTATAATTCATACTGACGGTATTGATATGTTTGTAAATGAAAAAGGGAAATATTTTAGTGCAACTACAATGCAACAATTTTTCCAATTTGACACTGAAAAAATTAATAATGAACTTATCGAGCTTCAAAAAAGAAAAATGTCTTTAAAAAATGAGAAGGTAGTGAATTATTAGCATTAACTATCACTAAATTTTATTATGGCAACTAATTTATCTGATATGACAATAACCGATCAACTAAAAGCTTATGGCGCACCTATACCCCTCTATTTAAATAGAGGAGAAAGTGCGTCACTAATAAACTACCTTGATTTGGTTAAAAATAGGGAAAAAAAGCTAATACCAGAAGCTGTTATTGAATACCAATCAAGACCAATTTTATATATTGTTAATAACAATCGCCTTTCAAATAATCCAAGAAGTCGTAGACAAGAACTATTTAGTATGAAAAGTACCCTGGCTAATAGAGGAGAAGCTGCATATATAGCCATTTTGAGGCCGGGGCAACTTGAAGTTTACCCTATTAATTTAAAAAAAGATCTTGGGGGAAAGATTCAGGTTTTTGAGAATGATGTAAATTCCCATACCTTTTTCCAAGCACTTGCATTGGGAACGTCTAAATTAAAGAAGCAATCAAATCCAGATTATATTTATGACCGAATTTTTTCTCTTCTTCAGAAAAGTTCAAATCACTTAATATCTAAACCATGTAATTTGCCGAAGTCAGACGTACTCTCTTTGGTCGGAAGAGCATTATTTTTCAGATTTTTAAAAGATCGGGACATTATTATAGAAAGTGATTTGTTGGAAATTTGTCCTGGCGCAAAACAATTCGAAGAGTGTTTTGCTAATCCAAAAAATGCTGCTGCTACATCTGCTTGGCTGGACATAACATTTAATGGAGACCTACTCCCTCTTCCCTCTAATGGTGATGAAAAATATTTTCATCGTATCAATGAGCAAACTAAAGGAGATGTATTTCTACATTTATCTGCAATTGTATTTGGCGCAGAACCATCAGGCTTGGGATATCAACTTCACTTATGGAAAGACTTCGATTTTTCCCATATTCCAGTTGGCCTTTTAAGCCAAGTTTATGAAAGTTTCAGTACCAAATGGGACCCATATTCAAAATCCACAAGTATTCACTATACACCTCGTAATATTGCCGAATATTTAATTGATGAGTCTTTTGCATCAATTTCAAATGCATCGAAAGCAAGGGTATTAGACCCTGCCGTTGGGGCGGGGATTTTTCTTGTCATAGCTTTTAAAAGGTTAGTGGCAGAAAATTGGAAAAGAGAAGGAGTCCGACCAAACAGTAAAAAGATTCAAGAAATTTTGTATCAGCAACTCTCTGGATTCGATATTAATGAATCAGCATTAAAATTAGCATCACTCAGCCTTTATCTAACAGCAATAGAACTTGATGCACACCCAAGGCCCCCTAAAAAAATGAGATTTCCATGCCCCCTAAGAGAAAAGGTTCTATTTTATGTAAGAAAACCAACTGATCCAGTTGATGGACCAATACTTGGTAGCTTAGGGTTTGACTCAGATGCACTTCACAAGAATAAATATGATCTTGTTGTAGGTAATCCACCGTGGACTAAATTAGGGAAAGAACATTCTGTTCTTGCTAATCAATACACAAAAATCATTCGACAAATTGCACGCAATAGAGGTCTCGAAGATATAGCTAATAACTATTCGAATCCGGATAGGAATCCTGACTTACCTTTTCTTTGGAAAGCAATGGAATGGTCAAAACCAGGAGGAATCATTGCCTTTACGCTTCCATCAAGGATACTGTTCAAACAAAGCCCTCCTGGAAAGAAAGCCCGTGAAGCACTGTTTAAAGCAGTTAAAGTCACTGGCCTTTTAAATTATTCTTGCCTTAGAAAGACAAAAGTATGGCCTAAAATGAATCATCCCTTTTGCTTACTTTTTGCAAAAAATACATTACCTGAAAAAGACTCTGAATTTTATATTGTTTCACCTCGTTTAGATTCAAAACTCAATTCAAAAGGCAGGGCCAGGATTGATTACGCTTCAGCTGAACCGATTCAATCAAGCAAGCTTATAAAAGAACCATGGTTATTGAAAACACTTACCGTGGGGACTCCACTTGATGTTGCTATATTACGAAAAATTATAACGAATACAAAAACTACAATTAAAGATTATTGGGAAGAAAAAGAACTAAAACACTCCCGAGGTTATGAGATTAACGAAAAAGAAAAACCTTTTAGTGCCTTAAAAATGAAAAATTTTCCTAATTTAAATAATGAAACTGCCAAACATATTTCATTTTATTTAGATCCGGGAGAACTACCTTCGTTTAAATTGCAATCCCTATGGAGACCGAGAGATATAAACATTTATCAACCTCCGTTAATGCTCTTACGCAAATCTCCTCGTGAAAATATCAATGATGGTAGGACCTTATTATGTCTTAACAAAGTTGCATATCATGAAATATTTTATGGATATAGTGGATGTGGACATCCACATGCTGAAGAATTGATAAGATATCTTTATTTGATATCCTACAGTCGGCTTTTTAAATATTATATTTTAACAACAAGCCCCAAATTCGGTGTTGACAGACCCGTTTTTCATAAAGTTGACTTTGATCATTTCCCGTTCATTCCTTTGGAAGAAATTAAAAATCAAGATCGCATGAAGATATGGGATTTATCCAATAAGCTTGCGCATGATGATAAAAAGCCTTTTGATAAAATTGATCAATTCATTTGTGGCATATATGGACTTAATAGCTCTGATATCGAGGTAATTAATGACACTATTGATGTTGGGTTGCCTTTTAAGAATTCACGAAAAATAGCGGAAACGACCCCTTCCCGAAAACAAATAGCGACTTATATAAAATATCTTACAAGTCAACTAAGTCCATTTTTTAAAGTAGTTGGCCAAACAATACAGGCAGAGAATATTTTTCTTAATTCAATTGAATTTGATCAACCATGGCATTTTATAGAGTTGTCAACACAGACAAAAGGTCCTCAAAAAGATTTCACCATAGCTTTGACAGGTTTAATGGAGATAGCGAATGCTCAAGGAGCAAGCCAAATCATAATTAAAGGTAGAGAAGGGCTGCTAATTGGAATTTTAAACCAGTATAGATACTGGACAAAAAGTAGGGCTCGTCTTTGTGGCTTAGATATCCTCAGGAACCATATGGATAGCTTTGTCCTACCGGGGAATTTTTGATGCCAGGTTTCTTTGTTGGGGAAATAAAATATACGTACCCACATCCGCCACTCGATATTCGAATCCTTTTAGTGCTTGAGAATGCAGTAAGAAAAGCATGGGAAATACTGAAAGACAATCAACCTAACAGTTTTTATTTAGATTCTGCGTCAGAAAAATCAGTAACGATTGCTCTTCTGGATATCATGGAGGAGTTGAGAACAACGGGTATTGTTGATGGATTTAGCAATAAAGAATTTGAGACCGTTATTAGAGAGGGCAAACTGACAAATTTTGATGGCCAACACCCCGACAAAGAGCCCGATTTTGTTTTTAGGCTCACAGAAGTTCGTGTTGGAACTAAAAAATTACAAGATGGGATTATTACCGAATGTAAGCCAGTCGATAAAGCTCACCCTGTGGGCAGTAATTATTGTAAGAAAGGCCTTATAAGATTTATAAATGGTGATTATGCTTGGGCCATGCAAAGTGGTATGATGATAGGTTACGTTGACAATGCCTATACAATTTTCCCAAAATTGTCCGATTCTCTCAAGAAAGATAAAGGGCTTTACAATTCAAAAGGAGAGCCTGTCGCCTGCCCACTATCAGAAAAATTAAACATATCCCCAATGGTATATAAAACAATACATGAAAGAAAGTGGCAGTATCCCCAAAATGGAAAAAAAGCACCTGATATTACTATTCGTCATTTATGGTTGACAAAATAAAGTCAAAAACAATCTTTTTTGTTTAAACTATCCTGTATTTTAGTTTTTTAAGCAGAACGCCTAAAATTTTAAGATACTTTAGTTTTAGGGTTAAGCAACTTTAATTTTGATGATATTCAGAAATCAGAAGTTAACGGGTCTATATTATAGTCAAATTTGTAGATATATGGAGCTTCAATTGGCTCAATGTCTTTCACTTCCCAGGAGAATAACACCAAATTTCTTGAATATGAGCGGCTGCTATTGAATTTAATTCCATTAAAGCCATATGATTTTGCACAATCTGCAATGAACCTTGGTACAAAATATTCTGGTTTCCATCCAGCTGATTTTTTAACTCTTCTTTCAAGAACGCTACTATATCTCAGGCCGAATGATAACAGATCAAGCCCAGCATTTGGTTCCTCTGAAATTTCATGCGATAAATCAATTATCTTTTCCGATTTGGCAAGCTTAAATTTTTGTAACCAAACAAGCCCGGACTCTTCAAGAAGTTCTGCCGCTGCTCCATATTCATCCTCTACAAGATAAAATACGCTTTGCCCGAAATGGTTATAACGTCCTTCGCCAATCTCAATTTTTTCAGGGTCGGCTGGAAATAAACCCCCTGTATTCAAAAGTTTACTGCCGCTAACCTTTCTTGCACGAAACCATGTTTCCTCTTTGATTTTGATCTGAGGGAGTTCTGGGACTTGTTTATAAATTTGTTTTCCAAGTTTATGATGTAGTCCGAGGTAAGGGTGTTTTTCAATAAAGTAAAAGAATTCTTCAAATTCATCCTGGTATTTTCGATACCAATCTTCCCATTTAGAATCAATGTATCTTTCATATTCGTTTTTAATACCAACGTCTGATTCAAGTTCTATATTAGTACCGCAATAAGGGCAAGTCAGATCTTTTGTGACAGCCTCCTGATAGGATTTAGGGATATCTAAGTCATGGAGAAGCTCTGGCAAATATGTTTTTATTCCTAAAACCCAAATCCATTCACCGGAATCGCGGGGTTGGCAATTCAAGCAATTGGTAATTTCACAAGAAACTTGTTCAATGTATTCTTCGAGCTTACCAGCATCAAGTTCAGCTTTCATATTTTAAATATCTCCGATAAAGACGCCAACTTAAAAAATTTTCCAAATTAATTTTGGGAGCAAAGGCTCTATACCACCAATCCCTGAGTGTGTAAACAATATGGATGACTCCCAAATCCACCGCCTATTTTTTTTACACCCATCCAAAGGTAATTCGGGAACTTTTTTTGCTTGAAGGAAGCTTACTCCGGTGGGTGAACGACTTTTTTGGCACCATCCACGTGATTCTGAGCTATTTTAGGCATAGCTATCCCATGGCGGACAAAAAATTTAAATTTTTTATTGCACAGATTTTCCATGTCTTTATCCTGAGGGTACCCAGGCCCCATTACCCATTGGACAAAGTCAGTTTGGTCGGCGGCTCAGCACCCAAGACTTTCCCTGTGAGTCCTGGGATTTTTCAAAAATAATCTGACCACAACATATAGATTTATATCATACCTGGAAAAAGAGAGCCCTATGAATACAAATTATCGCTGCCAGATTCTGAGCAGCCCTGTGTACCGGAGGAATAATCAAACGTCTTTTATATAAAGGCTCTTACCCCATAATGATAGACAAATTGAACACCCACAATCCAATTTTAACGACGAGCAGAGCAGTTCGGTAGTGTTACGTCTGCAAAAGCGCCGGGTTGGGCTTTTATTTTAAAGACCTAAATTGTCTAACAACGGTTTTTCATATACGTCACTCTCTGCAGGGTAACGTAAGCCATTGACTCCATATTGTTTTGCTAAAGACCAAAGAATGCTTTCACCTGCTGGCAGTTCCTTCGGTGTTATGGTGTAAACAGGATCCTCGTATGCTTCTTCTGGAGAAATGATCTCCCACCCCTTTATCTGTACATTGCGATGATGTCAGGTAAAAATTCAGCGTTAATAGCCTTGGTATGCAGAAGAAGAACATGTTTTATGCTTCGTTTAAGGACTTGTTCAGATAAATAATCATAATAAATAGTGCGGCCCCATAAATGATTAAGATAAGCAATGCGGAACGATGATAAATCTTCGTTTGGATGACTTTTGCGCCACTCCAAAAATCGTATATTATAGTACCAGTCACTGGCATCAATACTCACGGCTCCAGATCTGTATCCGTGGTTCGTCAACCAATTTCTGAATCCATCACGCTTTGATATCGTTTCACCCTCTTTAAGATATGGGAAACGCAGGCGCTTAGTCCAACCGGGCATTTTTTTTAGCAAGGTTTCATTTTTTTTCGTGTCAGCAATGAATTGTTCAAGCGTCACTTGCTCTGAACAAAAATTGAAATGGGAATAGGTATGGTTGGCAACGGCATGACCGGCTTTTCCCCAGTCTCTCACTAAATTAAGGCCAACTGGGCTGTCGATCCGCTTTCCTGCAGGAAACAAAATTGACTTGACTTGTGCCTTTGATAAGGCTTCCAGAATGGATGAATTCCACGGAGAGGCCATTGGTTGATTCCGTGGGTCCAAACCATCATCAAATGAGAGGGCAATACTTTTGGCCTGACTAATTGAGGGCAGGCAAAGTGATAAAATCATAAAAAACCTAGCCAACAACTTTTTAGCAACACAGATTCCTTTCATTTGTTCTTTTCCTCAATATTCACAGTTTATCTCACAAGTCCAACAATAAGATGTGTGGTTCTGTTAACCACTCAAAATTAATTTAGCTAACTGTATAATATGAGAATCTTGAATAGTACTCAAATATACGCACGGACCCATATCACGCTCAATAGATTATATCAAGAAGTTCGATACCAATAGATGTTTTAATCAAAAAAAGAACTGGCTATTCCATCCAAAATCAGCGAAGGCTTCTTCCGTTTTCTCTGTCCCTTGTGCAATGAGTTTCAAAGGTCTTTTCAGGCAGGTTCATATGCACTCGCCGAGAATTGTTGAGGTGAAATTACGCTAGTCCAGGTCCAATTTTGCTTTACATCGATTACAGGTGACAACCCCCCGAAAAACTTTATTGCCGCATTCAGGACAAAAATAGCGGGCTTCTTCATCCTGGATCCATTGTTTTGTACCAACGGCTCTTCGATGGAGGGTGGACCGCAAAATCACTTTTTTCCCAACAGCCATGGAAAAATTATCGATAATCTGACAGGGAAAATCATCGCATTTATGGCATCCGGTGATTCCTTTCCTGGCGGTGCAATCTCTTATTTCACACTGGGTGCAATGCATGAACAGATCCTGGGATAAACACCCCTGGCAGTGGATATCTTTGGTTGACAGGTGTTCACTGTTGGGAAGGGTGCCTTTGCCCGAAACGCCTCCCTTGTAGAGTCCCACCAGGCTTTTTTTGAATTTTTCATTGTGATCGCGGTCTGCTATATGAATGGCACAGACGCCGCAGTACAACCCGCAGGGGGAGATAAAATCAGGATTTAGTTTCACAGTTTTCCTCCTTTTTTATAAATCCAAAATCAAATGGTCGTTTCGTGACGCCGGGGACAAAACCAGCAGGCCCGGCTAATCGGATCCGTATTCTTTACGATAGGCATTGATTTTTTCCAGCATGGCATCGTCTAAAATCACCTGGCCATCCATGACCTTGTTATGAAGATAGGCCGTGATATCGGAAATGGTGACAATAGAAAAAATGGGGATGCCCAGAACCTTTTCCACTTCCTTTAGGGCGTTTTCGTCGGTTTTCCCCTTTTCCTGGCGATTGACGCTGATGACAATCCCGGTGACCCTGGGGGTGTTGCAGGCCTTGAGAGTTTCTAAGGATTCCCGGATGGCCTTGCCGGAAGTGATGACATCATCCACCAGGACAAGCCGGGTAGCTGATGTCAAGGGCATTCCCACCACCGCACTTTTGTCTGCATAGGTTTTGGCTTCTTTCCGGTTAAAAACATATCCTTTGTCAAGGCCCATGTCGGACAGGGCGGCTGCCGCAGTGATACACAAGGGGATTCCCTTGTAGGCCGGGCCATATATCCCGTCAAAATTGTCTCCAAAGTGTTCCTGGATGGCGCGGGCATAATAGGTGCCAAGGGTTTTGATTTTACTGCCGGTGTCAAAGTAACCGGTATTGATGAAGTAGGGGGCGATCCGCCCGCTTTTTAATTCAAATTCACCAAATTTTAAGGCATTGCATCGGACTAAAAATTCAATAAATTCTTCCTGGTATGTCATGGGGTTATCCTTGTTTCTTTTCATTTAATAGGGGGTAAAATTTAAGTATTGATCCGTTTTTAACTATTGTCTGTATTATCTTCTCTATATCAGGACTGGCAGCGCCAGGAAAAATACTGGTCCATGGGGACGGGTTTTCCGGATTTTAACAGGGCTGTTCGGTTAAAATCATCCATGGTGCGAAGCTTTGCTGAGTCAAATACCGGTCCATCCGTGCACACCACCTGACCTCCACAGACACAGGCCCCGCAGACACCAAATCCGCATCGCATATAACGCTCCAAAGAAACCTGGCAGGGAATGCCAACGGATTCACAAAGGGCAAAAATCCGGTGCATCATAATTTCAGGGCCGCAGGCATAGACCATTTCCAAAGGGCGGCGGCCGTTTTTTTCACGGGTGTTAAGTTCCTGTTCCAGAAGGTCGGTAACAAATCCCTTGTGACCGCTGCTTCCGTCATCGGTGCAGACCTGTCTTTGGGTGGCAAACCGGTTGGGATACAAAATAAATTCTTTGGACCGGGCACCGTGAATAAAGAGGATGTTGGGGTGATTTTTGTCGGCCTGGGCCTTTTTTTCAGGGGGCGCTTCAAGGCTTTCAACCAGGGGAGCCAAAGGGGCCATGCCGCAACCACCGGCCACAATGGCAATGTTCTGACAGGATCCGACCAAAAATCCATTGCCAAAGGGTCCCCGAAACCCCACAAGATCTCCAGAGCTCAGAGCCACGGCCTGTTTGGAAAAAATTCCCTTGGCTTCGATGGTGATGGCAAATGTCGTTGGGGTGTGTTGGGAAATGGTATAGGGTTTTTCGTCTATTCCCGGAATCCAGACCATGACAAACTGGCCGGGGATAAATTTTAAGGAACATTCAAAATACAGGGTGGCAAAGGCCGGGCTGTTGATCTCTTTTCTAACCACCCGAAGCATGACAGGGGCCTGATCGGTAATGGGTTTCATCGGTCCCCCCCTTTGTTTTGGACACGTCCATGGGCAGCGCCCCGGATCTCATCCAGGGTAGTGCCATGGGCGGTGAGCCAGGACTTAAGTTCCTGGTTAACCTGATTAAAAACGTCCATGCCCCGGTACCGAACACCAGATCCAATGCCCACAAGACTTGCCCCTGCCATGATCATTTCCACTGCATCTTCTCCGGTGGTGACCCCCCCAAGGCCGATGATGGGGATGGAAACCGCCTCGTAGATGTCATAGACACATCGAACGGCAATGGGGCGTATCATGGGGCCGGACAGCCCACCCTTTTTAAATGCCAGGACCGGCATCCGGGCTTCAATGTCAATCACCATGCCGGGCCCCGCCGTGTTAATGGCGCAAATAGCATCAGCTCCGGCCGCTTCACAGGCCTTTGCAATTTTTGCGATGTCCGGGGCCTGGGGGGTCAGTTTGACAATCAGGGGAACATCAATCACCTGTTTCACAGCTGTGACCACATCAAAGGCCGATTGTTCGCTTACCCCGAATATCATGCCGTGCTGATCTGAATTGGGGCAGGAAATATTGATTTCAATGAAATCCGGGTGTTTGGCCGTAACAAACGATGCCACGGTCTGGTACTCCTTTACAGATCCACCATAGATACTGGCGTTCAGGGGGAAATTTCTTTGTTCCAGGGCCTGCCATTCTTCTTCCATGTGGTCATATCCCGGGGTGGGCAGGCCCACGGCATTGATCATGCCGTGGCCCAGGTCAATAACCGTGGGGTTTTTATGGCCGTCCCGGGGGGCAGGCCCGATGGATTTCATGGTCACAAGGCCGCACCCGTTTTCGTGGACCCGTTCCAGGATTTCTTTATTGTTCCCCAGAACCCCCGAAGCCAGTACCAGAGGATTCTTTAGTTTTTTACCTAGGAATTTAATTGTCATGGGTATAGCTCTTTTTAAAATTTGTCATAAAAAATCATGTCATCTTCCACCCCGAGATCGTACAGGGCATTGATAATGGCATCAATCATGGGCGGCGGGCCGCACAGATAGAATTCGATTTCTGTGGGGTCTTCGTGGGCGCACAGATAGGAATCGCATAAATGGGTGTGGATGAAGCCTGTCAGGCCGGTCCAATTGTCTTCGGGGTCTGGATTTGACAGGGCAATATTATAGCTAAAATTCTCATACCGAGCGTCCAGGTCCTTGAAGGTCTCGTCATAGAACATCTCTCGTTTGGACCGGGCACCATACCAGAAAGAAATTTTTCGTTTGGACTGCAGCCCATCCAGCTGGCAGAGGATATGACTTCTCAAGGGGGCCATGCCGGCACCGCCCCCGATAAAACACATTTCCCTTTGGGTATCTTTGGCCATAAAATCTCCGTAGGGGCCGCTAATCTGGACCGTGTCCCCGGGTTTGAGGCCAAAGACAAAGGAAGACCCGAACCCCGGCGGAATCCCTTCGGTGCCCGGCGGCGGAGTGGCAATCCTGACATTCATCATCATGATCTTATTGTCATGGGGGGGGTTGGCCAGGGAATAGGCCCTGAAGCCTGCTTTTTTCCCCCTGGCTTTCAAGGCCAGAAAATTATATTTTTTCCATTCACTGACATACTTGCTTTGAATGTGAAAATCCTTAAAGGTTAAATCATATTCCGGCACATCAACCTGGATATAGGCACCCGCCTTAAAATCCATGAGGGTTTCGGGTTTAAGCACCAATTCCTTGATAAAGGTGGCCACATTGTCATTGGAGACAACCGTGGCATTAATTTTTTTAATGCCGAAAATGGATTCCGGAATTTTGATCGATAGGTTCTCCTTGACCTTGAGCTGGCAGGACAAGCGTTTATGGGTCAGCTTGTCCCTGCGGCTCAAATGGGCCAGTTCCGTGGGCAAAATACTTCCCCCACCTGCAGTCACCTCGCATTTGCACATGCCGCAGGACCCGGACCCGCCGCAGGCCGAGGGCAAAAAAATCTCCTGGCTTCCCAGGGCAGATAACAAAGAAGGATTACCGGCTACTTTCAGGGGTTTTTCCTTGTTATCGTTGATGATGATCTCATGTTCCCCAGCACTTGTGACCGTGGCTTCCACAAAAAGCAGCACCGTGACCAGGGCAAAGATGACGCCTGAAAAGACCAGTATGCTGATAAGGTAAATCAATTGTCGCCTCCTTTAAAGGGTGATTCCCGAGAACATCATAAATGTCATGGCCATGAGGCCTGCAATGATCATGGTAATGCCGAATCCGTCAAGACCCTTGGGGACATCGGCATATTGGGCTTTTTTCCGGATAGCGGCCATGGATACAATGGCCAGCATCCAACCTGTGCCGGATCCTGCGCCAAAAACAATGGATTCCACCAGGGTATAGTGTCGCTCCACCATGAAAAGTGAGGTACCCAGGATGGCACAGTTCACGGCAATCAGGGGTAAAAATACGCCCAAAGAGGAATAGAGCAACGGCGAATATTTATCAATGATCATTTCAACTGCCTGGACAAGGGCGGCAATGACGGCGATGAAGGTAATAAATTTCAAAAAGCTTAAATCCAGATCTGGAAACCCTGCCCAGGCAAGGGCCCCGGGTGCCAAAAGACCGTGGTAGATAAGCCAGTTCACAGGGCTTGTAACGGTGAGGACAAAGATAACAGCAAAGCCAAGACCCACTGCGGTGTCGATATTTTTGGATACCGCAATAAAGGAACACATCCCCAAAAAATATGCCAGGAGGATATTCCCGATAAATACAGAATTGATAAACAGACTCAATAAATCACCCATTCTTACTCCTTATTTCCCTGCCTTTTTGTCCAGGTTCCCCAGGTTTAGGTTCCCTATGGTTATGATCTCTATTTTTATTTTTTTTCATGGGAGACGCCGGGCAAACTGTTCTTGAGCCATACCAGCAGCCCGATAATGAAAAATGCCCCCGGGGCCAGCACCATGAGTCCCATGTTCTGGTAACCCGCATCAAAGAGAAATTGGGGAATGACGGGAAGCCCAAAGAATTTTCCAGATCCCAGCAATTCCCGCACAAAGGCCACAACGACCAGGATCATTCCGTAGCCGATGCCGTTGGCGATTCCGTCCACAAAGGAATCAATGGGGTCATTGGCCAGGGCAAAGGCTTCTGCCCTGCCCAACACAATACAATTGGTAATGATCAATCCCACAAAGATGGACAATTGTTTGGAGGTATCATAAAAAAAGGCTTTGAGTACCTCGTCGGTGACGATGACCAGGGAGGAAATGATGGCCAGCTCCACGATGATCCGGATATTGGAGGGAATTTTTTTGCGCAAAGACGAAATGATCATACTGGAAAATGCCGTGACCACGGTCAGGGCAACCGCCATGACAAGGGCCGTTGTCATCTGAACCGTGACGGCAAGGGCGGAGCATATGCCCAATACCTGGTAGGCCACGGGATTTTCTTTCCAGATCCCCCGCACCAGTATTTCCATATAGTGGGTTTTATCTTTTAACAAATCTTTTAACATGGGGGTCCTTTTCTTTTATAATGGGGTGCCTTAATTTGTTTCCTTGGCCGTCAGATTTTTCTGGCGAAAGGTGATGGAGACGGATTCATATTGGGTCAGGGTGGATTTAATACCCTCTGAAAGGTATTTGCCGGTCAGGGTGGCCCCGCTGATACCGTCCACATAATTTTCCTGGTCCTTTTCAGGCAAATTGGCCACTTTCCCCTTGGCAATGCCCACGGAGACAAATTTATTCTGGGAATTGAGAATTTTTTTCCCCTTAAAATTTTTCTGAAACCAGGCACTTTCAATCTCTCCCCCCAGGCCCGGGGTTTCGGAATGGCTGAACACGGAAAAACCGGACACGGTCTGGCCATCATTTTCAAAGGCCAGGTATCCTTGGATTTTCCCCCAGAGTCCCCGGCTGTTGATGGGCAAAATATACCCCTGAATTACATCCTCTGTTTTATAAAAATATAAATGCATTGAATCTGAGGTATCAGTTTCAATGATTTTTCCCTGGCTGTCCACGATGGCCGCCTGGATATGGGTGTCATAGAGACGCTTTATCTCTTGTTTGGATGGTTTTTTGTCGGGGTCAACAAGGTTGGCCGCCTTGAGAAGGTTGAGTCGTTTGTCCAGTTCAATATTTTCCTGCTGGAATCCCTTCAGGCCGCCGGCTGCTGCCGTTATTAACAGGCT
>Ga0307987_1001116_pt1 | contig 15055 bp, 8 predicted proteins | sample EllFjometagen181_FD_203157 | JGI IMG/M metagenome (GOLD analysis project Ga0307987, IMG submission 203157) | Marine microbial communities from Ellis Fjord, Antarctic Ocean - #181 | ecosystem: Environmental > Aquatic > Marine > Unclassified | place: Southern Ocean | collected 2014-10-08
CGCCGACTACCGCTACGTGCCCTTCCTGGCCGAGATCGCCAGCACCGCCAACGAGGTGTTGGTGGAAGAGCACCTGCTGGCCAACGCCAGCGACGACCGGGTCAAGGCCAGCATCCTGGCCGATCGCTTGGCCGGCATGCGCGGCACCATCTACCGCCAGGCGCTGTTCGCCGAGTTCGAGCTGCAGCTGCACACCTGGGTGGAAGAAGGCACCCCCATCACGGCCACGCTCATGAGCGACACCTACGGCGGCCTGGTGCAGAAGTACTACGGCCCCGACTACGCCCTGGGTGAGAACCACGCCATGGAGTGGGCCTACATCCCCCACTTCTACTGGAAGTACTACGTCTTCACCTACGCCACCGGACTCTCCAGCGGCATCACCATCGCCCAGAAAGTCCGTGAGAGCGAAGCCAACCGCGACGCCTACCTGGAGATGCTGAAGGCCGGCTGCTCCGCGCCCCCCCTGGACATCCTCGCCGGCGCCGGCGTGGACCTCACCACTCCCGAGCCCATCGAAGCGGCCATGGCGCGCTTCGACGAGACCGTCACCGAGCTCGAGGCCCTGCTCGAGAAGATCGAAGCGGCAGACGCGGCAGACGCGGCCGAGCAAGCGACGGAGTGAGTGTAGGGGCGGGTTTCACACCCGCCCGATGACGGCGCTAGTCCTCGTAGGTGACGCTGATCTCGTCCAGGGTCGATCCGTCGCCGGTGGCCGAGCTCAGCTCCACCCAGACCTCCACGTAGCGGGCCGTCGCGGACAAGCTCAGGGGCGGGCTGCCCGCAGAGGTCCAGGAACCGGCCAAGCCGGCATCTCTACGCATGCGGTAGTAGACCGTGACCGCGCCGTCGCTCACCGACGTGTAGTCCCAGTCCAGCTCCACCACACCCAGGTCCGCCGCCAGGTCGAAGGCATAGTAGAAGTGGGTCTGGTAGGCCGACCAAGTCGAGGACTCGGTGAGCACGAACAGCTGCACCGTGTCGGAGCGGGAGGCGGTATAGCTCGAGCTATCAGAGCGACCGCCCACCTGGTACATGATGCCGTCCCAAGCCACAAAGGCCACGTAGCGACGATCGCCGCTCAGGGTCGATGTTCCCGTGCTCCAGGAGCTCAGGCTGCCGTCGTCCCCGATCTCGGCGTAGTAGGTCTCGTCGTGGACGTAGTAGCCGTCGTAGCCACCGCCCGCGATGAGGTAGCCATCCACGGCCACCGCGCCGAGCTGGTACAGGGCGTCGGGCATGGAGGTCTCGGTGGTCCAGGCGCTGATGGCACCGTCGGTGCTCGGCGTGGCCCTGTAGACATAGCTGCTGGCGCTGTAGCCGCTGCGGCCGCCCACCACGTAGATGTGGTCGCCTGCCACGGTCACCGCGTGGGAGTAGCGGCTCGAGGGCAGCGAGGTGGTGGTGCTCCAGCTGTCGATGCTGCAGTCAGGCTCGAGCTTGGCGTAGTAGACCGTGGAGCTGGTGCCCGAAGAGCCCTGACCACCGATGAGGTAGACGAAGCCGCGAACGACCGCGGCCTGGGCGTAACCCCGCCCGCTGGGCAGATCCTGCTGAGCCACCCAGGGTGCGATGGTGCCGTCCCCGTACAGCGCTGCAGTGTAGACTTCTTCGGCCGACGAGTCGCTGCTGGTGTAGCCACCGACCATGACCAAGCATTGGCCGTCGCTGGCCAGGGCCACGGTGGTGGTGCCCGTGGGGATCTCTTCCAAGCTGTCGTCCCAGGGATCGAGGGAGCCGTCGGTATTGATGAACGCCGAGGACACGTCGGTGCTGTAGCTGGAGCCCACGCTCCCGCCCACGGTGTAGAGGTAGCCGTTGGCCGCGACCACCCCCAGGGAAGAGGTCGCGTTGGGTAGGGACTCGGTGGCCGCCGTGGATGAGAAGCCGGTGGCCGCCCAGGCGAGTTGGATCTCCCCGTCGTCGAAGCTGGTCAGGTGGGCGTTGCCGTCGATGCCCCCCAGCATGAAGTCCTCGACCGTGGTGACCGCCCAGGTCTCGTCGGTGTTGTCCACCTCGCCGTCGCAGTCGTTGTCGATGCCGTCGCCCTCGATGTCTTCGGCGTCGGGGTTGATGGCAGCGTCGGCGTCGTCGCAGTCGTCCTCGCAGGTGGTCCAGCCATCGCCGTCCACGTCGTCGAGGTTCAGGGTGGCGTCACCATCATCGCAGTCGCTGGAGTTGGTGACCGTGCCGCTGGGCTGGGTGCAGGCGAGGGTGGTGTCGTCCGCATCGCCCCAGCCGTCTCCGTCGTCGTCGGCGTACCAGGTCAGGCCATCCGTGGCGCCGGCCTCATCGACCGCGCCATCACAGTCGTTGTCCAGGCCGTCGCACAGCTCGGAGGCGCTCGGGCTCACCGTGGCGTCCGCGTCGTCGCAGTCGTCGCCGCCGTGGGCGTCGGAGTCGTAGCCATCCAGATCGGCGTCGTCGTCGCTCAGGCCGTCACAGTCGGCATCCACGCCGTCGTAGTAGACCTCCGTCGCCGCTGGGTTGACCGCCGCGTCGGTGTCGTCGCAGTCGGCGCCCCCATACTCGTCGGTCCCATAGCCGTCGGCATCCTGGTCGTAATCATTGGCGCCGTCGCAGTCGCTGTCCACACCGTCGTACCAGGTGTCGCTGACCCCAGGGTTCACGCTGTTGTCCAGATCGTCGCAGTCGTCACCGCCGTGGTCGTCGGAGTCGTAGCCATCCAGATCGGCGTCGTAGTCGCTCAGGCCGTCGCAGTCGGCATCCACGCCGTCGTAGAATCGCTCGGTCTGCCCGGGATTGACCACACGATCCTCGTCATCGCAGTCGGTGCCGCCGTAGGCGTCGCTGTCGTAGCCGTCGCCGTCCTGGTCGAAGTCGCTGGACCCATCGCAGTCGCTGTCCACACCGTCGTACCAGGTCTCTTCGGCGCCAGGGTAGACCGTCCCGTCGGTGTCGTCGCAGTCGTCACCGCCGTGTTCACCGCTGAGGTGCCCGTCGCCGTCCTGATCGTAGTCGTCGGCGCCATCGCAGTCGCCGTCCACGCCGTCGTACCAGATCTCGTCGACGCCAGGGTTGACCGCAGGGTCCTCGTCGTCGCAGTCGTCACCGTCGTAGGCGTCCGCGTCGTAGCCGTCGACATCGGCGTCGTAGTCGCTCAGGCCGTCGCAGTCGCTGTCCACGCCGTCATACCAGATCTCATCGACACCCGGGTTGATGGTGGGTTCGTTGTCGTCGCAGTCGGTGGCATCCTCGACCATGCCCGACACCGGCTCGCAAGACTCGACGGCGGCTTCCATGTCGCCGTAGCCGTCGCTGTCGAAGTCCACCGCCCAGCTCGGGGCATCGATGGCGTCCGCGTCGATGCGCCCGTCGCAGTCGTTGTCGATGCCATCGCAGATCTCGTCGGCGCCGGGGTAGGCGGCGGGCTCGAGGTCATCGCAGTCTTCGTCCCAGGGCGAGCCGTCGCCGTCCTGGTCGTCCACCACACCGCCCACAGTGTGGCAGGCGGAGAGGGTGAGTAGGCACAACACCGCAGCATTTCGGATCGATGAGAACACGGACCACCTCCATAGGCACAACCCTGGCGCAGACAGAATGCCACATCGATAGAGCTGTCGAAATTCGTGATTGTCATAAATACACAAAGAAACCCAGGGGGGTTGGGCAAGACGCTGCTCGAAACGCATGTCCGGGCTGGAGGCTCCAAGAGCCGATAGAGGCCCCGCAAGACCTGAAACATAGAGAGAACGCGATGTACAAGCTCCCCGTTTCCTTCCTGACGCTCCCACTGCTCCTGGCCTGTGGACCGACCGAGTCCCAGCCCACGGTGAGCGCCGCGCAGGCAGCTGTTGCGACCTCCGCGCCCACGCCACAGCCCGCCGAAGCGGCCCTGGATCGGCCCGCCGAAGATGCCGGGGTTCAGGCCCCCGTCGCAGCCACGGCCCAGGGCGGAGAGCTGCTTTTCTTCCTCAATCCCAAGGGGCGGCCCTGCCAGATGCAGCAGGCCATCATCGCGCAGCTGGGGGACGATCTCCCGATGACCGTGCGGGAAGTCTCGGTGCTGGATGATGCCAACCGGCCCAGCCTCTACCAATACGGTGTGCGGTCCCTGCCTGCCCTGATCCTGGTGGATGCCGCCGGCAAAGAGGTCCACCGCTTCACGCCAGGCATCCAGCCGGCCGACACCATCCTGGCGGCCCTGGACTAGCCCCATGGAACTCAGCCTCGCCAGCCTCGGCCTGGCTCTGCTGGCCGGCCTCGCCAGCATCCTCTCCCCCTGCGTGCTGCCCGTGGTGCCCATCATCGTCACGGGCACCGAGCGTGACAGCGCCTGGCGCCCCGTCGCCATCGTGCTGGGCCTGGCCCTGACCTTCATGACCATGGGTGTGGCCACTTCCCTGGCGGGCGCCGCCATCGCCAGCAAGATGCTGTACATCGAGAGGGCCGCCGGCGCGTTGATCATGCTCTTCGGCCTGCTGATGTTCCTGGACGTCAACCTGTTCAAGAAGATGTCTTTCTTCCAGCGTTTCCAGAGCAGTGGTCCCGGCGCGGGCCTGCTCGGAGGGCTGCTGGTGGGCGCGAGCCTGGGGCTCATCTGGATTCCCTGCGTGGGCCCCATGCTCAGCGGCGTGCTGGCGCTGGTGGCCACCGATGGCAAGGTCATCCACGGCCTGGTGCTGCTGGCGGTCTACAGCCTGGGCTTCGGCATCCCCATGCTGGTGGCCGCCTACGCCAGCCACTGGTTCCGCACCCGCTTCCGCGGCGTGGCCCGCTTCCCCATCGCCCTGCGCATGTTCAGCGGCACGGTGCTGGTGCTCTTCGGTCTGTACATCCTGACCCAGGGCCTGATGATCATCGGCTGATAGGTCGAATCGCGATATCTTCCGGGTGAACTACCGGAGGGAACGCACTGCACGAAGGCACCACCATCCTCGGTCGCTTCCGGCTGCTGGAGCAGCTCGGGCCGCGGGGGGCGCCCACCGCCACGTGGCGGGTGGAGGGGCTGGGATCCGACGCCCCCGGTGGTGTGCTCAAGCTGGCCCCCACGGGTTCCCCCGAAGCCGAGGATATCCAGCGCGAGGCCGCCCTGCTGGCGGCCATCCCCACCCCGCAGGCGTGGGACGCACACATCGCCCCGCTGCTCTGCCACGGCGAGGATGAGCGCTACAGCTGGCTGCTGCAGCAGGACGTGGGCGGGTGGGATCTGGCCCGGCACTGGGCCCGGGAAGGGGTGACTTGGCGCGGGGTGCTCGACGTGGGCCAGGCCATCGGCACTGCCCTGGCCTGCCTGCACGCCCACGACGTGCTTCACCGCGACGTCAAGGAGAGCAACATCGTGGTGGCCCAGGGCCGCGGGCCGGACCGCTACCACCTGGTGGACCTGGGCATCGGACGCCGCCTGGACCACCGCAGCGCCGTCACCATGGACCTGCGGGGCAGCCACGACCGCGTCCCCCCCGAGGCCGTCACCGCCGGGCGCAAGGTAGGTCCGGCCGGCGATGTGTTCGTGCTGAGCAAGCTGCTGGCCCAGGGCCTCGTGGGCTCGCCCAACACCCCCTGGCCCGACGACGTGGACGCCCAGCTCACCGCCTGTGGCTTGGAGCCCGACGATCCCCGCCACCTGGCCCTGGTGCGCCTGCTGGCCCGAGGAATGCGCCTCGAGCCTGCCGAACGCCCCAGCGCCGCCACGCTCGCTCAGGGCTTCGCGGACATCCGCGCAGGACGCCTGGACACCCCCGGACGTCGCTGGTGGCTGCCCATCGCCAGCTTCGCCGCCGGTGGCGCTGTGGTGGCGGTGGTGGCCGTCGCGATGCTCCAACCCGACGCCGTGGCCCCACCCACCATCGCCTTCGAGGACGTCAGCGAAGCCTGGGCGGTGGCCGTCCCCTCGCCCGACGCCGCCCCCAAGCAGCCCGGCACCGAGCCGAGCTCGGGCTTCTTCGGCCATCCCAGCGTGGGGGACCTGGACGGAGACGGCGCCATCGAGATCCTGCTCCCGCGCCAGGGCCGGGTGTGGGCCACCTCCGCCCCCCAGCACCTGCGGGATCTGGTGCTCCGCTGGGTGGGCGGGCGCTTCGAGTGGGCCCTGGACGATCGCCCCGACCCCGCACGCCAGGTGTTCACCTGGATGTTGTCCGACCTCGACGCGGACGGCGTCCTCGATCGGGCGGGGCTGGGCTACGACCCCGAGTGGATGTACCAGACCGTGGTGCTGCGCAGTGGCGCCGACTTCGAGCCCGAGGTCCTCGACGCCGCATTCCCCTTCCTGGTCCCCACCACCGCGGGGACCCGCCAGATCGGCTCGGAGGGCTGGCTCGAAGGCCACGGAGGGCCAGAGGCGGAGCGCTGGTCGGCCGACGTTATCGGCATCCAACCTTCGGCCTGGATGGACCTCGACAGTGACGGGGTGATGGAGCTGCTGACCCGCCGCGACGAGCGGCCCACCCTGCTGCGCTGGCGCGACGGCGCCTGGCGGGCCCAGAGCCTCGCGGAGCTGGACCCCTGGCAGCACGGCACACCGCCAGGGGGCACCATGCTGCCCGCCGACATGGACGGCGACGGCGACGAAGACCTGATCATCGGCGACAAGAAGAGCGCCAGTCTGGTGTTCATGGAGGCCATGGGAGACGAGCTGGTGCGCGTGCGCGGCGCCGATCTCCCGGTGCTCGATCCTGGCGAGGCGGTCCGAGAGACCTACGGTTCCACGCTGGCGGTGGACCTGGACGCCGACGGCCTGCGGGACATCGTCCTCACATCCGGAGGCTTCCCCGACAAGGGCCACGCCACCAGCAAGGTCTTCCGCAACCTGGGCGACTGGCGCTTCGAACGCGTATCGCTCCCCGCCAGCCTGGCCTCGGTCCACGACGGCGTGGGAGCCCTGGTCCTGGACGTGGACGGGGACGGACAGCTGGACCTGCTGCACTTTTCCCTGAACGACCGGGAGCGGGCGCTCCCCACCCACCGCGCCTGGAAGGGCACCGGCCAGGGCGAGCACAGCTCCTGGCCGTTGTCCCTGACCCTCCCCGGGGGCGCAGCCCTGCCCCTGGGCACCCGCCTGGAGGCCACCGCTCCCCGACCGTGGCTACAGGTGGTCCGGGATGCGGGCGCCGTGGTTCTGCCCAGCTGGCTCGAAGGGCAGCTCCTGGTGACGCTGCCCGACGGCCGAATCGGTGTCGCCGAGCTGGGGGACGGCCCCTCGGGACCCCTCACCGCCACGCTCGAGATCCTCGACGCGCCCACCCTGTTCACCCCGGGCCGGCAGCCCCTGACGCCAGGTCGAAGGGTGACCGTCGATGGTTCCCCATGGTTCCACGCCTTGGGTCCCGACTGGGAGCTGGTGCTGGACTACGAGCCTCGGCCTGGCTCCGTGCACCTGTGGCATAGCGGCGAGCACAGCGTCCGCGACGTGCCCCTGTACGACGAGGGCCTTGGCTGCACCGGCCCCGATCGCTGCGTCATCCAGCTCCGGGCCCTGGGGGGCGGCTACACCGCCGCTGTGCTCACCCCCAGCACCGGCGACATCCAGCCCCTCGAAGCCCCCGGGGACATGTCCGTGGGCCACACGGTGTCCCATGGACGAGCCTGGACCACCAGCGCAGCACGGGTCTGGGAGCGGGACCCCGCCAGCTACGCCCTGCTGGGCCCCGAGCGCGTACCCCAGCCCAAGCTCACCTGTACGGCCCTGGCCTTCGACGGTGATGAGCTGGCCTGCGGCAGCGAAGAACCGCCCATGCTGGTGGTCTACGACCCCGACACCCTGGTGGCGCGGCTCGAGCTGCCGCTGCCGACCGAGGGCGGGAGCAGCCTGCTCGCCACCCCCGGAGGCTGGGTGATCGCCATCGAGGATGGCCTGGCCTGGGTGGACCGCGACGGCAGCATGCGCACCACCCAGCTCGGGGGCGAGCCACAGCTGATCTCCTACGCTGGACAGGCTTGGGCGGTGCAGGAACACCGGGTGCTGTGGCTGGAGATCTCGACCGGGCGGGTGCTGGGCGGCATGGTGGCGCCGGGGGTCGGGCGGGCCCTTCCAGTGCCCGAAGGCGGCCAGGCGGGCTTCCACTGAGTTTCTCGCGCTGACCCGGATTGATACAATGCGGCGCAGCAGGAGGTCATAGACCACACCCATGGGACGCATCCGCATCACCGCCACAGACGACGTTCGTGAGCTCCCCCTGGCCGCCACCACGGTGTTGGGACGCCACCCCAGCTGCACCTGGGTGCTCCCACAGCCCGAGATCCCCACCTTCTGGGTCGAGCTGCGCTGGACCCGCGCGGGCTGGACCTGGCGAGAGCTCGGCGGCGACGCCCGCGGCCCCCGCAAGCGATCGTCGTCCCTGGGCCAGGACTGGTACCTGTTCGACCGGGGCCAGCGCCTCAACGGCCGCAGCGTGCGGGTGGAGCTCATCGACACCGCGGCCCCCGGGCGCTTCGTGGTGGACCTGGACAGCGGCCAGGCCCTGACGGGAGAGAAAATCTTCACGGCGCTGGCCGACGACACGGGCCTGCCCATGCCCGCCGACTGGGAGCAGGTGCCGGTGCCCCCGCCGGCTCTCCGGGACGGCGAAGGCTTCACCACGAGCGGCCGAAAGTACCGCTACCACGCCGGTTTGACCCCACAGGCCACAGCCCATCGCACCCTCGACCTCCAGCGCCACAGCTGCCGCTTGGAGCTCGGCGTCGAAGACGGCCGCCCGCTGCTTCACATCTGGGACGGCCCCGTGGAGCGTAAGGCCCGGGGGGCACCCCTGTGGTCACTGGTGCCCTACCTCGAGGCCCGCGTCGCGGACACGCCCCGCGGGGGCTGGCTGACCCTCGACCAGGCCCACGCCCGCTGGCAGGAGCTCTGCCCGGGTTCGACAAGCGGGCCCGAGCGGGTGGGGCAGGATCGCAGCCGCAGCTGTCGCGCCCTGCATGCCCTCGGCGTGGTCAATCCCCAAGCGCTCTTTGCCCGGCGCAGGCTCGACGATCACTGGCAGGTACGAGCAGCCCTCGAGCCTGAGCAGCTGAGCCTGCAGCTCACGCCGGACGATTGATCTCGCCGAGTGGCGTCCCCCCACCCCCGCAGACGGTGTTCCTACACGAACCATCCGGCTCGCGAGCGCACATCAAGCCACAATAGGTCGGTCAAGCTTGCCTTTCCTTGCCTGATTGTCAGCTCGCGCCCCGCTGCAGCAGCACCACCGGCACGGTCATCAGCAAAAGCTTGATGTCCAGCCAGAACGACCAATGGTCGATGTACCGCAGGTCGAGCTTCATCCAGTCCTCGAAGGAGATCTGGTTGCGACCGCTGACCTGCCAGATGCAGGTGATGCCGGGCTTCATGGACAGCCGGCGCATCTGCCAGCGCTCGTACTGGGCCACCTCTGCCGGGATGGGGGGCCGGGGGCCCACCAGGGACATGTCGCCCCGGAACACGTTCCAGAGCTGAGGTAGTTCGTCGATGCTGGTCTTGCGCACGAACGCCCCGATGGGGGTGATGCGGGGATCGCGCTTGATCTTGAAGACCGGGCCGTCCATCTCGTTCTGGGCTTCTAGCTCGGCGCGCAGGGCTTCGGCGTTCATGACCATGCTGCGGAACTTGAGCATGCCGAAGGTGCGACCATACAAGCCCGAGCGCTCCTGCTCGAAGAGCACGGGGCCGCGGTCCTGCAGCTTGATGATGGCCGCCACGGTGAGCAGCAGCGGCGACAGCGCCAACAGGCCCAGGCCCGAGACCACCACGTCGAACAGCCGCTTGAGCAGCAGCGCCACGGCGTTGGTGGGGGTCTGGCTGAAGGTCAGGGTGGTCCAGTTGCCGAAGTCCTCGAGGTGACCGCGCCCCAGGCGCACACCCAGGAAGCTCACGTTGAAGCTGAAGCGCACGCCCAATTCTCCGCACTGGGCGGCCACCCGGCGCAGGGTGGCGGTGTCCCAGCGCCAGCCGGCCATGAAGACCTGGTGCACACTGCGCTGAGCCAGCAGGTCGGGCAGGTCGTCCAAGGTCCCCAGCACGGTGATGTCGCTGGGTTCTTCTGGGGCGGGCAGGCCGTCGTCGGTGGGCTCGGGGGTGGAGAAGGCCTCGGGATCGGCCTCGGCCAGCACCAGGCCCATCAAGCGCACGGGCAGCTCGGGGTGGTCGGACAGGTGGCGGATCAGGGGCTGCGCGTCTTCGGGCTGGCCGATGATGAGCACGTGCACCACGTCGCGGTCCGCCAGCCGGGCCCGCTGACGCTGCCAAGCCAACAGGCCGTGGCTGGCGAGCAAGCAGAGCCACGACACCAGCAGGAAGCCCACCAGCAGGGTGCGACTGTACTGGTGCTGCTGGAAGGACCAGGACAGAAGGATCAGGGCCAGAAAGGCCAGCCCCACACCCGAGGTGATGCGGGCAAACTGCTGCGCGAAGAACTCGGGCCGGATGTTGCGGTAGGCGCCGGTGAGCTGCAGCGCGCCCAGCCACAGGGGCAGGATAGGCACCAGCAGGTGGAGGTGGCTGTCCGGGGGGAAAGCCCACAGCGTGTTCTGTTCGCCGGGGATCAAGTCCCAAGGCCAGATCTCGGGGAAGCGGGTGCGTGCGTACACCACCGCCAGGAACACCAGCACGATGAGCAAGGCATCGAGCATCAGGGCCGAGAAGAAGAACATGGCGGAGCGTGTGTTGCGCATGCCGGATCTCCTCTCTATTGACGGTCCCGGCGCGCCGGGACGGGGTTCAGCGGACCAGGAATATGCCCAGGATCACGGCGACAGCCAGCAGCCCTGTGTAGATCAGCACCGTGCGGAGGCGGGTGCCCTTGAAGCTGGGCACCAGCTTGCGGCGACGGCGACGGCGACGGCGATACTTGGTGCGCCACTCGAACTCTTCGGGAGTGAGCCAGTTCTCACGTCCGCGGGAGTCGATGTAGAGCTTGTAGCCACGCTCGGTGTAGAACTCGTGGCGCATCTCGTCGCGCATCTCGGCGACCACCAGTTCCTTCTGGAGCTGGGCCTGCTGCTCGCGCTTCGAGCGCACTCGCTGGCGCTTGTGCTCGAGGCGACGCAGTCGACGCGCATGCTCATCCTCGAGCTCGTCGAGGATGCGGCTCTCTGCTTCCCTGCGTTCTTCCTCGCTAAGAACCACGGGCACTCCCTGCGAGCGGCCGGGGGGAGTGAACCCACCGGAGCCTGGATGGCGCCGCGGAACTATCCTCGCCCGGCGCTGATTGCCAATCTGCACAGTCCTGGTGGGTCCTGGTTCCCCGAAGGATCCATCCAACGAGTCCCGAAGGGCCGAAAACTGCGCCCCTATCGGCGTCGCTGCAGCGTCGTGAGCCTACGAAGCTCGGCATCGGTGGCCACGCCCTCGAGCAGCAGCACCTCGAGGTGCTCACGCACCTCTGGGTAGCGCCCTCGGCGCCGCAGCTCCGCGATGAGGCTACGCCGGACGTTGTGGGCCAGTGGTTCGTCCCGCAGCAGCTGCTCGAGCACCGCCAAGCCCGACCCATCGCCCATGCCCAGGCGCGCGTTGGCGATGCCGGCGCGGATGCCCACATCATCGGATCCACACTGCCCCTGGGCTTCCTGATAGCGCTCCAGCGCTTGTTCGTAGCGCTTCAGCGCTGAGAGCGTGGCGGCCGCGGTGCGGTTGGCGAAGCAGCTGTCGTGGCGGTCTCCCACCACGTCCAGGGCTTCGACATAGCGGAAGCGCTGCAACAGGAACGAGGCGTAGGCCACCCCCCCGTCTGGATCGAGGACCAGAGCCTGCTGGAACAGCTCTTCGGCCAGGACGTCGTCGTCGAGCTGGAACGCCAGCACCGCGGCATCGCTGACCCGATCCGCCCGCGGGGGCAGGATCTCGGCGAGCACCAGCCGGCGGTCGTCGTCGGTGAGCAAGGCTTCGCGGATATAGGGCCGCCCGGTCTCACCACTCGGCAGGTCCAGGGCCAGCAGCCGCCCGTAGGCCTGGCGGGCCAGGGTGTCCTCACGCTGAGCCCGGCGCAGGCGCGCCAGGTGCAGCCAGCTCCAGATCATCGTGGGGTAGGCCCGGGTGGAGAGCTCGAGGACCGACGCTGCGCCGTCGAGATCGGCGGCCAGCCAGCGGGTGCGGGCCAGCTCGAAGAGGGTGACCGGGTCGACGGGACGCCGCGCCAGTGCGGATCGATACCAGTCCTCGGCCTCGATGAGGGCGTCGAGGTCTTCCGGAGTAGAGCTGGCACGCTCGTAGGCGTCACGCCCCAGGGCCACCGCACGCTCCGAGGAGGACCAGAGGCTCGCCGGGTCGCGACCGGCGATCACAGCGAAGACGCACAGGCCCAGGCCGCCGACAGCCAGCAGCAGGCTGGATCCCCTGGCGACGCCGGAGAGCCCTCTACCCAAACCGCCATCCGGGGGAGACAGCGCGCGGCTGCCCCGGGCCAGGGCTACCCCGCCCAGCAGGGCGTAGAGCACCGCGAGGGCGCCGATGTGGGCGGAGAAGGTGACCGCAGACGACACGAGCAGCGCACAGAGCCCGGCGACATAGCCGGCGAGCATGGAGCGACGACGGCCACGGTGCAGGCGCGCGCAGCCCCACAGGCCTACGGCCACCGGCAGCACGGCCAGCAGGATCCAGAGCGAGCCACCGATGAGCCCCTGCTCGGCCAGGGCCTGCAGGTAGTCCTGATGGGCGTGGCTGGTGGTGGTGAACTCCGGCATGGACTTGACCACTTGATAGGCGTCTTCGTACGAGCCGGCGCCGACCCCCAGCAGCGGGGCCCCGGCGACCAGCTGGGTGGTGGCCTGCCAGATGCCCGTGCGGCCCAGCAGCAGGTCCCCCTCGAACCAGTCCGGGGAGATCCAGCCGGAGAAACGATGGGCCATGTGGATGGGCCCCAGGCGCCACAGCGCACCCAGAACGCCCGCGAGGGCCAGGCCCAGCAACACCTGCACGGTGCGAGAGCCCAGCAGGACCCCGAAGACCACCAACGCCACCACGGCCTCGAGGATGGCGCCCCGGCTGCCCGACGCAGCGATCCCCATCACCAGCACGGCGGAGGCGCCCATGGCGGCCAGACGCCAGACCAGATCCTTGCGGAGCATGAGCGCCACGGCCAGGGGCAGCAGCGCCGCGCAGGCGGCTCCACCCTGGTTGGGGTTGACGAAGGGCGCGAAGAAGGGGTCGCGGGCGTAGCTGGGCACGCCGGAGATCCAGTAAATGGAGCCCGCGTCGGTGGCCCAGTGCAACGCGGCCAGGAAGGTGCAGGCCACCCCAGTGCCCACCAGCAGCCACGCCACGGTGCGGGCGCGGCTCAAGCTGCGCACCACCGCCAGCGACCCCACGCCCACCAGCCCCACCCCGAGGGAGAGCTGGAGTGCCACCAGGGCGCGATGGGGATCCAGGGCCAGAGGATGCCGAGACTGACCCACCAGGGTCAACACCTCGTTGACCGGCCCCGCCACCACAGGCTGCAAGCCGAGCCGGGTGGCCGCGTCGATGGGCAGCAGTGCGGTGGCGTTGAGGCCCAGGGCGGCCACCAGCAACACCAAGCCCAGCACACCGGGCCACGAAGGCGCGCGGGAGCGAAGGCCCAGCCACGCTGCCGCACCACCCAGGATGGCGCAGAGAGCCCCCAAGACCAGGCGGGGCCCTGGGTGGACCGACGCGTAGGGCACCAACGCCGCCAGATAAAGCAGCGCGAGGAGGGGAACGAGGGGACGCTCGAGGCGCCTGCTTGGGCGGGGTAGGTCGTTCATGGCTGACGAAGGAGACATGCCGTATTAGCTTCGCGCAACTCATGCTGGCGGATCCAGTAGGAAGGCTGCGTCCACTGTGCCAACAGTGGCGACCGCGAGGCCGGAAGATCCCGAGCGCAGCGTCAGCGCTACACCGCGAGCAAAGCAGGCTACCGAGCGAGTTCATGGCTGATCAGAGCAATCCCCGCGAAGCCCTCCTGATCCACTACTGGTACATCCTCCAGAAGAGGAAAACCGTGGTGTTGGTCTTTATGGCCGTCCTCGCCATCACCGTCACCATCGGCACTCTGCTGTCGGACAAGTACTACAAGTCCACGGCGGTCCTCGAGATCCAGCCCAGGGCTCCGGTGGTCTTCGACGTCGACGAAGTCGCCGAGATGGTCACCACCTCCACCGCGGTGGAGATGCGCGCCTACTACGGCACCCAGTACCGCATCCTCCAGAGCCGTACGGTGGTGGGCGACGCCATCGAGCGCCTGCGGGAAAAACACGGCATCACCGACTTCGACAATCTGGCCAAGCCCGAGGCGCGCTTCCGCGGCGGCCTGAGCGTCGAGCCCGATGCCGAGACCCACCTCGTCGAGATCGTCTACGAATACACCGACCCGGACAAGGCCGCGCTGTTCGCCAACGCCCTGGCCCAGGCCTACATCGAGCAGAACCTCAATCGTTCTTTCAACGCCGCCGAGCAGGCCCTCGAGTGGCTCGAGAACCAGCACCGGGTCTACCGCACCCGCAAGACCGAGGCCGACGAGAAGGTCCACGACTACATGTGGAAAGAGGACCTGCTGGGCATGCAGGAAGGCCACAACCGCACCCAGAACGCCCTCGAGAAGCTCCAGACCGCCTGGAGCGAGGCGCACACCGAGCGCATCCAGGTCGAGGCCACCCTGGCCGACCTGAACCGCATGCGGGGCCGCGGCGACCTGCTCGCCCTGGCCTCCTACCTGGCCGGTGAGGACCCGGTGCTCCAGCGCCGCATGGCCCATCTACGCGAGCTCGAAGAAGAGCGCGGCAAGTTCGAAGGGCGCTACCTGCCCGACCACCCCAACATGCGTCAGCTCGAGACCGAGATGACCCAGGTCCGGACGGCCACGGAAGAAGGCGTAGACCAGATCATCAGCGCCCACAGCGCCGAGCTCGACCTGGTCTCGAGCCGCGAGAACGCCCTCGAGACCGACATGGAGCGGATCACCTCCGAGCTGGAAGAGCTCGAGGTGAAGCTCATCGAGCTCGAGTTCCTCGAGGCCGACGCCAAGCGCAACGAAGAGTTCTACCGCAACCTCGACCAGCGCATGTCCGAGGTGGACCTGGGCTCCATGGTCCGCGCCAACAACGTGCGCGTGGTGGACCCCGCCATCCCCAACCTCGACCCGGTGCGCCCCGTGCTGCCGGTGAACGT
>Ga0307987_1001118_pt1 | contig 15046 bp, 12 predicted proteins | sample EllFjometagen181_FD_203157 | JGI IMG/M metagenome (GOLD analysis project Ga0307987, IMG submission 203157) | Marine microbial communities from Ellis Fjord, Antarctic Ocean - #181 | ecosystem: Environmental > Aquatic > Marine > Unclassified | place: Southern Ocean | collected 2014-10-08
GTCGCAGCCCAGCTCCGAGAGCGCAACAACGCCGGGGGCGTAGGTGAGCTCCACCTCGCCGTCGATGGGCAGGTACGCGACGTCTTCTTCCGTCAGGTAGTCCAGGGTGAACTCGCCGACGTTCTCCATGTCAGCGCTCTCGCCCAGCAGGCTGTCACCGTCGGCGTCGAACCAGTCCATGAAGCCAGTGAGGCCTGCGCCGACGATCTCGTCATCGCTGTAGAACTTCCGGAACAGGTAGGTCAGGGAGCTCTGCAGGCCCTCGGGTGCCGGGGGAGGGGGCTTGCAGCCCAAGGCGGCCAAGGCCGCGACGGCGACGAGGGTGGTGCGGGTGGAGAACAACGGGGTCATGGGGCCTCCGGTCGGAACGACAGCTAGCGTCGCTCGCCGCCGGAGACCTGTCAAGCCCGGTCCGCCGGAGCGCTCACGCCGTCCAGAAGGTTGCGGGCGCCGGGAAGCGCAGTGCGGGAGGCATCAGGGGCAGCGAAGGAGCCGCCTGGACCGTGGGGCGCGCCGCGCGCAGGCGGCGGAGGACAAAGCCCGGTCCGTCGACGGGGTCGCTGCTGGGGGAGCTGGGGGTGACCCGGGGGGGGGAGAGGGTCTGGCTGTGGGGGAGGCCTTGATCGAAGTTGATCCAGTCCATGGTTCATTCCGGTGCTGAGAGGGGAGGGGATGATCCCTGTAGGGAATCACCATCGCCTGTTGCACAGCCCATGCCAGCTCTCATCGCTGCGGCGTGATCGGTGGGTAGTCCACCTTGGCTGGGGATCGGTGCTCCCGTGGCTTCGACCCGGCGCCCCTGGGGTGCGTAGCGAGCTTCGCGCCTGGGCGCTGCGGGTGTGCAGCACGTTGCGCGCCGGGTGGGTGTGGCATCGGCGCAACCGTGGACGCTCGATGCTACCCTCCAGCCCATGAAGACTCGGATCTCCCGCCTGTCGTGTACCGCCGTCCTCGCCGCACTACCCGCGGCGTCCCAGGATGCGCCGCCCTTCGGGCCGGGCGAGTGCATCCGCTGGGCGGTCAGCTACATGCGGGTGCGCGCTGGCCACGCCTGGGCGGAGGTGGCCGAGGGTGAAGACGGCGCGCTGCGCATCACCGGCGGGGCGCGCAACGCCGACTGGTACGCGCGTATCTACACCATCGACGACCAGGTGCAGAGCCTATGGGATCCCGCAGGTCCAGGGTCCAAGCACTATGTCACCCGCTTCCGGGAGGGCGGCTTCCACCAGGACCAGGACATGACCATCGCCGCCGAGGGCATCACGGTGGAACGCAGCCAGCGCTTCTCCGAGGGTTGGCGCAGCTGGTCCGACGACTACCCCGGGCCCGGCATGGCGGTGGAGGACCCCACCACCGCGTTCTTCAGGGTGCGTCTGCTGCCCCTGGTGAGCGGGGAGAGCTATCGTTTTCCCGTGTTCTCCGGGCGAGAGACCTGGCAGCTGCGGATTGAAGTGGAGCCCCGCATGATGCTGGAGACCGCCCTGGGTGAGCTGCGGGTGATCCCCGTTCAGGTCTTCACGGAGCACCAGGGCGACCTCGAGCAGAAGGGGCGCATCGTGCTGTACCTGAGCGACGACTCGCGCCGCATCCCGGTTCGTGCCATCATGCAGACCAACGTCGGTGCCATCCACGCCGACATCACCACCTACCAGCCCCCGGGCGAGTGATGCAGCCTGAACCCACCACGCCAGCTATCCCCTGGACCCTCGACACCGAGCTTCGAGCGCTGCTGGTGTGTCCCGCCTGTCGTGGCGATCTGACGGACCTGCCCAAGGGCTTGCACTGTCCCGCCTGCGCCTTGCTGTACCCCGTGGTCGACGACATCCCCCAGCTCATCGCCGAGGAGGCCAGGCCATACGCGAGCGCCGACTGAGGGTGCTGCAGGTCGACTCCGCCACCGAGTGGCGGGGGGGGCAGGTGCAGCTCGCGTTGTTGATGGAGGGCCTCGAGGCCCGCGGTTGCGAACTGAGCCTCGCCGCGGCCCCCCAGGGAGAGCTGGCACGACGAAGCGGGTGTGCGGTGCTGCCCATCCCGGCGGGCGCCTCCCTCCGGGGCGCTTGGGCTCTGCGCAGCCACATCCAGCGGTTGCAGCCCGACGTCGTGGCGGCGCAGACCTCCCATGCCCACAGCCTGTGTGTGCTCGCCGGCGTCCGACCGGTGGTGCATCGCCGGGTGGACTTCGCGGTGGGCGGCAGCCCCTGGGGGCGGTGGAAGTACGGCCGAGCCGGCCTGTACATCGCCGTGAGCCAGGGGGTCGCGCGGGTGCTCGACGTTGGCGGTGTGCCTCGTGAACGCATCCGGGTGGTCCACGATGGTGTGCGGCCGTTCCCCCCCACAGAGCCCGCCGCGGACCTCGCGGGTGTCGGTCCGCTGGTGGGCGCCCTGGGAGCGCTGGTGGATCACAAGGCCCACTGGGTGTTGGTGGAGGCCATGGCACTGCTTCCTGATGTGCACTGCGTCATCGCAGGGGAAGGACCTTGCCGCGATGATCTCGAGCGCCGCATCGAACGCCTGGGGCTGCAGCCGCGGGTGACCCTGCTGGGGCAGCGCGACGATCCAGCGGCGGTGATGGCGGCCCTGGGACTGCTGGTGCATCCATCCATCGAGGAGGGCATGGGTCAAGTGGTGGTCGAGGCCATGGCCGCAGGCTTGGGTGTGGTTGTCTCCGATGCTGGGGGGCTGCCAGAGGTGGTGGGCGACCTTCAGACGCCTGTGCCCGCCGGCGACCCCGCTGCCCTGGCAAGGGCTCTGCGCGCCCGCTTGGATGAACCTGGCGATCCTGGGCCTGCACGGGAGCGAGCACGAGAACTTTTCTCCGTGGAGACCATGGTCGACGGTACCCTGGCGGCCTACCATGAGGCGGTAGCCGGCGCCGGACGCGCCAGCGGGAGCGAGGCATGAACGAACAAGGTTTCTGGCGCAGCGACTGTCGCTGGTTCGGTGGCTACCGGCCTTGCCACCCGGGGCGCACCTGCCCGGGGTGTACCCACTATGACCCCGTCCAGGGCGAACTGCTCATCATCAACCTCGACGCTTTGGGCGACGTGCTGCGCACCACCGCCCAGCTCCCCGCGCTGCGGAGGGCCTGGCCCAAGGCGCGCATCACCTGGCTCACGCGGCCCCGGGCCGTGCCTCTGCTGCAGGGGCACCCCCTGTTGGATCGCGTGCTCCCCCTGGGGCTCGAGGCGGTCTGTGAGCTGCGCGCCAGGCAGTTCGATCTGTTGCTCTGCGTGGACAAGGGACACGCGGCAGCCGGCCTGGCCAGCACCCTCCGTGCCCATGCCAAGCGCGGCTTTGGGTTGGACGGGCACGGGGTCATCGTACCCCTGAATCCCCAGGCCGAGTACCTGTACGCCACAGGGCTCGACGACGGCCTGAAGTTCTACGTAAACCAGCTGTCCGAGCCCGCCATGCTGGCTGCAGCGTTCTCACTACCCTGGGAGCGTGAGCCCTACCGGATCGTGTTGGCTGAGCACGAGCGCAGGGGCCCGCCCCGCGCGGTGGGCTTCAACACCGGGTCGAGCCCTGGCTGGCCCCGCAAGCGCCTGGATCTCGACACCCTCGGCCGCGCCATCGAGCTCATCCACCGGCGCACAGGCCAGCCCGTGCTGCTCCTGGGAGGCCCCGAGGATCATCAGCGCAACCAGGCCCTGGCAGCCCGCCTGGGAGATGCCGCCGAGCTCACCCCCACCGACGGTGGACTCCGGGAAGGTGCCGCCCACGTGGCCCGCTGTGAGGTGGTCTTCAGCGGTGACAGCCTGGGTATGCACATGGCCTTGGCCCTGGGCTGTCACGTCGTGGCGTGGTTCGGTCCCACCTGCCCCCAAGAGATCGAGCTGTTCGATCGCGGCATCAAGCTGCTGGCGGACGTGGACTGCGCGCCGTGCTGGAACAGTGCCTGCGACCGGGAACCCGCCTGCAACGAGCGCATCGCGCCCGAGCTGATCCTCGACGCGGTGCAGGCCTGCCTGGAGGCCCGCAGCGCGGGCCATGCCATCGACGAGGTCAGGGGTGCTCGCTGGTCGGCGGGGCGTCCCGACGCTCGATGACCACCCCTTCGACACGATCGTCCTGACGCAGGCGCCTCAGCACGTCCTGACCCTGGGTCACGTTGGCGAACAGGGTGTAGTCACCGTCCAGATGGGGCTGTGGGGACAGCGTGACGAACCACTGGCTGCCAGCGGTGTCGGGTCCAGCGCTGGCCATACCCACGCTCCAGGCGTCGTACGGCAGGGGAGAGAACTCGTCGGGCAAGGCGTAGCCAGGGCCCCCATAGCCATCGCCACGGGGGCAGCCCCCTTGGACCACGAAGTCCGGCACGATGCGGTGGAAGCGTAGGCCGTCGTAGAAGCCCGCCTCTGCCAGTTCGACCCATCGCTGCACGGCATAGGGCGCGGCGTCGGTGTGGAAGACCAAGGCAAGCTCACCCTTGGTAGTGGTGACCCGAGCGCCCAAGAGCGCCTCGAGCTCGGACGTATCCAGCAGCTTGGGGAAGCCCGCGGGGCCGGGGGCTGGTAGGCCCATGAGCTCGCCCAGTCGTCGGGCGGTCTTGCGCAGGGCGGGATCGTCGTGGCCCTGCAGCTCGGCAACCCGCAGGGCCACCTGCCGGTTGGTGCTGCCGGGCAGGGATGGCGGCTTTGGGCCTCCGGCTTCGACGCCGGAGCTCTCCAGGGCCGTGGCCAGGGCGTTCATCATGCCGACTAGGCTGTCGTAGTCGATGCGCTCCACCAGCTGTGCCTGGATGCGTGCGATGAGCTCCCCGTCCGGGGTCTCGGCCAGTGTGGAGGCCACCAGTCCGGCGACCACTGGGTCCGGACCCTCCAGCAAGGGCCACAGCAGCGCGCGCTCCACCGCGGGTTCCCGGGTGACGAGCTGCTCAGCGGCACTGGTGCGCACCGCCTGGGCTCGATCGTCCAGGGCAAAGCCCGCCAGGGCGGCGGGATCGTCGATTGTCACCATCATGGCTGCCCGTACGGCGCTGTCTACGGTGGGGTTGAGCCAGCCTTCGGATTCGGCCAGCTTGTCGGCTTTGGCGAGCACCGGCAGCGCCCGGGCCAGCAGCTCTGGATCCCCAAGGGCCAGCATGGCCTGCAGGGGTTGTTCCCAGGTGTCGTTCCAGGGCAGGCGGCCAGTAGACTCGAGGGCCGCTACGCGGACGGGGCGGTCGGGGTCGGCCAGCAGGTCCGCCAGGTGGCTGGATGCGTTGGCGTCACCGCGGCTCGCCAGGCCGCGGGCCAGGGCGATCCGCACACCCAGGGCGGCGTCGTTGGCGGCGAGTAAGCGGACCTGCTCCCAGCGCTCGGCGTCCAAGCCGGTGGCCGCAGCGCGTATGAGCCACGCCCGCGCGATGGTGTCGGGCTGCTGCTTCACGGCTACCGCCAGCGCCTCGGCGTTGGGGTCCCCCAGATCGGCGGGCTTGGTGCGGGCCAAGGCGAAGGCCGCGGCTCGGCGGCGCTCCAGGTCGAAGCGCCCCAGCTGCTCCAAGAGCGTCGAGATGATGGGCTCGGGGGGCGCCGTGAGCACGCCGCGCACGCCGAGGCGGCCCAGGGCGTGAGCGGCGGTCACCGCCAGCGTGGCGTCCTGCCCAGGGATGGCGGTCAGCAGGGGGGCGAGGACGCGGTCGTCACCGCTGCGACCCATGGCATCCAGCAGCGCAATGCGGACGAGGGCGTCATCTTCGATGGCGTAGGCAGCCACCAGCGGCGCGGAGGTGTCGGGGTATTGGCCCAGGCTGAACGCAGCGGCGGCCCTCAGGGCTGGGTCGGCGCTGTTCAGGGCGCGCTCGAGTGGGGGCACGGCGTCCGGGTCGTGCAGGCGCCCAAGGGCGCGGACGGCCACCACGGCGGCGGCGGGGTCGTCGCCCTCGAGCCAAGGAGAGAAGGACGACACCGGGGCACGGGAGAGCTCCAGCCCAGGCAGCAGCGTGGGCCCCTCGGCGGTGATGGCGGGCTCCACTGGCACGACGGGATCTGCTGGGCTTGCAGGCTCGGCAAGCTCCGCAGCAGCGGAGCCTGCACAGAGTGCCCCGAGGGCGAGGGTGGCACACAGGCGGGAAAAACAGAGCGTGGACATCGGCACGCGCACCTCCGTGGTCGCCGTATCCCATGGCCTCGCTGGGACGCGAGCCCCGGCCCCGATAAGACCGGCCCATGCCCTACAGAGATCGTCGAAGCCCCGTCGCCAAGCGAGTCGCTGCGTTGCTCGAGGCCGCCCGTACTCGGGCGGACTGGAAGAGGCTGGGGGCTTGGCTCGACGACGAGGGGCGCCCCCTGCGTGAGCCCCTGCTGCTGGAGGCCCGCCGTCGTGGTGCCGAGCTGCCCGACGAGGCCTCGGGCTGGCCGGGCAAGAAGCTCATGCGTCGTGCCAGGGGCGCAGAGACCGGCGCCCGGGAGCGGCGCAACCCCATCCGCATCGACGAGGCTTTTCACTGTGGCCACTGCGGCCGTGAGGTCCCCCCGGGTCACACCCTGGTGCGAGATCACTGTCCGTACTGCCTGCGATCCAAGCACGTGGATCGGGTGCCCGGCGACCGCGCGGCGGGCTGTGACGGCCTGATGGACCCGGTGGGTGTCGCCCTCGGCGGCCGCGTCGCCATGGTCATCCTCTACCGCTGCCGCCTCTGCGGCTACGAGCACCGCAACCGCGCGGCGCTGGACGTCCAGCCCCCAGACGACCAGGCGTTGTTGCGTAAGCTGGCGGCCCTGGGGGATCGTTGGGAGGAAGACCTGCCACCCGGTCCTGTGGAGGCCTGACCCTTGTCCCTTCACTACCGCTTTCTCCAGCACTTCCAGCAGATCTTCGGCCCCATGAAGGGGCAGCGCCTGGCGGTGGCGGTGTCAGGAGGCATGGACTCCGTGGTGTTGCTGGATCTGCTCTGGGAGGTCCGACGCGCCCTGGGTGTGCGCTTGGTGGTGGCCCACGTGGACCACGGTCTGCGCGGCGCTGCGTCCGCGGCGGACGCCGCCTTCGTGCGGAGCCTCGCGTCTCAGCGCGGCTTGCCTTGCTACTGCGGTCGTTTTCACAGCGTCGCAGGCCGAGGGCTCGAGGATGCAGCGCGGCGGGAGCGCCTGGCGTTCCTGCGAGGGGTTCCGGCCTCCGCGGTGGTCCTGGCCCATCACCTGGACGACCAGGCCGAGACCGTGTTGCTTCGGCTGCTGCGCTCATCGAGCCCCCGGGGCTTGGGGGGCATGGCGCCCCGGCGGGGACCCTTCCTGCGGCCCTTGCTGGGGTTCTCCCGTCGCGACCTACACAGGTGGGCTTCGGATCGTCAGCTTCACTGGCGCGAGGACGCCAGCAACGCCGACCTTCAGCACGAGCGCAATCGGCTGCGGCACGACGTGATGCCTGCCCTCGAGGCGGTCCACGGAGGGCTGGTGGCCCGTCTCTCGGCCCTGGCGGCCGAGCAGCGTGGGCTGCTGGACGCGCTGGCCGTGCCTGTGGCCCTCGCGGCGGGGGACGTGCTGCTCCGTGCGGACCTGGAGCCTCTGCCCCAGGCACAGCGGGCCGCTCTGCTCCGCGCCCACGCTTCGGCGCGCATGGGCTGCACGGGGCTCGACCGGGACGCGGTGCTCCGCGCCGATGGTTTGGCGCGGACGGGAAGGCCTGGCGCCTGGACACCTCTGCCGTGGGGCTGGCGCTTCGCCGCATGCGCCCAGCGCCTGTACTGCCTGCCTCCCCCCCCCCAGCCTCGCTCCCTCGGCCTCACCGGGGTGCGGCGCTGGGGCGTGCACACCATCGCCACCCAGCGGCTGAGTCTCGACGCGGAGAGCGTGGGGCTGCGGGCCCCACTCCCAGGGGAACGCTTCGGCGGCCAGCCCCTCGAGGAATGGCTCCGTCGCCGCGGCGTACCGGCTCCCCTGCGTCCCTACCATCCCGTCTTTCACGTGGGAGAACGGGTCCTCTGGGTCCCTGGAGGCCATCCTTTGGAAGGATTGGTGGCGTTGCGGGGCTTGGCGATCACCGTCACCGCGTCTATCCCTACCGTCTCCGCGCCTGGGCTCCCCTGGGCCGCAACGCTATAGGGCGGCCCTCCGTGCCTCCCCGGAGCCAGGATGAACCGTAAACATCTCGCTCTCGTGATCTTCGTAGCCCTCCTGTTCCTGCTGGCCTTCGTCTTGGTGGGCCAGCAAGAGCGTGGCAGGCCTGTGGAAGTCGACTTCCCCGCATTTCGGCAGGCTGTGGCCCAAGGCCAGATCCAGAACCTGACCTTCCGTGGGAACGAGATCTCCGGCGCCTACAACGATGGTCGCAAGTTCCACACCCTCGGGCCCACCGACTCCGAAGCCCTCGTCGCCTTCCTCGAGGAGAACGACCTGGTCCCCGACTACGAGAAGGAATCCGGACAGGGGGTCCTCACCTCCCTGCTCATCAACGGATTGCCCATCCTCGTGATCGTGGTGCTGTTCTTCTTCTTCATGCGGCAGATACAGTCCGGCGGCGGCAAGGCCATGAGCTTCGGAAAGTCCCGGGCTCGCCTGCTGTCCGACTCGGGCAAGAAGGTGACCTTCGCCGATGTGGCGGGCATCGAGGAAGCCAAGGACGATCTTCAGGAGATCATCGAGTTCCTCAAGGACCCCAAGCGCTTCACCCGCTTGGGTGGGCGGATCCCCAAGGGCGTGCTGCTGATGGGCGCGCCGGGCACCGGCAAGACCCTGTTGGCCCGTGCCATCGCTGGCGAAGCCGGCGTGCCCTTCTATCTCATCTCCGGCTCCGACTTCGTCGAGATGTTCGTGGGTGTGGGCGCGAGCCGCGTGCGCGACCTCTTCGAGCAGGGCAAGCGCAACGCCCCCTGCATCATCTTCATCGATGAGATCGACGCCGTGGGTCGCCACCGCGGCGCCGGCCTGGGCGGCGGGCACGACGAGCGGGAGCAGACCCTCAACCAGCTGCTGGTGGAGATGGACGGCTTCGAGTCTACCGAGGGCGTAATCCTCGTCGCGGCCACCAACCGCCCCGACGTGCTCGACCCGGCGCTGCTGCGGCCCGGCCGTTTCGACCGGCACGTGGTGGTACCGCTACCCGATGTCCGTGGCCGCGAGGGCATCCTCGACGTGCACGCGCGCCGCACGCCCCTGAGCGATGACGTCGATCTGGGCACCATCGCCAAGGGTACCCCCGGGTTCTCCGGCGCCGACCTCGAGAACCTGGTCAACGAAGCTGCGCTGCTGGCAGCACGCCAGGACAAGTCCAAGGTCGAGATGCAGGACTTCGAGTCCGCCAAGGAAAAGGTCCTGCTGGGCTCCGAGCGACGCTCCTTGGTCCAGTCCGAAGACGAGCGACGCACCACGGCCTACCACGAGGCTGGCCACGCCTTGGTGGCGTGGCTGTCCCCGGGCGCCGATCCGGTGCACAAGGTCACCATCGTGCCCCGCGGCCGTGCCCTGGGCCTCACCTGGCAGCTTCCCGAGCGCGACCGCTACAACGAGACTCGCACGTTCCTGCTTTCCCGCATCGACGTCTTGATGGGCGGGCGGGCCGCCGAAGAGCTGGTGTTCGATCAGGTCACCACGGGCGCCCGCAACGACATCAAGCAGGCCACCGTCATCGCCCGCTCGTTGGTGTGCGAGTACGGCATGTCCGACGCCTTGGGGCCGGTCAACTGGTCCGAAAAGCAGGACGAGGTCTTCCTCGGCAAGAACATGTCCAGGCAGTCCCAGGTGAGCGAGCACACCGCGCAGCTCATCGACAACGAAGTCCGCGAGGTGTTGCAGCTTGGCTACACCGCCGCGCGGGGTCAGCTGCTCGAGAACCTCGACGTGCTGCACAAGCTGGCCGATGCGCTGTTGGACCGCGAGACCCTCGATCAGGACGACTTCGCGCAGCTAGTCGGCGATGCCATGGAGCGCGTGGAATTGAGCCAGAAGCCCTCTCTGGCCTGAAGCTCGCACGGGGCGCTGAACTGGGGTCATCCGGCCTTGACAGCAGCGTGCCTCGGCAAGTATAGGGTGGGCTACCAATCGGAAGCTCTTGGAGCGGTCCCCTAGGGCTGCTCCTTTTTTTACGTCCAATTCGCCAGCCTGCCGCAGAGACCCATGTCATCCCCCTCCCGCGACATCGAAACCCGCGTACGCGCTCTCCTCGAGGAAACCATCGAGGACGAGGGCTTCGAGCTTGTGGCCGTGGTTCACACCACCGCCGAAGGCAAGCGAACGCTGCGGGTTCACATCGATCGTCCTGGGGGCATCACGGTGGGGGAGTGCACGCGCATCACGCGCATGATCTCCCCGCTGCTCGACGTGGGAGACCCCATCGTGGGTGCCTATCGCCTCGAGGTGTCCAGCCCCGGCATGGATCGGCCGATGCAGCGGCTCGTGGACTTCGAGCGCTTCACTGGCTACCGCGTCAAGCTCCGCCTCGAGCAGGGCGCCGGCCCGCGTCAGCTCCGTGGTGTGCTGCGCGGCGTTGAAGATCAGGACGTACTCATCGAGCGTACTGAACACATCCGCAAGGTCCCACTGGCCGCTATCGAGCGCGCCAACTTGGTGTTGGACCTCGACGAATACCGAGCCCTCTCAGGGCTCGATGACCAGAAAGAATAGGAGAGCCACCATGATCAGTGACCTTGCACGGCTGATCGATGCGGTCCACCGCGAAAAGAACATCCCCCGCGACGTCCTCGTCGAAGTGCTCGAGGGCGCCCTCGAGGCTGCCGCGCGGCGTCGCTTCGGCATGACCCGCGACTTGGAAGCGCACTACAACGAAGAGCTCGGCGAAGTCGAGTTGTTCGAGTTCCGCACCGTGGTCGAAGAGATCGACGACGAAGAGACCGACATCCTCTTCGAGGGAGCCCGCGACCTCGACCCCGAGTGCGAGTTTGGCGACTCCCTCGGCATCAAGATGGACGTCGAAGTGCTGGGTCGCATCGCGGCTCAGACGGCCAAGCAGGTCATCATCCAGAAGATCCGCGACGCCGAACGCGAGATGACCTTCAACGAGTTCCGCGACCGCAAGGGCGAACTCATCACGGGCATCGTGCGGCGCTTCGAGAAGGGCAACATCATCGTCGACCTCGGTCGCGCCGAGGCCATCCTCCCCAAGCGCGAGCAGGTCCATACCGAGACCTACCGCCAGGGTGACCGGCTGCAGGCCTACGTGCTCGACATCACCCGGTCCTCCAAGAGCCCCCAGGTGGTGCTGTCCCGCACCCACCCTGGCCTGCTCATGAAGCTCTTCGAGCTCGAGGTCCCCGAGATCTACGAAGGCATCGTGCGCATCGAAGCCTGCGCCCGTGAGCCAGGCCATCGCGCCAAGATCGCCGTGTCCTCCACCGACCCTGACGTCGATCCCGTCGGCGCCTGCGTGGGCCTCAAGGGCTCTCGCGTTCAGGCCGTGGTCCAGGAACTCCGTGGCGAAGCCATCGACATCATCCCGTTCCACCCCGATCCCGCCCGCTTCATCGTCTCCGCCATCGCCCCTGCCGTGGTCAGCCGCGTCTACATGGACGAGCACCTCCACAGCATGGAGCTCATCGTCCCCGACGATCAGCTCTCCAAGGCCATCGGCCGTCGTGGCCAGAACGTTCGCCTCGCAGCGCAGCTCACCGGTTGGAGGATCGACATCTTCTCCGAGAGCCGCCACGCAGAGATGAACCAGCAGGCCCGAGACGAGCTGTCACGCCTGCCGGGTGTCGATGAAGAGCTCGTCGAGCTGTTGGTCCGCCACGGCTACCGCGGTTGTCAGGTCCTGTCCGAAGCCGACCCCTACGAGGTCGCCTCTATCCTCGGTCTGACCGAAGAAGTCGCCGAGACGATGCTCGTCGAAGCCGAAGACCTGGCCATGACCATCGACGAAGAGCGCGTCGCCGCCGAGAAGGCTGCAGCCGAAGCGCCGGTCGAGGTGGAGGACCAGGAGCTGCCCCCGGAGCAGGAACTACCCTCGGACCAGGAACTGCCCCCGGAGCAGGATCTGCCCTCCGACCAGGAACTGCCCCCGGAGCAGGAACTGCCCCCGGAGCAGGAACTGCCCCCGGAGCAGGAACTCCCTCAGGAGCAGGACCAGGTCACCATCGAGGAGGGGGCCTAAGGGCCTCTTGGAGGATGGAACCCGCGTGCCGCCCACCCGTTGCTGTATCGCTTGCCGCCGCAAGGCCTCGCCAGGTGAACTCCTGCGACTCGTCGCAGGCGTCGATGGTGAGGTTTTGTTGGACTCGAGCGGTGGTCTGCCCGGTCGTGGTGCATGGCTTCATCCACAGCGTGACTGCCTACGCAAGGTCCTGAAACGTCCTGCCACTCTCTCTCGTGCACTACGCATGGCGGTTCGGCTCGACGGCTTCGAGGATCGCCTACACCGCGCCTCGCTGCAGCGCGTTGGCGCTGCACTGGGGCGCGCGTCGAGATCGGGCTGCGTGGTCAGCGGCCGCGTCGCCATCCTCCGAGATCTGCAGCGAGGTGAGCTCGAGGCCCTCATGGCCGCTCACGACGCTGCGCCCCGATCCATCGAGTCCCTCACCATGGCCGTCGCCGGGCTGCCGGTGTTCGACGTCGAGTTTGACCGCGAAACCCTCGGGAAGTGGGTGGGGAAAGGGCCTCGGGCGGCCCTCGGGCTTCGTCGCGGGGAGCCCATCGAGACCCTGCTCACCGAGTTGCGTCGGTACACGTCCCTGGGTTACCATCCGCGCCGTAATCGGTCTGGCGACCGACCCGAAGCGACGCGACGTGCAGGAATGACCCAATCGCGAGGATGCGGGCCTGGATCCCCTTCCTCACTTGTCAGTTCTCGTAGAATGCGTGGCCAGCCTACGGTTGCCAGCTTCCGTGAAGGTAACGAATGTCCAAGAAAGAACTCCTGAGCAGGCTGAACCGGACCCAAAGCGGGTCTGGTAGTGGCCGGTCCAGTTCGCCTCGAACCAGCACCCCCGCCCCCACTGGCGCCCCCGTCAGCGGTGGTGAAAAGGGAGCCACGGAGAAGCGCGTCAGCCGCAAGATCATTCGCCGGCGCGTCAAGAACGCTCCGCCGTTGGCTGCGGTCCAGGCGCCACTGCCGGCTCCCAAGCCAACGACCGTCCGTCGTCCGCGCGTGGTGGAGCCCGAAGCTGCGCCGCCCGATCCGGTCGAAGCCCCGCCTGTCGTCGCCGAGGCGCCGGTCGAGGCAGCTCCGCCTGTCGCGCCCGAGCCGACCGCGGCACTCGCGGAAGCACCGGAGCCCCAGGAAGAGCCCACCCAGGTCGAAGAGACCCCGGTTGTTGCCCCTGTCGAGCCGGAACCCGCAGAGCTCGTTGCCGAGCCCGCTCAGGCCGATGCTACACCCGAGCCCGAGCCCAAGGCTACACCCGGGCCCGAGCCGGTCGCGGCGGCACCCGAGGCTACACCAGAGCCCGAGCCGGTCGAGCCACAGCCCGAAGAGCCTGTCGAGGCCCCACCTGTGGAAGCCGTCGCGCCGACCGTGGCCGTTCCTGTCAAGCCTGCCGAGGCCTCACCGCCTCCCATGCCCGACCTGCCCATGCTCCAGTCGGAGCCCACGCCCGCCGCGCCGGCTCAGGCTCCCGCACCTCCCATGAGCGTGCAGGCCGCCGCCGATGCCGCCGAAAAGGCCGCTCCTGGCGAGCGCCCCTCCAAGCCTCGCTTCGATGGCCTCGGCGCCGCCGTGGTCAGGCCGCCCCCGGGCTACGATCCCAACGATCCCCTTGGTTCTCGGCGCCGTGCCCGTGAAGCCGCCGAGGCTTCCGTGCGTGCCACGCGCTCTGCGGCCACCGGAGAGACCAAGTGGACCGCGACCGATGGCACTCCGCCCCCCGCCGGTCGCAAGGACGAGTTCAAGGACAAGGCAAAGACCCGCGTGCGTCGCAAGCCTCGCCGCGCCGGCAGGGTCGAGATGCTCATGGACGACATGCCCTCCGCGCCTCGGCGCCGTCGTCGCACCCGCCGCACCGCGGGTCCCAAGAAGGCCTCCCCCCAGGCCAAGGCCATCAAGCGGCGCGTGCAGGTCGATGGAGACATCTCCGTCGCCCAGTTCGCCAAGGGCATGGCTGTCAAGGCCGGTCAGGTCATTCGCGTGCTCATGGGCATGGACCAGACCGTTCGCATCAACGACATGATCGATTTCGAGACCGCGCAGGTCATCGCTGCGGAGTTCGATTACGAGGTCGTGGATGTGGCCTTCAAGGAAGAAGAGCACATGATTGCGATCGAGACCGAAGTCGCCGAGGAAGGCGCCGAGCCCCGTCCTCCGGTCATCACCATCATGGGCCATGTCGACCACGGCAAGACTTCACTGCTGGACTATATCCGCAAGGCAAAGGTAGCTGCGGGCGAAGCCGGTGGGATCACCCAGCACATTTCGTCCTACCAGTTCGAGCATGACGGCCAGAAGGTCACCTTCATCGATACACCGGGTCATGCCGCCTTCACCGAGATGCGAGCCCGTGGCGCCAACGCCACCGACATCGTCATCTTGGTGGTGGCCGCCGACGACGGCGTGATGCCTCAGACCGTAGAGAGCATCAACCACACCCGCGCCGCCGGTGTGCCCATCATCGTGGCCATCAACAAGTGCGACAAGCGCGGCGTCAACCCCGCAGCGGTTCGTCAGCGGCTGCTCGAGCACAACCTGGTGCCGGAAGAGTACGGCGGCGAGACCCTCATGGTCGATGTCTCCGCCATCTCTGGCATGGGCGTGTCCGACCTGCTGGACGCTGTCATGCTGCAGGCCGAGATGCTCGAGCTCAGCGCCAACCCCAATCGTCACGCCGAGGGCATCGTCCTCGAGGCGCGGCTCGAGAAGGGCAGGGGACCGGTGGCCTCCATCGTTGTCCAGAAGGGCACCCTCAAGCGCGGCGACAGCATCGTCATCGGCCAGACCTACGGCCGCCTTCGCGCCCTGAGCGACTTCAAGGGCAAGAAGCTCAAGTCGGCGGGTCCCTCCACTCCCGTTGAGATCATGGGCCTCAACGACGTTCCCGTCGCTGGCGACGACTTTGTCATTGTCGAGAACGACAAGGCCGCCAAAGCCTTGGCCGAGCACCGCGCAGAGCAGAAGCGTCAGTCCTCCCTGACCCACCGCGAGAAGCTCACCTTCGAGGAGCTCCTCAGCCGCGCCAAGGGCGGCGAAC
>Ga0307987_1001119_pt1 | contig 15031 bp, 11 predicted proteins | sample EllFjometagen181_FD_203157 | JGI IMG/M metagenome (GOLD analysis project Ga0307987, IMG submission 203157) | Marine microbial communities from Ellis Fjord, Antarctic Ocean - #181 | ecosystem: Environmental > Aquatic > Marine > Unclassified | place: Southern Ocean | collected 2014-10-08
CGCGCTGATGCAGCACGACGCCCTGGAGAGCACCGAGCTGGCCCTGCCCGAACAGAGCAGCCGCCAGGCACAGCTGGCCGCGGTGCGCGAGGCCATCCCCCTGGCCGTCAGCGAGTGGCTGCTGCGCTACCAGCGCCGAGACCCCAAGGTGCACAAGCTCGGCGGCGACATGATCGTACCCTTCGACAAGTTCGCTACGATGCTCGACGCCTACCGCGAGGTCTTCGCCGCCCACGGGCTGGATGTCTGCGTGTACGGCCACATCAGCGACGGCAACGTGCACCCCAACGGCCTGCCCACCTGCGCCGCCGACGTGGTTGCGGGCGAAGCCGCTCTGCTCGAGCTGGCCCAGCGCGCCCTCGACCTTGGGGGCTGCCCCCTGAGCGAGCACGGCGTAGGCCGCAGCACCCTCAAGCAGCGCTTGCTGACCCTGACGCGGGGCGAAGACGCCATGGCTCAGCTCCGCGCCACCAAGGCTGCCCTCGACCCCAGCTGGAGCCTGGCCCCCGGGGTCCTGTTCCCTCCCCCTTCCCAAACCCGGTGATCCCATGAGCTCCCCCGCAACCATCGACGCATTGCTCGACCACATGTGGCAAGACTACCTGGCCATGAACCCACAGGCCCGCTCCGTGCGAGAGCTGTTCGAAGCCCGCGGCGAGAGCGTGGTCAACGACCACATCGCCCTGCGCACCTTCGGCATGGATCCGGTGGGCATCGAGGCCCTCGCCGCACCCTTCCTGGCCAGCGGCTACGTGGAGTGCGGGCGCTACACCTTCCCCACCAAGAAGCTGCGCGCCGTGCACTACCAGGCGCCGGGCAAGCCAAAGGTCTTCATCAGCGAGCTGCTGCTGGACGAAATGCCTGCCGATGTGCAGGACATCATCGCGGCCCTGGTGACCCAGCTCGATGCCTCTGAGACCCAGCGCTTCGACTTCTGCACCCGCGGCCGGCCCTGGTCCATCGACGCCGCCAGCCTCGAGCGCCTGGCGCAGGTCAGTGAGTACGCCGCCTGGGTCGCCGCCCACGGGTTCCGTCCCAACCACTTCACGGTGCTGGTCAACAGCCTCGAGACCCTGGAATCCCTCGAGGCGGTCAACGATCTACTGACGGAGCAAGGCATCGAGCTCAACAGCTCCGGAGGCGTCATCAAGGGCACCCCCGGCCAACTACTGGAGCAGTCGTCCACCTTGGCCAACACCGTGCGGGTCGAGCTCTCCGAGGGTCCCGTCGATGTCCCAGGCTGCTACTACGAGTTCGCTCGGCGCTACGTGGACACTGACGGAGAGCTCTACCAGGGCTTCATCGCTGCTTCGGCCGACCGCATCTTCGAGAGCACGGATCGGCGCTAGACCACGCCGGAGCCCTCCCTGCGAGGACCTCGCGCACTGGCCGGGCTAAGTGGATTCCATGCAGCCCGTAAGCCCCGACATTCCGCGCCTGCGCAAGAACCTCAATGCCTTGGCCAAGCACAACGCCGGGCTGGCGCAGCGCCTGCACCTGCCCGTGGACGACGCCCACCTGCGTCGCACCGACAAGGAGCGCGGCGGCGCGGTGGTGTACCGCCTCGGTCGCGGCTGGATGCCCCTGGTGCTGGGCCGCGATGCGGTCACGGCCATGCTCTCGGACCACGACGAGCCCGAGCGGGTGCTGTGCTTCGGCGTGGGCCTCGGCGAGACCGTTGACGCCGCGCTGAAGCGCTGGCCCAAGGCCAAGGTGATGGCGTGGGATCGCGACCCTTGGCTGCTGCGGGTCGCCCTGGGTCGCCACGACTGGCGGAGCCCCCTGCGCGCAGGACGTCTCGAGCTCGCCATGGCCAACGACCTGCTGGACCTGCTGCCGTGGCAGGGCGCTGTGGTGCACCATCCGGTCCTCGAGCGCGTGCATCGTCTCGAGCGACACCTGCTCGAGCACGGCGTGGGCCCGCGACGCGCTCTGCTGGTGACCGGCGAGCTGTTCGTGGGCGATCTGGCGGATGCCCTGCGCCACCGTGGCTACACCGTGGTCCCCTGGGAGGTCGAGCGCCACGCCGCCGAGGAGATCGCCCACAACGCGCGCTGCGCCTCCGCCGCCCTTGTGTGCTCCATCAACTACACCGGCGGGCTGTCCGAAGGCTGCCGCGCCGCCGATCTCCCCTTGGTCTGTTGGGAAGTGGACCCCTCCCTGGACAGCGCCCACGCCCGCGGCCCCACGGACAAGGTCTGGGTGTTCACCCATGATCCACACAACGTCCCTCAGTACCGCGCGGGCGGGTTCGAGCATGTGGAGTACATGCCACTGGCCAGCAACCCCAGGGTCCGTTCGCCCAGCGACCCGCCCATCGATGCCCGCTTCCACGCCCCGGTGAGCTTCGTTGGATCGTCCATGCTGGGCCCAGCCACCCGCCTCCGCTCCCGCTTCGACGCCTCCCTAGGAGCCTGGGCCAAGGGTGCAGGGTCTCAGATCCCCAGCGACCTTGTGCAACGCATCCTGGCGCTGCAGCGCAACCACCCGGGACGCTTCGTCGTGTCCGAGGCCCTAGACGCCGCACTACCGGGCTTCCGGCAGGCCGCGATGGCCGCGGGAGACGGCGATCCCGGCCTGATGCTGGGTGAGACCGCCGCCGCCGAGAAGCGCTTGAACACCGTGGCGTCCCTGGGGTCCTTTGGCGTGCAGGCCTGGGGAGACGATGGCTGGAAGCTCGCCGAGCGCGGAGGCGCCGACTACCGAGGCCGCGCCGGTCACACCCACGAGATCAACCTCATCTACCAAGCCAGCACCATCAGCCTGGACGTCGACCGCCTGTACCAGCGAGACATCGTCACCATGCGGGTCTTCGATGTGTTGTCCTGTGGAGGCTTCGTGCTGGCCGAGCACAGTCCACACCTGGGCGAGATCTTCGAGCTGGGTACAGAGCTGGTGTCCTGGCGGTCCCTCAGCGACCTCGAGCGCAAGGTGCGCCACTTCCTGGCCCACCCCGAAGACGCGGCCGCCATCGCTCAACGCGGGCGGGACCGGGTCCTGCGTGACCACACCGTAGACCAGCGACTCGACCACATGTTGAAGGTCTCCGGGTTGGCCTGACCAACGCAGCAGCATCGAACAGGAGTACAAGTCGTGTCCAACACATCCAGAACACATAGCGAGAAGGTGGCCGAAGAATTCGGCCACTGGGCCCAGATCGGCAAGGATCAGGCCATGGAACGGGGCCACGGCCGCTTCACCGAGGTGGCCCTGGCCGCCTGGAGCCTGGGCGCCGACGACCACGTCCTCGACGTTGGCTGTGGGAATGGCTGGGCCCTCCGCCGCATGATCCAGCGTGGGGCGGGTTCCGGGGTGGGTGTGGACATCTCCGCAGAGATGGTGGCCCTGGCGACCCCACCGGGGCGCTACCTGCAGGCCAATGCCGACACACTCCCGCTGCCCGACGCATGTTTCAGCCACATCCTCAGCGTGGAGGCCCTGTACTACGCCGACGCTCCCGCCGCGGCCCTGCGGGAGTGGTCCCGGGTGGCCAGGCCCGGGGCGAAGCTGATGGTGCTGGTGGACCTGTACCGTGAGAATCCCTGCCACCTCATCTGGTGCCCCCTGCTCCCCTTCCCTGTTCAGGTCCTGGGCCAGGACGAGTGGGCGGAAGCCATCAACGCCAGCGGCTGGCAGACCTGCACAGCGCGGCGCATCCTCGATCCTCGCGGGCCACAGCCCGAGGCCGAGTTCGAGCCCAACCCCTTCGCCCCCACCTACGGGGACTACCTGGCGGAAAAGCAGGCCGGCACCCTGTGCCTCGAGGCGGTCAGAGGCCAGCCCCAGAACTAGAACGTCTACGCCGCCACCTCAGGGCCCGTCCCAGGGCTCGGTGTAGCGACCACCGATCTCGAAGCAGTCCTCGTTGAGGATGCTCATTGTGTCGGTGCTGGGGTCGACCTCGAGCACCAGGTAGCTGTCGCCGTCGTAGCGGGTGGAGGCCAGCACCGTGTGCGGTGGACCATAGCGGTCTTCGAAGTCCATCCAGATGTGCACATGCCCTGAGTACACCATGCGAACGGTGTCGCTGTGGGCGGCCAGCAGCTCGGCCAGCCCTGGGCGCATGGCCCCTGCATCGGGCTCCTGCTCGGCCAGCTGGAACAGCGGGAAGTGCAGAAAGACCACCGTTGGCAAGCCGTCGGTCAGCTGATCCTCGAGCCAGTCCAGCTGCTCGAACCCCAGGGACCCGCTGCCCCGATCGTAGTGAGGGCTGTCGGGGTCCCAGGTCTCCCCCAGGAAGTTGTTCACATGCACAAAGCGCCAGCCGCGGATGTCCACGGCATAGTGAGGCTCGATGCCGAGCTTGTCCAGGAACAGCTCGTGGGTGAAGTCCCGGGTGATCTCGGGGACGTCGTAGTCGTGGTTGCCCAGGCCCGGCCACACCGGCATGGAGAAGCCGTCCACCAGTTCGGCCGCGATGTCCCATCGGGTCTCGTTGTCGAAGTAGAAGTCCCAGTCGGCCGAAGGATAGTTGTGCACGAAGTCGCCGGCCACGAACACCGCTTGGGGTAGCGGGTCGTAGCCATTGATGCGCCCCCTGGCTTCCTCGAGCCGCGCGCGGGTCAGGAAGATGGACTCGGTGTCCAGCTCACTGCCCTCGGGGCCCGTGTAGAAGTCATCGATGAGGTGGGTGTCCGCCATGGCCACGAAGCGCCAAGGAGGCTCGGGAGCCACGGCGCTGTCACCCGGCTCGGGGCAGCCGCAGGTGAGGGTCAGGAAGGGGACGAGGTGGGGACGCATGGGCTGCATTCAGGCTAACGCCGAGTAGAGGTTCGGGGCTCGCGACCTACCAGCCCCCCGCAGGCTCCCGCACCATCAGGTTGGCGCCGAACCACAACGCGCTGGCTTCGTCAGCCTCGCCTACCGAGGTAAGGAACTGCAAGGCGGTGCCCACGCCGTGGCGGGCCTCGATGTAGCTGACAACGTCGGGCGTACCACAACAAACAGGGGTATCAGCATGACCACTCCGGCGTGACACATGGGTCGCGTTGCGCGTGACGACTCATCCCTTCTGGGCGAGAAGGTCCTTCAGCCTGACCTCTGGGTGATGATACCGACGGCGTCCCGTGCTCTTGTCTTTGACATCGATGGCCTGGCGCGGGCACCACTGCAGGCACGCCATGCACTGCTGGCAGGCGCCCTTCCACCCGGGGCGCTCGCCATTTATGGTGATGTTGTCCACCGGGCAGATCCGAGCACAGGTACCGCAGCCGTTGCAGTCGTCCGAGACCCGGTAGTTTCCATCGGCGGTCGGCACAGCTCGGTAGCCCATACGGTAGAGCATCCCGGGGTGTACCCAGGCTCGGAACCGACTGTGATCCCCGTGAACCATGCGCTCACCGCCCTCGATGATGGCTCCGACCTCATCCACACGAACCGCGGCCTTGCCCAGCCGCTGGGCCAGGACGTCATCCTCGGGTGCGCCCCAAGCACCGATGTAGTTGGACTGGACGGTCAGGTAGAGCCCCTGGGCCAGATCCAGCCCACAACGTGCGAAGAGTGCCTGGCTCCACGCCATCATGTCACCCGGGTCTCCCCCACCGTTGGCCACCAGGAACACCGGCGCCTTGGTCTCGAGCTTTTTGACGAATTCCACCACCAGGTGGGGCAGCCGATACATGTACACCGGCGTGACGATCCCGATGCGTTGTTCGCCGGGGCTCAGCTCGCCATCCCGCAGGGCGCCGACGATAGGAACGGGTTCGCCCGCTCCCAGGCGCTGGGCGAGCACCCTGGCGATCCACAGGGAGTTGCCGGTGCCGGTGAAGTAGTAGATGCGTGTGGTCATGGTGCCCTCCGGTCCTCACTCCCCTAGCCGCTACCGCGCCGTGGCGCCGCTGGCAGCCGCTCGAGGCCCTGGCTGCGGTGGTGGAGATCGCCGCCCAGGAGGACCCCGCGCCGTGGCGCTGCTGCGTTCCCTCCCCGCAGCCGGGTTCGTGCAGGAGAGCCAAGCTCCCGCCACCGACGGTGTGGACGATGACTGGGCCAACGCCCCTCGCGTCCGCAAAGCCACAGGCCAGGTGGACCCCAGCGTGGACATCCTCGAGGTGGCCGCGCAGGTGGCTGGGGATCAACTCCACGTGATGGTGAAGGTCGACGGAGATCTGAACGAAGATGTCGCTGTGGGCTTCTACCTGGACCACGGCGAAGGCACGCTGGGGGTCGATGAGATCCTTCTGTGGAACAACAACGGCGCCACGCAGACCTATGCCTACCGCTGGCAGGGTCCCCTGATCACCGACGGCTGGGTCTCCGTATCCACGCCTTCCTGGAGCGAGCTGGTCACCCGCGGAAGCGTCGCAGAGTTCGCCCTGGGCTTCGGTCATCGTCTCGGCCAGAGGCCGCGCCGCCGCCTTTGCCCATTTCTTGGGGGGAAGACAGATTCTTCCCCCCCTGTCCGGGCCCGACACGGGCCCTCCCCCCCATCTTCGCCGCCTGAGCAGCGGCGGGCGCCTCCGGCGCCGGGTGCTCCCTTGCATCGGTCGCCTGGCCGAAACGATGACCATGGCCTCGCCCTGCCCCTGGACGAGCTGGCCCCCGACCGCGGCGATGGTCACCTACGCATCCAAGCCATCGCCTTCGACGTGGACAGCGGGGCCTACGACATGGCACCCAACCTCTCCCTGCGTACCGCACCCACCCCAGGTCCCGTTCAGGAGCTGCTCGAGCTGGCCCTGGTGGCCGATGTACTCGCTGATCCCGCCCTGGCGGTGGCCTCCGCCATCGCCGAGGCGCCGCTGCGGCTGGTGGTCCAACCCGAACTGCTCACCCAGATCCGCGCCGATGGGGTCGCCTGGTTCGAGTACGGCCTAACGTTGGAGCGCATCGGGGGACTGGGCATCTGGCACAAGGCCGCCTGGTCGTGGCGGGGCCAGGAGACCACGCTGTACGGCGTCCTACCCCTCTATGCCTTGCCATGGCGCCTGGACGCCGAAGGCTACGCCCACAACGTGCTCACCGTCGAGCAGCTGGAGTGGTGGGTGGCCCTGGCAGAGGACGAGGGGCTCCTGGGCGACGACGACCTCGGCACGACCGTTGCGGCGGTGGAAGACTGGATGGACGAGGTGCAGGACTACCGCGCCTACACCGAGGCCATGGAGGCATTCTGCGCCAAGGACTCGCTGGAGGACGAGAGCTGCGAGGACTGGCGCAAAGAAGTCGAAGCCGGTGACGACTACCTCGGTACGGTGATGGGCCAGCCCATCTACTACTATGAGAGCAGCCCGACGGTGCAGCAGGCCATGTGGCTCGGGCGCGGTGCCCTGTACTGCGACTGCGACAGCCACACCGCGGTGGTCGCGGCCATCCTGCAGGGCATCGGGGTGCCCGTGGCGCCGGGACAGTACATCGCGGACGACGGCTGGGTGATCCACAACTTCCCCATCTACCTGGAGCCAGTACGCCAACGACGGCGCTGGCCTCTACCAATACATCGCGCCCCGACACATGGTAGACCAGCTCAGTGTCGAGTTCTCATCGGCGGGAGACTACGGCGCCGGCGCCATCCGCTACCACCACACAACCTTCGGACAGCTCTGCGACCGCCTCAGCGCCGGTGTCGAGGTGCAGGAGATGGAGGGGATGTTGTTCGAGCGCTGGTGGGCGGACGACCTGATCGACTAGGTCCGGCGACACGGCCCGCTACAAGTCCACATCCGCCAGACGCTGCAGGTCGAACATCAACACAGCCTTGTACCTGCGCCCCTTGGGTGTGATGGACGGCGCATGTTCAGCTGTACGGTCCAGCGGCCCCGGGCGGGCCGGGCGTCCACGGTGGTGGCGCCGACATAGTCCAGTGGGACAGGCACCGAGCGGTCCCGATCCATGAGCAGGATGCCGGGCACCGCAGCGCGAACACGGGGGTCGTCCCCTCGGGACGATGAGATCTCGGCGACCACGGAGCGTGCTCTTGCCGTCGAAGCCGAACAGCTCGACCTTCACCCCGGGGAGCTCCGTCAGGGCGGTGGCACAGCTGCGGAAGGTGCCCACGCCCCGGCTCCAGCCATCCTTGCCCACCAGACCCCAGGGTCCATTGAGCTCACGCTTGATGACACGCAGGGCCAGAGACAGGGAGCGGGACGCGCCCTTCATGAGCTGAGGCAAGGTGGAACCCAAAGAATCCAACCCGGGAATCCAGGACCGCACGAAGCCACCGAGCCGCCCCCACTCGATCTTGCGACGGGTTCGCCAGGGCTGTCGGGCCGTGTCCACCTTCTCGCCAGACAACGGGTTGAGGGCCCGTAGGCGACCCAGGACGTCCACCTCGTACAGTAGGGACGCGCCCAGCCGAGGACCGTGCTCGCCGTCCCAGGTTCCCGAGAAGCGCAACAGGTCCAGAGGCACGGGGAAGGCAGTGGTCTCCAAGCTGCATCCCCTAGCGGAGAGCTGAAGCCTCCCATCCCGATAGTGTCCTGCGAAGGCTTAGTACAGGTGGCGCGCCATGGAGATCTGCACGTGCTCCCCGGCCTCATCCTGGCCGAATCGCTGCAGCCCCCAGGCCACCACCCGTCCGCTGTCGGGGTCTACGTGCACCACCCGCACGTGGATGGTCAGGCTGGCGATGCCGATCTGGTCCAGGCTCGGCACGATGGTGGGGTCGAAGACCGACATGTGGGTGATGTCGAAGGGAAGACCCGTGAGCTCCCCGATGGCGGGGACCTGCTCGGGCGCGGGCAGCGGCAGCGAGCGCAGCGCTCCCCGCAGCTCACCGCTCCGGCGACCATCGCCGAAGTCCGCGCTCAGGCTGACCGCCGTGGGCTCGGCATCGAGGACGGGCCCCTCGAAGATGATGTTGATCTGACCACCATCGGGCTGCACGCTGGTGCGGAAGGGCCGCTGGGGAACCACGCTCACATCGACACTGCCCGGCTCGATGGTCACCGGCAGGGTGCGCCCCCCAACCCGCGACAGGGCACGAAAGTTCAAGACCTGGTTGGGCTCGGCCACGATCTCCGGGGGTGTGATCCCCGGCTCGTCGGGCAGGGGCTACCCAGACATGCGACCCCCGGGGGTCATGGCGTACAGCAGTGCGCCATCGACGGGGTACCCGTCCTCGGGCTCACACGAAAGACCCGGCGTCTCCGGAGCGTCGAGGCAGAGGTGGTACGGCACAAAGAACACATCACCGAAGGCGTTGGCTGTGGACAGGCCGGTGCGCCCCGGCGCGATGCTGGCGTTGATGTTGGGGTAGTCCCCGCCGGCCCCCTGTGCGCGGGTGTCCAAGGACCAGCGACGCTTGCCATCGGGCTCCAGGGCGTAGATCACCCCATTGCCGCCACCAAAGTAGAGCAGATGGGGACAGCGGCCCTCGGGGTCAGGACCCAGCACCGCGGAGCAGTGGATGGCGCTCGGAGGTGATGGGATCCAGGGCGTAGAAGTGTTTGTCCCCCGATCCCACGTAGATGGTCTCGTCGGCCCCCACGATGGGCGTGGAGAAGATGCCGTTACCCGTGGCCCAGCGGCGCAGCTCCATGGGTTCCGCTCGCGCGAAGCCGGCGTCGCCGCGGACCAGGGGAGACCGCCCGGTGTTGCGGGGGTTGGCACGCATGACGGGCCAGGGGGAATCGGGTTCGTAGGGGGCCCGGACACCGGGCAGGGGGGTGATGCTGGACATGATGGGGCCTCCGAGACAGATAATGCTCCTGGACCACTCGTCGTGGAGCCCGTCATGACCATCGATGCCCTCGACTCCATCCCCCTCGAGCACGACCGCGTGTCGGTGGGCGAGGTGACGCTCCATGTCGTGCGGGCGGGGCCCGAAGACGGCACGCCCGTCATCCTGCTGCACGGCTTTCCCGAGTTCTGGTACGGCTGGCGCCATCAGATCCCCGCCCTGGCCCTCGCCGGGTACCGGGTCATCGTTCCCGACCAGCGTGGCTACAACACCAGCGACAAGCCCGACGGTGTGCGCGCCTACCGGGTGGACGCGCTGGCCGACGACGTGCTGGGTCTCATGGACGCCCACGGGCTCGAGCGGGCCTGTGTGGTCGGACATGACTGGGGTGCGGCCGTGGCCTGGCGCACCGCGGCCCGGGCGCCCGACCGGGTGGAACGGCTGGCCATCCTCAACGTCCCCCACCCCACCGTGATGATGAAGACCCTGCGCAGCGACCCAATGCAGCTGATGCGCAGCTGGTACATGTTCTTCTTCCAGCTCCCCTGGGTCCCCGAGGCCCTGCTCGGTCGCAAGGGCGCCACCGGTCTGGCGGGCATGATGCACAAGAGCAGCAATCCCGGCTCATTCTCGCGGGAAGAGCTGGCGCACTACCGCGAGGCGTGGACCCAACCCGGCGCCATCAGCGCCATGCTGGGCTGGTACCGCGCCATGATGCGCCACGCGGCGCCCCCCATCGACGACGCCATCCAGCCACGAACCCTCGTGCTGTGGGGCAAGCGCGACACCGCCCTGGGCAGCGACATGGTGCAGCCCAGCGTGGACATGTGCCGCGACGCCGAGCTGGTGTGGTTCCCCGAGGCCACCCACTGGGTCCAGCACGACGCGGCCGAGCAGGTCAACGAAGCCCTGCTGCGTTTCCTCGAAGACCCAGGACGGGGTTAGCCCCCCAAGGCCACCGCCATCGCATCCCGGGCAATGGCCAGCTCCTCGTCGGTGGGGATCACCAGGACCCGTGTGCGGGAACCCGGAGCGGTGATGTCCGCCTCGCGGCCCCGCAGCCCCCGGTTGGCTTCGGCATCCAGGGCGTAGCCCATAGGCGCGAGCCCCTCGAGCACCGCCGCGCGCACAACGTCGGAGTTCTCCCCCACGCCCGCGGTGAAGACGATGGCGTCCACGGACCCCAACACGGCCGTATAGGCACCGATGTACTTGCGGATGCGGTAGGCGTAGGCATCGAGGGCCAGCGCAGCGTCCTGGTGGCCGGCCTCGGCGGCATCCTCGAGCTCCCGCAGGTCGTTGCTCATGCCGCTCAAGCCCAGCATGCCGCTGCGCTTGTTGAGCAGGAGATCCACCTCGTCGGCGTCCATGCCGAGCTGACGCTGAAGGAACAGGGGCAGGGCGGGGTCGAGATCCCCGCAGCGCGTCCCCATGATCAGCCCCTCGAGGGGGGTCATGCCCATGGAGGTGTCCACGGAGCGCCCACGCTCCACCGCGCAGATGCTGGCCCCGTTGCCCAGGTGGCAGGTGATGATCCGCAGGTCTTCGAGGGGGCGGCCGAGGAGCTCTGCGGCCCGCTGGGCCACGAAGCGATGGGAGGTGCCATGGAACCCGTAGCGTCTCACCTGGTGGTCCCGGTACAGCTCCTTGGGGAGCGCGTAGAGGTAGGCCTTGGGCGGCAGGCTCTGGTGGAAGGCGGTGTCGAACACCGCGACCTGAGCGGCGCCAGGCAGGGCCTCACGGGCTACACGGATCCCCAGCAGGTTGGGAGGGTTGTGCAAGGGCGCCAGGGGCACGTGGGCCTCGATGGCCGCCTCGACCTCGGAGGTGATGAGCGCGGTGGCCGAGAAGGCTTCTCCACCATGCACCACTCGGTGGCCCACCGCCCCAATCTCGGAGAGGCTGTCCAAGGGGGCACCGTCTCCACCACACAGAGCACCGAGCACCAGGCTCAAGCCCTGTGCGTGATCCGGAATGGCCTGTTTGACCTCCCGCTTGGGCTCAGCGGGGTCGGATCGCCACAGCAGCCGACTGCCGGCCTCGCCGATGCGCTCCACCAGCCCACTGGCCAAGACACGCTCGGCGGGCATGTCGAAGAGCTCGAACTTCAGGGAAGAGCTGCCGGCGTTGAGCACGAGGACTTTCATGATCTTCCCCTACATGTGCTGGGACTGCACCGCCGTGATGGCGATGGTGTTGATGATGTCCGGGATGGTGCAGCCCCGGGACAGGTCGTTCACCGGCTTGCGCAGGCCCTGCATGACCGGCCCCACCGCGATGGCGCGGGCCGCTCGCTGCACCGCCTTGTAAGTGTTGTTGCCCGCGTTCAGATCGGGGAACACGAACACCGTGGCGTTGCCTGCTACCTGGCTGTTGGGCAGCTTGGTGCGGGCCACGGCGGGGTCGATGGCCGCGTCGTACTGGATGGGACCCTCGACCGCCAGCGTCGGGTCGCGCTCGCGCACGATGGCGGTGGCCGCCCGCACCTTGTCCACATCCGAGCCGCGCCCCGAGGCGCCGGTGGAGTAGCTGAGCATGGCGACCTTGGGATCGATGCCGAAGGCCTTGGCCGTGCCCGCACTGGCCAGGGCGATGTCGGCCAGCTGCTCGGCGGTGGGGTTGGGGTTGACCGCGCAGTCGCCGTACACCAACACCTGGTCGGGCAGCAGCATGAAGAACACGCTCGAGGCGATGCGGAAACCTTCGAGCGTGCGCACGAACTCGAGGGCGGGTCGCAGGGTGGCCGCCGTGGTGGTGATGGAGCCAGAGACCATTCCGTGGGCCCGCCCCATCTGCACCATCATGGTGCCGAAGTAGGACGGATCGGCCATCAGGTCGTAAGCCTGCTCGTAGCTGGGGTTCTTATGGGCCCGCAGGCGCTGATACTCGAGGGCGAAGTCCTCGCGCCACGGTGACCGGGCGGGATCGATGAGCTCTACACCATCCAGATCGAGCCCCAGGGCCGCGATGCGCCGGCGCAGCTCGGACTCTTCGCCCAGCAGGGTGAGCCGGGCCAGACCACGCACGCGCACGGCCTCTGCCGCTCGCAGCACCCGCTCTTCGATGCCCTCGGGCAGCACGATGTGTCGCCGGTGCTTGCGCGCCATGTCCACGATGCGGTGCATGAACTGCTTGGGGGTGACCCGGGTATCGTCCGAACCCGCCGCGGCCCGCGCCAGGATGGGGGCCACGTCCACGTGTTCCTCGACCATGCTCTTTACCAGCTCGATGCGGGTGCGCTGGCTGGGGTCCAGGCGGGCCTTGACGGCGCTGACCTTCAGAGCGGCCTCGTAGCTGGTCCACGGCACGGTGAGCACAGGCATCTCCCGACGCGTCAGGTCGAGGAACAGCCGCTCGGTCACCGCCTGCATGGGGATACCGCCGGTGACCACGATGCCTGACGGCGACGGGACGGAGGCGGAGCCATAGGCGGCGCCGAGGCCCAGCAGCAGATCGCTGCGGTCGCCGGGCACGAGCACCAGCACGCCACGCTCGAGGCGCTGGAGCACCTGATCCAACCCCATGGCCGCCACATGGACCACCTGGGCAACCACGTCCAGCCGGGAGCGCCCGGAGAGGATGTGGGCCCCCAGGGCCTGGGCGATCTCACTGATGGTGGGCTTCTCGAGGCTGTCGCTGCGGGGCAGCGCCCCCAGCACAGGCACGCCCAGCTGACGCAACGGCTCCGCGGCGATGAGCCGGATGTCCGCCACAGATCCCGGATTGCTGCGGTTCAGGATCAGGCCTAGCAGCTCACAGCGCCGCTCCTCGAGGTTCTCCTTCACCATGCGCACGTTCTCGAGCATTGTCTCGAGGGCCCGGGGGTCCCGCACCTTGCCCGTCAGGGTAGTCTCGAAGGCGTTCTCGGCGTCGGCCACCAGCACCACCGGGGCGCCCAGGTTCTTGGACAGATCGGCGTTGATGTCGAACTCGAAGCTCGCCATGGCGCCTTCGTAGTCCGTGCCTTCGATGACCACGAAGTCCGCCCGCCTGGCCAGCTCTTCGAAAGCCTCTATGATTCCCTCCACCACCTCGTCGTAGCGGCCTGCGGAGACCATCTGCCGGACCTGATCCGAACGGTACAGGCCCATCTCGCCCAGCTGATAGGGCAGGCCCAGGGCCTCCTTGACCAGCTGGATGTCCCCTACGGCGCCTGGCACACCAGGCTGGGAGATGGGCTTGAAGTAGGCCACGCGTCCCAGAGAGCGTTCGAGCAGCCCGACCAGCCCCAACGCGACGCTGGTCTTGCCGCTGCCGGCGTGGGTGGAGGTGACGTAGATGCAGTTGGCCATGGTGAGTTCCGACCGTGAGACGGTGTTCGCGACATGGCGAGCGCCCTATCTCCGTCCAGGGCGCCACGGTCCGCGCAACACGCCCCGTCCCTGATCACGGGCATGGAAGACCTGCCTGGGACTGACATGGCACACTCGACGCACAGGCGTGGCCCACCCGAACCCAAGACCGCCCACGACCGCGCCACCAGGTGGCAAAGATCAGCACCGAGACAGGATGCCGGCGGTTAGGAGACCGTGCCCGCGCAGCCCTGCGCGCCCACCCCTACCCCGGAGCACGAGCCATGCGTACCTACCCTGCCGCCGGTGTCGCCGTGGACACCATCCTGATCCCCCGCGCCCCCTATGCTCTCGACAAGTGGGCCGTGGTGGCCTGCGATCAGTTCACCTCCCAGCCCGAGTACTGGCAGCAGGTGGCCGATCTGGCCGGTGACGACCCGTCCACCCTGCGGATCATCTACCCCGAGGTCTTCCTGGGCAAAGAAGACCCCAAGAATCGCATCCTGGCCATCCGCGAGACCATGCAGGACTACATCGACCAGGAGATCCTCGAGGCCCACGACGGCCTGGTCTACCTCGAGCGCAGCGTGGGAGACACCGTGCGCCGTGGCCTGATGCTCTGCATCGACCTCGAACAGTACGACTTCACCAAGGGCTCCACCAGCCTGGTGCGGGCCACCGAGGGCACCATCGTCGATCGCCTCCCCCCCCGGGTCCGCATCCGCGAAGGCGCCCCCCTCGAGCTGCCCCACATCATGGTGCTCATCGATGATCCGGCAGACACCGTCATCGGCGCCCTGGCCGCGAAGACCGCCGAGCTCACCAGCATCTACGACTTCGAGCTGATGATGGGCTCCGGCCACATCAAGGGCTGGCGGGTCGACGACCTGGCCACAGAGCAGGCCACCATGGGCGCACTGGCCGCCCTGGGCGAGCGCGCCTCGTTCCTGAAGCGCTACGGCCTCGACGACGCCGCGGTGCTGCTGTACGCCATGGGCGATGGCAACCACAGCCTGGCCACCGCCAAGGCCATCTGGGAGTCCACCAAGGAACAGCTGGGCCCCGACGCCATGCAGTCCCCCACCCGCTACGCCCTGGTGGAGCTGGTCAACATCTACGACGAATC
>Ga0307987_1001121_pt1 | contig 15023 bp, 13 predicted proteins | sample EllFjometagen181_FD_203157 | JGI IMG/M metagenome (GOLD analysis project Ga0307987, IMG submission 203157) | Marine microbial communities from Ellis Fjord, Antarctic Ocean - #181 | ecosystem: Environmental > Aquatic > Marine > Unclassified | place: Southern Ocean | collected 2014-10-08
TTAGTGTGCTCGTTGATAAGTTCTTCGATGCAATCAGGATCGATGTTGTGATCTGTAGTAACGTCAGCAAAAACCGGTAAAGCACCAGCTTGCAACACGCAGAATGATGAAGCGATAAAAGAGTAACTAGGGCAGATGATTTCATCGGCAGGACCAATTCCTAAAGCAGCGATAGCTGTATGAAGAGCAGCTGTTCCGTTAGAAACGCTGATCGCGTTTCCTACGCCGATCCATTCAGCCCATTTAGTTTCAAATTCCTTACCAATTGGTCCAGTCCAGTAATTTACTTGACCTTTACGCAATGGTTCCATTGCTTTTTGGATTGTGCTTTCTTCGAACGAAGGCCACATTGGAAATTCACCATCATAAACCTTTGAACCACCATTAATTGCTAATTCTGACATCTTAGACTCCTTGAGTTAGTTAATAATTAAAACTTAATAGAAGTTTTCCATTAATATTACTTATACATTACTGGAAGTTTTCCATTATGTCAATATCTTTTCCGAAAAAAATACATTTTTTGTTTGATTCAAGCAGAAAAGAAGGCAGATAATTTCAATCTCACTAATATCTAAAAAACTTATATGTCATTATTGTGTTGTTTTCATTCTTTCTAAAAGGTTTTCTCCGTACGCTTTAATAGCATGTACGTCAGCCCCGATGTTTATCAAGTCATAGCCCATTTCGCTATATTCTGCAAAGAGTTCGGGGGAACCAGTTGTTCCCGCCAGCTTGTCGTATTTCTTAGCGCACTCGGCGACTTTGATTCGTGCTTCATCAACTTGTGCGTGTCTTATTTGTCCAGGAAAACCTAAAGCGTGACTGTAATCTCCAGGACCGAAAAAGATCATATCAATTCCTTCTACTGCACAGATAGCGTCAAGTTCTTCCATTGCTTCCGGGTCTTCGATCTGAGCTATAACAAAGCGGTTTTTGTTGACAAACTGCGTGTATTCAACAAAGTTTCCAAGGCAATACGCTCCATCAGCATTTCCGCCATCAGCCGGTCTGCGACCAATCGGGTGAAATTTTGTCATTTTAGCAATTTGTTTAGCATCAGCCTCACTCATTACATGTGGAACCATTATTGCGGAAGCATCCATTTCCAAAGGATGAATAAGATTACTGTACGAACCTCTGGGCACACGGACAATTATATCCATCCCATTAGCTTTTGCAGCCAGCACTTGTCTTTCAATGAGCGCTAGGTCATTCGGAGTATGCTCCATGTCAGTCCATAAACAATCAAATCCCATCATTCCAACCATTTGTACAGTTCGATGTCCGTCCAAATTAAACTTGAAACAGTTTATTGTTTCTCCCGCACGCATACGATCCAGAGCTTTACTTTTTTTTAACATTCGCTTCCTTTTTTATTTGTTGAGCTAATTTCAATAGCGTAATCTTGCTAGCAGGGTTTCGCCGGAATAATTCATTCTTGGGCGCATTTCCCCTACTGTTACAATAGCTTCTGTCTCTGAAAGTGCTAACGGGTGAAAATTACCCATCATCCCGATTGTTTCAGGCTTTTCCGGGTCTCCACGCATAGGCAAAACTATTTGCTCAGTATCTTTTATAAGGCAAAGCCTCTGTGTATCTACTTCTGCTATAAATATCGGCGCGCGCCAACGCATTACTCCAGTATTATCTTCTGTTTTACGCGTATATACCAGGTGAAGTTTCCCGCCCAGTTTCAACCAGTGCTGCTGAGTAGAGCCCATAGTTAAAGCTGTGCCATCATTCCACTGCCATGCTTTAATCAGCGACCAGTTCAAGCCATCATTCGATACAGACAGATAACCATGATCATCTTCGGCGCGCATGGTCATATAAAATTTATCCTGATATTCAACCATTGATGGTTCTATCAAACCACGTTTGACTGAATTTTCCAGAACGTTGCCGCGTTTGATAACGGAAAGATCTTCGCCATTAAAATCACAAAGAAATGAAGTAACGCTCCGGCAGTAATTTCCAAAGGTTATAGGGATAAGCATTTTTCCGTCCGGCAGGATTATTTTCTGAGCACAGTTACAAGTATAAATAGAGTAATCTTCGAATTCAGGGAAACGGAGTTTTTCGCGTTTGCCAGTCCACTTGCCTTGATTATCTTGAACGGTATATACTGGAAAGCGTTTTAATTCAGAGTCCGAGGGATTAAAATCTCCAATTGAATCATAGAAGCGATTGCCTTTGTAGTAAACGTTATGACCGATAGCAATAACTTTTCCGCTTGCAGGATGATAATCAGCAATGACATCACAGATACCCTCTCTGATTTGCGAGAAAGATTCCGGCACTACTCCAGATATTGCCTCTTCTGTTCCTTCTGAAACAGGGACACAACCCATACCCTGGACAAATTCCGGTTTTGTCCAATTTTCACCCTTGTCGCTTGAGATAGAATACTGTATGGGGCCAAAGAAGTCGCTACCATTAATAGCCTGCATGGTCATCAAAAGTTTGTCTTTTATAATTGTCGCGCGTGGGTGAAAATAAATATCACCGTTTAATATTGTCTTTATTGAAATATTCATTTTGATTTCTCTTTTTCGTTAATATATGAAAGAACATATTTTTTATTGTTTTTCCTGGGGTCAGAACCATCTTCGGTAGTAAAAACAACCAGATTCTGGAATCTTGTCCAGCCTTTTTGTGAGCCTTTTCTTAAAGGACTGTATGATTTGACTAATGAAAGTTTTTTGCCGTCTTCAGTGAAAGAATGTCTTTGTATTGAAGCCTTCCATTTTGCGGTTAATTCAGCTGGAGCTGGATAAATATTTATTGTATCAGGAGACTCGTTATCTGGTAAATAACACCATGATTTTGAGTTATCTCTGCTGGCATCAGGAAATGAATATATCTTGTCTTTCTGCAATGTTTCTGTAAAAGATGGTTTATCCTGCCATTTCCAGTCTTTTTCGCTGGTATAGACAAGCCGGTACTTTCGTCCATTTTTACGCGGATCGCTGTTGTCTGTAGTAGCAAAAACAAATGCGCCTGATAATCTCCGGCTCCAGCCGTATTTTCCGTTTTTCCTGATCATTGACCTTGAAAAAGGATGAGGTCCAAGAAGTTTATCATCTTCATAAAGTTTATGTCGCCTGATTGCCGCCGCCCATTTTCCTTTGATTTTAGCCGGCATCAACGGATTTATTTTTCCGCCCGGCGAAAGGTTTTTAGTGTAATAATTCCAGGAATGCCACTTCTGGAATGGAGACATTGGTTTTATTTTTGCAGGAATCAATTTTTCTTCGAATGAATTCGGTTCTGTCCATTTCCATTTATAATCAAGGCATTCTTCTTCTTTTACACCTTTAAGCCTGAGTTGCTCCAAAACATATGGTAAATTAGCGGTAAAAAACAGACTGAAAAGGTCAGTGCGCTGCATTTTTAGGATTTTCAGATTTAATTTTTGGTATTCATCCCATGGAGCGTTTTCTGCGATTTTCAACATTGCCGGATTTTTCGGTAGCTTGGATTTCAAACGCCATAGGGCTATTTTCAATATCTCAGTATTTCCCGGAGAGGGATTATATTTATGTCCCAATGCCAAAATGCCATAAGGAGGATAAGTTTTGTTTTCCCAGGCAGTAACATAGCTACGGTAAAAATATGCGATTCCTTCTGCAAATGCTTTTTCTAAAGCCTTTGAAGGTTTTATTGAATCATAAAAAATATAGCCGATATTGTCATATGAAGCCGTTCTGAAATTTGTTTTAAGCAAAAACGGCCAGCCGGGTTCTTTTCCGCTTCTCAGGTCTTGCTTTAAAGATTTTTCTGCCATATCCAAATATTTCTTTTCCCCAGTAATTTCCCAGAGCCTCAAAGTCATATAGCGTCCGTAGTAACCAATATTATCAGCCATCTCACGAGCGACATCCAGTGCCCGACGGTTACCGGTCAGCAGAAACATATCAATTGAAGCGTGAGGAGCGTAAGAATATCCTCTAGGTCCATTTCCCCAGTGTTGCTGATCATGACGGTGTCCTTTGCCGACTGCTTTGGGGTTTTCAGGCGCGTAATGTTCTGTGTCAATGTCCATGACATGCATTGTCATATCAATGCCATCTTTTAATACTTTACGGTCACCAGTACGCAGATAATGCAGGAAAAATCCGTGACAGAGGGCAAAATCACTATTACACCAACCGCTATAACCTCTGAATGGTATTCCTTCAGGATTTATTTTTCTGCCATGATCACGCTGACCAGCTACCATTATCGGCACATCACCCCAATCAATCATTCCATCAAGGCTGAAAGTTTTTCGCATGGAGCGCATGTATTTGAAACCGAAATCAATAGCAGCTTCAATTCTAGGAAAGGCTTTGCCTCCTGGCAGAAACTGCCCGAAAGCATTTGTTTGTCTGTAATAATCCGCACCGGCATAAGGATAAACTGGATGATTGACCATATAGGCAAATGATTCAGCCTTAATTGGTGATTTTGAATATTTGAGCCAAAATTCATGTGTTTTAGCTATACCTTTACCATCATTCTTGTCTCGTCCATTTTCGACATATTTCCTGATTAGTTTTTCTGAACGGCGGCGCAAATCAAGTATTTTATTGCCGCGATCCGCCCAAAGATAAACAGATATTCCATCTGATGAAACTTTCAGTTCTTTTGGATGCAGATATTTAAAATCTTTAAGAGCACATAAGATGCTTCCATTTGAAGTACTGGCTTGAATCCAGCCCGGAGTATTTTTGCCTTCTGCCAATTCCTGCCATTTGCCGTTTTTATATTCAATCCGGCATTGTACGGGTTTTATATCCTTATAAGATACCAGATGGTAAAATTTAGGAGGACTTATCGCGGTCAAAGCAAGCGCGTTAGCTTTTCCAATCTTTTTGGATATAGTTTTGCCGGCACAAGCACTTGTCGCAGTCATATTTTTGCCGTCAAGGGGAACAAATAACTGCATTGAACGTAGAAAATTAGTTTTAACATCTTCCGTAGCTATAAATGTGTGCTGAAATTTGATTGCGGAACTGTCTTTAAAAGCATGGATTCTGAGAATGTATTTAAAAGCTTTGCGTCCGCTCTTGGCTTGAAGCCAGCCGCTAATTTTTACAGCCGTACGTTGTCCGCCGTTCTCTTCTATTTCTATTTTACGGCTGGAATCCAGTACTGCAAAAAAATCAGTACTCTTGCCGTTTTTGGGTGCCTCAAGGAGCCAGTTTTCCTGTTGAGGAGTACTGGAGCTGGAATCAACTAAAGTCATTTTTAAATCGGCACCCTTTACTTGATTGATCTCAAATAAAGATGTCTTGTTTACGCCCTTTGGAACAAATATCCGTATTTTCCCAGTATTGATTGTTATGCCATCAGCACTCTGTTTCGCGAGTTCGAGATTAGAATTATTGGATTCTTCACCACTTAACAGAGAATATTCAGAAATATTCGGCGTGGCACTAAAATCTATAAGAGCCCATTTAATACTGCCGTCAGACCATTTTGAAAGAGCTGATATTTGAGCTGGCGCTTTATCAACTGATAAGGACTTAACATCTTTTACTTGTCCCTGTTTAAAAGGAATACCAAAAGTAACAGGCCATTTTTCGGAAACAGAAGTTGTTTTCAGAGTACATATTTTTTCCGCGAAAGACGACAGGCAGACACATGCCACAAGAAAGGCAAAAAGAGATTTCATAAAAAACCTTATATTAAAATTGATCTAGAGGTTTGCGATACCAAAACGGGAAACGTTCTCGGGGGAAAGACATTATAGCTTTTTCTAAGCTGGCGTGTCCATCGACAAAAAGGGCATTCAAGCCTTGTCCGTGTATAAACTCAACATCCCGTCCAGCAACAGTGTTTATCCCTGTGCCGTCATAACTTACATAATCACTACTGCTGTTGCAGTCAGAAACAGCCAGCGTTCCAGATGGTTGACTGCAAGTCTTTCGATTCGCAGATGACTTATAAACATAAATACCTTTACTCTTTGAATAATTTATGCCGTACTGAGTTCTACTTATACGCGAAAGGTTATTTGACGGGCATTTAAAATATTTCAGATAACCAAAAGAGTCAAGATCCCAATCAAAGTATCCTGCTTTATATAAACGTTGAAACCATCCAGCGGAAGATTGATCAGGGAAGTTTCCTTCAAAATCATCGGTGTAATTCTGCAAATATAAACCTATTTGTTTAAGATTTGATATGCAGCTTATTGCTTTGCCTTTTTCGCGAGCTTTACTGAGCGCTGGAAGCAACATTGATGCGAGGATTGCTATGATAGCGATCACAACGAGGAGTTCAATGAGTGTGAAATTTTCTTGCTTTTTCATAATTTTCACCTTTGTTAAGATTAATAAATTTAACGAGTATAATCTAATATAGACTTGACAAATTGCAATGTAAACAGTAAATTTATTGCAAAAACCGATATTTTGTTGCATCTTATGAAAAGTGGAACTGTTGAAGCTAAAAATCATTATATAAAGTTGCTTTCTAATTTAGAAGAAAGTAATTTTAAACATGTATACTTTGGCTGGGAAAGACCGATATCCCAACATAAATATGTTTTTCACCCACATCCGCGCCTCATGTTTCCGCTTGAAGGAAGCAGTGTGCTGGAAATTTCAGATTGTGGAACTATCCGTACAGTTGAACTTGAACCTGGAGATGTGCTATTTCTCGTAAAGGGCGGTTGGCTGTCGCGAACCCCTGAAAATAATTCAAAACTAGCCTCAGTTGTTTTTTTTGAAGATTTTTTACGGATCGTCACAGTTGATTTTGATCATGATCAGGTAATGGAAAAATTCTGGTATCATACTTCGGGAAGAATTAATAAATCAATGTTCTTTCTATTGCAGACTCTGACTGCTGTTGCTTACCAAAAAAGATCTCATAAGGATAATTTGTTGCTTAAAACATTATTTTTGCAGATTGCGGATGAACTCCAAAATGACCAAGCACGCCAAAACACACGGTCATGGCATGCTTATCAACGAATAATAAATTATTTGACGGACAACTACCACCAGCCCATCAATCGGGCAAGCGTAGCTGCGGACCTAAATATAAACGAATCACACGTATCAAGACTATTTCAGCAATATAGCAAGGAATCATTCAGCGGTATGCTAAAACGCATGCGCATGGAACACGCTGTCAATATGTTAACAAATGCCAATATAGGTATCTGGGAAGTCGCAGATGAATGCGGTTTTAGCAGTCCTGATTATTTTATAAAAGCATTTAAACAGTATTTCGGTACAACTCCGCTAGGTTACAGAAACCGGCGACGATAAAGAAAAATGTTTGCGTCTTATTGTTTTTATAGCGTACACTTAACTGACTTTAAATAATTTGGAGATATACTGTGCGGAATTATATTTTTTATTTGATTTGTTTGGGTATGTTTTTTTTAACAGGATGCGGTCCTGGAAAAATTGTTGTTCCTGGATTTGATGAACAAAACGCTATGCGCTTGTTGACGAAGCTCGTCTCTTTTGGGGCACGCTATTCCGGAACCGCCGCTAATCTAAGACAGGCAAATTTTATTGCGGAAACAGCTCGACAATATGGAGCCACAACTAAGAGTATCAAATTTAAGCACATAACTAGCGAAGGAATGCTTGATTTTGTTAATATTGAAGTAGTGATTCCGGGCAGACGTGAAGACTTTATAATAATAGGAAGTCATTTTGATACTAAAAAGATGCCGGAAGGGATAAAGTTCGATGGTGCTAATGACGGAGCTTCAAGTACCGCTGTCTTGCTGGAAATGATCAGGACAATTAAAGAATCAGGTGCAAAGCCGGAATATACTCTGAAATTTGTTTTTTTTGATGGCGAAGAATGTTTTAATCAATATGGAGACAATGATGGCTTGTTTGGTAGCAAACATTATGCCAGTCAATTGAAAGACCAAGAGCAGCTCAGTCAATGCCGCGCGGTGATTATACTGGATATGGTTGGCGATAAAGATTTAAACATAACTTTGCCGATTGATTCTGATAAAAGACTCAGCGAAATGTTATTTAATGCTGCCGACAGAACTGGCAATAGCGAATATTTTGCTTATCTGCCGAACAAATTACTTGATGATCATACTCCTTTTAAGAAGATGGATATTCCGGTTATTGATATTATTGATTTTAAATTCGGACCGGGAAATGCTTTCTGGCACAGCTCGGAAGACAATATTAAAAATATATCCGCCAAAAGCCTCAAAATAATAGGAGAAACAGTCTTAAATTTACTTTTTTGGGGAAATTTTGCAAAAAAACGTGAATTTTAGAAAAAATGCTTGCAAAATTATTTGCATTTAGTTTTATTGTGCAATATACTTGACTAGTTATTAACATTCTAAACTCGTAAGGAGATAGATTATGATGGTTATTTCTGGTATTGTAATGGTCGCAGCACTCATTGGTATGATCATTTGTTCAAAAAAACAAAAAACTAACCCAGGTGCACAACCGATAGCAATCGCATTATTGATTGTAGTAATCGCTTGTGGTATCTTCATGCTCCAAAAAAGCGGTACATTTGGTGGCAGCAACGCGGGAATGATTGAATCTGAAAATCATTTTTATGCCTCTCAGGGATATATGGTTGGTAAATTTATTACCAAAAATATTCCAGGCGCGAAAGTTCTCGTGATTGAAAACAAAGAATACAAGAAAAGCAAACGTGAAATAGCTTTTCTCGCCGCTTTGAAAGATGGCATGGGTAATAATAATATTACAGCTGTTGCTCTGACTCTCTTGAATCCTCCTAAACGTCCTAAAGGTATGCCGGAAGATATGCCTATGATGCCGATGATGGAAATGATGACAAGTAAAGATTTCGATGCAACTATCGCAGCTAACAGTGATAAAAATGTTGTTGTCTCTGTAATTGGCTTGCCTCAGAATGCAGGAAAAATGAAACTTTGGAAAATGCCTGCAGCTACACGTCCTAAACTGATTCTTATCGGTGGTGGCATGGGTGGTGCAATTAAAATGGGACCTGCAATCAAGAAAGGTATGATAAGCGCACTGGTTACAATCGGGCCTAAAGCAAAATTTGATGACGAAGGTGCTCCTTCATCATACGAAGATGCTTTCAAGAAACGCTATATCTTGATTGATAAAAGCAATGCTATTGCGTTAAATAGGTGATGGGAATTTAAATTCTCAGCCTTTTATATAAAAAACCGAAGGATTTGTTCCTTCGGTTTTTTTTTGCCCAAAAAAAATCTCTTGCAATTTATTCTTTGCAAGAGATTAAATATATAAACGATATACTATCCAAAGATACCGGATAAGTCTACTTTCGAGTTTACGTCCAATGAGATAAGAGTCTTAGTATATTTTATACCATCAACGTCACGAGTCATATGCTTCGCGACAATATCTGCTAATTGTTTGTTGTCTTTTACACGTATCATTGCTACCAAATCATATTCTCCGGCTACAGTGTATACTTCTGTTATTCCATCAATGTTGATTAAGCTTTCAACTACAGAGTCGAGTTTTGAGCGTTTTGCATTGACGAGTACGATTCCAGTTACCATGGCGGACCTCCTTATGAAGAATTAATATTTCCATACAGCTAAACTGTATAATAATATACAATATCAGAACAGAAATCTAATGCAAATATTTTTTTAATTAATTATGAGAAATAAAATTATTATATGAAATGTTTAAAATTTTCTGCAAAATAATTTGACAATTGCCTTAAACAGGGCACTTTAAAATCTTTTAGGGATTAACTGCATAAATAACAAATAGACTATAATGAAAGCTTTTGAATTAAGAAAAAAATATATTGACTTTTTTGTAAGCAAAGGGCATCAGGAAATCAAAAGTGCGCCTGTTGTGCCTGAAAATGACCCGACATGTTTGTTTACTACTGCCGGGATGCACCCGCTGGTACCGTATTTAAGCGGCGAAAATCATCCAGCTGGGAAACGACTGGTCGATTGCCAGAAATGTATCCGTACTGGAGATATTGATGAAGTAGGAGATCCTGTACATCTAACATTTTTTGAAATGCTGGGTAACTGGTCGCTTGGCGATTACTTTAAAGCTGAAGCGATTGAATACAGTTTTGAATTTTTGACCAGCCCTGAATGGCTGAACATTCCCCTGAGCAAACTTGCTGTTACAGTTTTTGTCGGTGACGAAAACGCTCCTTTTGACGAAGAAGCATATAATATTTGGAAACAACTCGGTATTGGCGAGTCAAGAATTGCAAAATGCGGTAAAAAAGATAACTGGTGGGGACCCGCTGGACTGACTGGGCCCTGTGGACCTGATAGCGAAATGTTCTATTGGACCGGCGAAGAAGAAGTGCCGGCAATATTTGATCCTGAAAATAAACTCTGGGTGGAAATCTGGAACGATGTATTCATGCAGTATAATAAAAAAGATGACGGTTCATACGAAGCTCTGGTTCAGAAAAACGTCGATACCGGTATGGGACTTGAGCGTGTAACCGCTATTCTGCAAGGGAAAGCCAGTTGCTATGAAACTGAACTGTTCCAACCGCTTTTCGCTAAGCTCGATGAGATTCGTGGAATTGATACTCCCGCAGAACGAAGCGATTCAGAACGTATTATAGCAGATCATATTCGCGCAGCGGTCTTTATTAGTGCCGACGGCATCGCGCCGGGTAATGTCGATCAGGCATATGTGCTACGTCGTTTAATACGCCGAACAATCCGTGAAGCGAACAAACTTGGTCTGGACAAAGCTTTTGTCTTGGACCTTGCGCAAATTATTATTGATGACTACAAGGAAGCTTATCCTGAACTCGGCGAGAATGAAGCTAGAATCAAAGAAGAATTTGATATTGAAGAAAAACAATTTGCGGAAACTTTAGTCAAAGGTACTCGGGAATTTGAAAAATTGATTGCTAAAGTTCCGGCGCATATCCAGAAAAAAGTTATTAGCGGTAAAAAAGCATTTTTCCTATATGAAACTTACGGTTTTCCACTTGAACTAACTGAAGATATGGCCCGAGAAAATGCTTTTGAGGTTGATCGCGATGGTTTTGAGAAAGCATATAAAAAGCATCAGGAAATGTCCCGTAAAGGCGCCGAACAAAAATTTAAAGGCGGCTTGGTCGATGCTTCTGATAAAACTACTAATTTACATACCGCTACACATTTGCTGCAGCAGGCTTTGCGACAGGTTCTCGGAGATCATGTTAAACAGCGAGGCTCAAATATTACTGCCGACCGTTTAAGATTTGATTTTTCTCATGATGAGAAAGTTTCAAGAGAAGTTTTAGATAAAGTTGAAGTAATTGTTAACGATATAATAGAGCAGAAAATAACCGTTATTTGTAAAGAAATGACGGTTGAAGAGGCGCAGCTTGAGGGCGCAGTTGGACTTTTTGGTGACCGCTATGGTGAGAAAGTCAAGGTTTATTACATTGGCGACTTTAGCAAAGAAATATGCGGCGGACCACATGCGGAAAACACTGGAGACTTGGGCAGATTCAAGATAAAAAAAGAAGAAAGTTCAAGCCGAGGCGTAAGAAGAATCAAAGCGGTGTTGGTAAAGTGACCATTATGAGCTATTATAAAAAGAAACAAGGGAAAACTTTTTAATGAAAAAAACTGATTTATTAATAGCTCACAATAATGGAGAATATACGATCATAGTTGAAGGCCGTGCAAACTTTGACTACGGCTTGCCTCTAAGAGATTTTGCAAAAAATCTGGATGCTAATTTTACCGCAATTGCAATCGACTTGCGCGCGTGTCTGGGAATGGATAGTACATTTATGGGTATTATGGCTATGATTGGCTTGAAAGCACAAAAGCACAATGTGAAAGTCGAAATCCTGAACGCTGATGAAAATAATAAATATTTGCTTGAAGGTTTGGGCCTAGACAAGCTATTTACCTTTGCGGATAAAGATACCTGCAATATATGCGATGGAAAAATAGCAGCAGATGCCGACTCTTGTTCTGTCATAGATAAAGCAGAAACAATTGTTCGCGCCCACGAAATCCTCATGGATGTAGATGAGGAAAACGTTCCTAAATTCGAAAAAGTAGTTGAATTTGCCAAAGATGACCTTGATAAACTCAAAGAAAAAGAATAAGCTAAATATTCAATTTAAAGCTTTCCTTAAGTGTATCTAAGATTAAACTGGTTTTACATTCCGGGACGCCCAGTTGTCCAAGTTTTTTAATGAATTCACTGTAGTCCTCTGAATTACGCGCGACAACCTTAGCTAAATAATAAAAATCCCCCGTTGTGAAATGTACTTCCTGAACTTCCGAAAGAGATGCTATTTTTCTGCCAAGATCAACGCTGCCTGGCTTTTCTCCACTTGATATTAAAACTAAACTTGATATATCAAAACCGACTTTATGATGGTCTACACGGGTTTCATAAGCCAAAATAACCTTCTCATCCTCTAAACGGCGAACACGCTTAAGCACGGCTGAAGGTGCTAATTCCACATGACGAGCGATTTCCGCATTTGATATACGGGCATTATCTTGTAGTAAACGTAATATTTTGCGATCTGTATTATCTATCATAAATTAAGCTCATTATAGAATATTATTCATTTATATATATTAAATATATACTATCATTCTAAAAATGCCAACAATAAAGAATTTATTTTATTGTTTTAAGCTTTGGTGTTTTTTACTTTTTCTTAAATTTGTTTGCTTATTTGCTGGAAACGTGGTAAATTTATATTCTAACCACAAGTCACAAGGAGATGTTAAAATGTTTAAAAGAATTCTCGCCATCACTGTATTAGTCGCAGGAATTAATTGTTTTGCAGGATCTGCTGTCAGGGTAGACGTAAATGGGCTTAAGGATAAAATTGCTATTAAGCCAGGTAAAGCCAGTAAAGGCTTTAAAATTGTTAATTGTGGCTGGATGAAGGATAGAGCTAAATATGCTATAATGGCTTATTCAGCCATGAATATCTCAAAGGAATGGAAAGAATATTCTTTTAGTTTTACACCAGATAAAGATGGCATTGTACAAATCCACTTTCGCGGTGCATACCATAAACCCAAGGGCGCAAAGAAAAACATTGCAGTCTGGGTTGCTTATGATAATATTACAGTAACTGGAACCGAAGCTAAGAATTGTGACTTTGAATTCGTCAATCAGAAAAATTTATTTAATGGTTGGAGTGGCGACGGAGCGAATATGGTAACTGGTTCTAAAAATGCAAAATCCGGGAAAAATTATATTGTTGTATGGCATAACAATCCGGTTTACCAAAGTCTAAAAGTTACAAAAGGTCAGGAAGTAACTATAACTTTGCATGCGAAAGCCTCCGAGGGACCGGCAAAAGAAAAAAGTGATACTGAAAATATCTAAAAATTTAATGTGATTTAAAAACTATGTCTAAAATATTAATATGCATTTTATTATGCACTTCGCTATTTTTATGCCATGGACAGGTCAGAGTTCGCAAAAGCGCCAGTGATTTTACTCGTAATCCAACTTTGACCTTTCATGGGATTAAAAATTCCCTACCCTTAAGTGCTGCAATGCATTCAATGCTCAAATCTTGTGGCTGGTTTGATCTTCGCTCTGGTGCTACAGATTATGTTTTGAAAGGTTCTTATGAACCTTCTGGAGCTCTTAGTCTTGAGCTTAAACAAAATAACATAGCAGTCACTCATTTAACCTTTAATTCAGGCGGAAGCAGTGAGCGGGAACTGGCGAAAGCCGCGGTTGATGCAATCCTCAAAAAAGTTTTTAATGTTACAGGTATTTGCCGGACAAAGATAGTTTTTTGTGTTAATACCAGCAGTAAAAGCAAAAACATTTATATGTGCGATATTGATGGTGGCAATCTGAAACGTGTAACTAGATCACGGAATATGTGTGTGGAGCCGGAATGGATGCCGAATGGAAAATCTTTGCTTTATACACGTTATAATCGTGCGTCAACTGATATTATTCAAACAATTCCTTCACGAGACTTAAGCCGTATTGTTGCAGCTTATAAAGGGATGAATCTTGGTGCATCAGCATCTCCGAACGGGAAATTTATTGCTTTGATTTTAAGTCGGGACGGGCAGGTGGATTTGTATATCAAATCTCTATCGAGCAGGGCTAGGCGGCGTTTGACCAGAAATAAATCTCCGGAAGCCTCGCCATGCTGGAATCCTGCGGGATCTTCGATCTGTTATACTTCCGGCGTAAGTGGTCGTCCACAATTATATATAGTGCCGATATCGGGAGCGAATCCACGCCGTTTAGCGACATTTGGAAGTGAAGCAGTGAATCCCTCCTGGTCGTCCGATAATCAAATAGTTTATTCAGCAAAAATCGGTAGAAATTATACCATCGCAACTTTGGATTTGAATGGAGAAAAACCGGGTAAAGTAGTAATCAGGGCTGCCGGAGACTGGGAATCTCCATCATGGGCGCCTGATAATCGCCATATCGTTTGCTATAGAACTTATAGAGGTCGTTCAGCTATTTACCGCGTGGATACCTGGACCGGCAAAGCCAATCTTCTGGTTCGTCTCAAGACAAGCGCAAGCATGCCTTCCTGGTCAAATATCATTAAATAACTACTTAGAGGAATATCTTTCATGTATACTTATCAAGACGCCTTGGCGTACCTAGAGAATCTTCAAATATTTGGAATCAAGCTTGGTCTTGAGCAGACTTTTGAGTTGATGGAAGCCGCTGGTTCGCCAGATAAAAAATTGAAATTCATTCATATTGCCGGAAGTAACGGCAAAGGCTCTTGTGGAGCGATGCTGAACGCAAGCTTGCGCCGCGTTGGATTTTCTACAGGTTTTTATTCATCTCCGCATCTGATTTCTCCTCGAGAGCGTTTTAGAGTCAATGGTGTCGCGATAAGTGAAGAAGAATTTGCTGATTTAGTTTTTATCCTGCGCCCGCATGCTGATGAAATGGCAAAGGTCGGATGCTGTCCGACATATTTTGAATTTACCACGACAATGGCTGCATTGCATTTCGCACGTAGAAAAGTTGATTTTGTAATTTGGGAAACTGGAATGGGTGGGCGTTTTGATGCCACTAATGTTGTTGAATCGCTGTGTT
>Ga0307987_1001122_pt1 | contig 15012 bp, 7 predicted proteins | sample EllFjometagen181_FD_203157 | JGI IMG/M metagenome (GOLD analysis project Ga0307987, IMG submission 203157) | Marine microbial communities from Ellis Fjord, Antarctic Ocean - #181 | ecosystem: Environmental > Aquatic > Marine > Unclassified | place: Southern Ocean | collected 2014-10-08
CGTTGTATGACGAATATGAACCGCGGCGAATGATTCGGCTCGCAACGGACGGACGTCTTTCCAAGGACGAAAGCGATCCGACCGCCACGGAATTCCTGCTCAACTTCGATGCGATGGCAGGTCCTATTTCGGAATTAGACGTCGATCTCATCGCGAACACCGACGGCAATGACGTCATCTTCGGCGATCTTGGCAACGACTGGCTCGTCGGTGGAACGGGACAAGATCATATCTACGGCGGACGCGGTGCCGATCTACTCAATGTCGACGACGACCATACAACCGACGCGGGACTCAACGAATCGACCGACAATTATGAATCGTACGCCGACATCGCCTACGGCGGTGCGGGACGAGACGTCCTGATCGCCAATACGGCACGCGATCGGCTCATCGATTGGGCTGGCGAGTTCAACAGTTATATCGTTCCGTTTGCTGCGTTCGGAGCACCGACCATAAGTCGCGGACTTCCCCCGGGCCTCTTTGATTATCTCTACGCCCTCTCCGCGAGCGATGGCGCCGATCCCACCCGATCCGCGGATACGGGCTCCGATCCCGCTCGCAACGGCGAACCGGAAGGCGAACTTGGTCTCGTACTACAAAAAGACCTCGATTGGCATGACCAGACCGGCGCTCCCGACGATCCCCAACCGGGCAACATTCCCGGCGGCCCGCGCGACGTCATTCAGCGAGCCAGCTTCAACACGAACACCGCCGAATCGTTCGGAGCCGACAGCGGCGTCTGGTCGATCGAAGGCGGACGCCTTGAAATGGCACCCGAGGCGATTGGAGATGACGCCGTCAGCGTGCTTTACGTCGAGCAGCTTCTGCCCGGCTATTTCGAAATGCAGGCGACTGTCAACGCAGGCAAGCCGACCGGCGGCTTGAAGTCGAACGCTTATCTCATCTTCGATTATCAAAGTCCGACCGATTTCAAATTCGCTGGAATCAACGTCTCGATCGACAAATTACAGATGGGCTATCGCGACGCCGCCGGTTGGCATGTTGAAGAGCAGACGAACGCCCAGCTCAAGCCCAACACGGACTACAACATGCTCTTGGCGATCAACGGAGTAACCGCGACGCTTGTTGTCGACAACGAAGAAGTCTTCGGTCGTGCTTTTGATCCAAGAATCGATGCTGACGGTTTCAGCTACGGTCTTAATTCCGGCATGGTCGGAATCGGCGGAAATAATTCGATCGCTCGAATCGACAATGTCGCCGTGCAGATCCTCCCGCCGGAAATCACCTTGGAAGAAGCGGAAGACTTCGGGGACGGAGCGGCGGATCTGTTCACTGGGGGCTCAATCGGGCAATGGCAAGTCGTGAATCGTCAATACGAAGGCGTACCATCGACAGGTGAGGATTCAGCTATCAGTATGATCGAGTTGGGCGTCGGGCCCGCCTATCTTCTCAAACTAGAGACGTCTTTGAATACAGAAGCAATGGGCGGTCTGATCTTTGACCGCAACGCAAACGGTTCATTCAAGTTCGCCGCAATTAACGCGGATACGAACGAAGCTACCCTTGGACATTATACGCAGCAGTACGGATGGGTTGTCGATGCGACTCGTACCGTTTTCATGGATGAAGACGAAGACAGTCGTCTAACGGCGTCGCTGCAAGGGACGACCGTCAGCGTTTCTCTGAACGATCAGCCTCTCTTGGGATACGTTTACAATGCCGTAGTCGTCGACGGAGCCGTCGGTTTGCTGACGCGAGATGGGGCGACGACCTTCGATACGTTCAGGTTCATGACGAGCGATCCCGCTGTCGCTGCGGATTCTACCGCATCAGCCGATCCTTCATCCATGCCCGTAGTGCAAGCTGAGGCTGCAATACTCGACATGCTTTTTGAGGATGAAGAAGCAACCGCCGACATGTTGGCCTGGGATTTCCAAGATTCACTTGAATCTGATGACGAAGAAGACTTTTCGCTGTTATTTGATGATTGGACGAAGGTTGTGTTGGAGGAATATTTAAGAACGAAAAAATAGGACAGTTTTGGAGGATATTTGGCCCATAGTAAAAACAACGGAAATAAGTAACTATTTAGCGATCTGAAGCATGCGACACGTTTTTCATGCGATGATTCTCGTCTTCGGTAGGGCGAATCTCCCGACGAGCCCGGCGTACTCGCCGACGAGCCCGGAGCGTCTATTGCGATCTATCGACGGGTGAAAGTCGAACGCTATGCGGCTTACCAGGAGGTTCGCCCTGGGCTGATGAAAAACCCGGAATATGGAAAGCAAAGGCGGAATGGGAGGCGTCAGCTTTGTTGCGATCAGGGTGGCTGGGGTCGAGCGTAGCGAAGCCCCCAGACCGGACAAACTGGGGGCTCGCGTTGCTCGACCCCAGCCACCCCCTGTCTCATAGGCGCAAATATTTACGCCGAAATCGTGACACTGCTTGCAAGCAGTGCCACGATGAATCACAAGATGCTGTGTGAATCATCCACAATGCCTTATCAGTCTCAATGTGCCCATGTTCCAGTTTTTTTGTCAGCCCAGGTCCACCCTACCGAAAAACGAAAACATGCTTCAGTCGGCTAAAGTCTTACTTCGAATGAACGGTTTTGATCGCTTCTTTCATGTGAAAAAATCTAAAACGGTTCCAATATATCCCCCAACTGGTTTTGGGCCGAATCGAAAAATCGTGTACAATGCTCTGCATCGGATCGTTAGGATTGCGGAAAACCTATAGTGCAACACCTTGCGCCTCTGCGGTCGGTCGTTCCGTTTCAAGGAGCCTCACATGCGCCGACGAATCGTAAACGCTGCGTTTTTTGTCCTTCTATTCTGTTGCATAGGCATGCTCACGGGATGCGGTCCTTCGGGCGACGACGCCTCGAACCAAGAGGCTGCTTCCGAAGCGTCCGGTTCGACAGAAGTCTCCAGCCCGGCAGAGGCGACCGGCCCGATGGCTGTTGCCGAGGAGATGCCGCAACCGATGTTCATGCCCGTCACCGTATCGGGATTCCTAGGCGAGACGGTTGAAATTCCGATGCCGACCCCCGTCCCGTTGCAGGGTGCGCTCAACGGAACGAAGTCAACCGTCGGCGAGGGGCTGCGCGTCCTGGTCGACTCGATCCATGCACACAATTTTCTGGGGCGCGGCCTTGTCCCCGGCGAGTACGAATATCATAAACTGCACGGCCCGTGCTTCGCTGTCAATTATCTGCGATCGCGAGGCGTCGCGTTCGACGAGGTCCAAGAAGGTCGGATCACGCCTGAGCTTTTGGCCGACTACGACATGTTATTTTTGAATCTGCCCTCGGCGGAAATGCCGCCTTTCTACTTCTCGGAAATTGCGGCCATTCGAAACTACATCGAGTCGGGCGGAGCGATGTTTGTTTTCGTCGATCATTCGAACGCCTATTTCCACGCTTACCGCTTGGCCCCCCTGTTTGAGCAGTTGGGGCTCGAAGTCTATCTCGACACGGCATGCGAATCAATTCCCCATACGTTGGGCGGCGGAAACGGCTGGATCGCCGTCACCGATTTCCGAGAGCATCCCGTGACGAAAGATGTGACATGCATTGGACTCCAGACAGGCGGAGCCGTCGACTTCGCCAGTGCGATCGCTTTCACGAGCGAACGGTCATGGCGTGACAATTGGTATTGCGGTATGTACGCCAAAGATAATGCACCGGGCTGTTCCGGGAATTTCTTGCAAGATGAGGGCGAGGTGAGCGGTCCGATGGGCGTCGTCGCCGCCAAGCAACTCGGGGAGGGACGGCTCGTCGTCGTCGGCGACCAAAACATGTTCGGCGACGTCTTCATCAATTACGCCGACAACTACAGGCTCTGGCTCAACACGGCCGCCTGGCTGTTGGATCGTCCCGTGTTGAGCGATCCGGAGCCGTATATTGCATGGCAACCGTCAAGGATCATGTTCTACGAACGCTACACGGAAGCCGTCTTCGGAACAACCGATGAGACGGGCTTCTATCATGCCAACTCGCTCATCGGACGTCATCACTGGATTTTCACCGGCCACAGGCTCGACGATCCGTTCGACCTACTCATATTCGGACACAACAGTTACGAGCTTTCCGAAGACGAACTCACCGCGATCGTCAGGCAAATGCGAACAGGAACAAACGTTTTGATCCTCCAATCGACGAACGCAGGTGTCTCTAGCAATACGGGTGTCGTCTTCCAGATATTTCAAGCGCTCGGAGAAACGTCGCCTCTCACATCGCATGAGGGACGGGCCGTGATCGTCTACACGGAGTCTCCTGACCATGGCGATGTCCACATCCTCGGAACGGATTTCTCACGACGCGACACCGGTATCCTGCCCCCGGCAGAAAGGGAGCCGAGCTCGTTTGAACGACCCATGTGTGAAAACCTGTTGCAAGACGTACGCATCGCGTTGGGAATCGCGCCCTGATATTTCGAGCTGCACTTCGTGGCCGTGTTCGTCAGTCGACTTGGGAACAGATACAGGCATGCGTTTCTTTACGCGATCAGGAGTGTCTCATGAACCGATTACGGATCGCCCTCGTCATCACGGAGCTCGATTGGGGCGGAGCCGAGCGCTATCTGGTCGACTTGGCCGTCCATCTCGACCGGGAGCGTTTCGAGCCGATCGTCTATTGCCTTGCCCCGCCTCCCCTGAACGCTGTCGCGTCGTGCATCCCCCCGCTCGAGGCGGCGGGGATCGACGTCCATTGTCTCGACGCGAAGGGGCCTCGTCATCTGGTGCGAACGATCCGTCGGCTAACGGCCCTCTTCCGTGAGCATCGTCCTGACGTCGTGCAGACGAATCTTTTTCATGCGAATATCCTAGGACGGATCGCAGCCCATAGGGCCGGGATCCAACAGGTCATCTGTGGGATCCACATCGCGGATCGTGACGCGCACTGGCGTCATAGAATCGATCGTTGGACGTCCCGATACGCCGCGCGGCATGTCTGCGTCAGTGAATCGGTCGCTCAGTTCACAACAAAGCATGTCGGACATCCACGCGAACAATTGCTTGTGATCCCGAACGTCGACGATCCGTCGAAGTATCCGCCCGACTGCATTGTCGAGCCTGTCGATCTGTCGCAATTCGGGATCCCGTCGGGCCGGAAGCTCATGACGTTCATAGGACGCCTGCATCCTCAGAAGGGACTCGATTGGTTGCTCACCGAAATGCCGCGATGGAGCGAGCGGCTCACGGACTGGGACGTCTTGCTCGTCGGGCATGGTCCGGAACAAGAGCGACTCGAACGGATCGTCCAAGAGAAAGGGTTGGGGAATCGGGTCTTCTTTGCTGGCTGGCGACCCGACGTGAGGGAAATCCTCGCAGCGACCGACCTATTCATTCTGCCGTCGCGTTGGGAGGGGATGCCGAGCGTTGTTCTCCATGCAATGTCGTCAAGCTTGCCCGTCTTAACGACGGAAGTGGAAGGCGTCCGCGAACTGCTCGGTCCGAACGGCGACGAGCAAATCGTACCCGTAGAAGATTCCGAAGTGTGGGCCGAGCGACTCATCCAGCTAGCGTCGGACGAAACTCAATGCGTTCGACTTGGACGCGAGAATCGCCAACGCGTCGTTGATCATTTCTCGATCGATGTCGCTGTTCGGATGTATCAAGACGCCTGGGAGACGCTGAGCATTTCTTAGTGTATCCGTTTTTGTGCTCCAAGAAAACCCGAAGCGTGAGCGAGGGAAGAACGACGTTCGACTTTCAAGACCGGCTGAAGCCGGGACAACGATTGGCTCTTAGAACTTGTCAAAAAAATTCCCAATAGGCGTTATTCGATGAAGAGCCGCGACCTGTGGTCGCCGGGTGGAGCACCTCGAATCATTGGGTTCCGGCCTGCACAGCAGGCGGCTCTTGAAAGGGAATGCGACTTCTAGGAATTAATTTGCTGACAAGCTCTTAGTGGGTTGCATCTGCCGGATGCAACACTCGATCAATGTGTGACGAAATCTCATACGGCAATCGCAATCGCGATTATTTTTACGAGGACTCGCGCCAATCGGCCAGATGCAGCTCGACGTTCGTGCGTCCTGCGAAATGATTCAGCACGACCTGAAACGCGATGTCGATCGTGCCTTCAATTTCGGCCATCTCGTCGACCCATTCGCCTCTTCCGAACGCGACAGCGCGGAGCGTTGTGTTCTGCTGCTTGAGTCGGGCGCTGAAATGTCGCTCGCCTCCGCCCATTTTTTTCGGAGGTCCGGCCAGTTCGACGCCCGTCGCACAGAAAATCGGGCGTCGGTTCTTCTCACCGAACGGAGCGAGTCGATCGATCGCCTTCACCGCCTTTTGCGAGAACGCTCCGAGTGGAAACTCGCCGTCGATGTCGATCTCCGCGACGCGTTCTTCCGGTCGCCACTCTTCGCTGACGTACTCACAGAACGCCTGACGGAAGGCGTCGATTTTGGAATCTTCGATCTGGAGTCCGGCCGCTGCGGCGTGCCCTCCGTAGCCGAGCAGGTGCTCTTCGCAGGCGACCAACGCAGCGTGCAGATCGAACCCGGGCACGCTCCGCGCCGAGCCGACCGTCGGTTTCGTTCCGCCCGAGGTGCTCGAAAGCATAACGACCGGCCGATGATAGCGCTCGGCCAAACGTCCGGCGACGATGCCGATCACGCCGGGATGCCAGTCGTCATGATTGAGGACCAACGCCGCGTCGTCTTCGGGATCGAACTGTTCGTTGACCTGCTTGACGGCTGTGAGCTGCATCCCGCGTTCGATCTTCTGACGCGATTCGTTCAGCCCGTTGAGATAATCGGCCAGGTCGTGAGCGCGTTCCTCTTTCGACGTCGTGAGCAGTTCGACCGCGAGTCGGGCTTGCCCCAGCCGTCCGGCGGCGTTCAATCGCGGGCCGAGTTTGAAACCGATATCTTCCGACGTGAGTTGCGCGCCCGGTTCGACGCCCGCCGCTTTCATGAGCTCGCGTACGCCAAGCGGAATGTTCGATCGCAGGCATCGGTCCAATCCCTCTCGGACGAGGACGCGATTCTCATCGATCAACGGCACGACGTCGGCGACGGTCCCCATCGCGGCCAGCCCGACCGCTTCCATCAGGAACGAGCGGAGTCGAGGCGTGACCCGATCGGCGTCGCTCTCGGCTTGACAGATCGCCCAGGCGAGTTTGAAGGCAACGCCCGCCCCGGCGAGTCCGGCGAACGGATACGGAAATTGAGGCAGGCCCGGATGGATGATCACTTCGACGTCCGGCAGCTCGGGGCCCGGCTTATGGTGGTCCGTAATGATCATCCTGACGCCGAGCTCTTTCGCCAGCTTCGCTTCGTCGGTGCTCGCGATGCCGCAGTCGACCGTAATGATCAGCTCGGCCCCTTGCTTGGCCAGTTTGCGAACGGCTTCGGCGTTGAGCCCGTACCCTTCTTCGAGCCGGTCGGGGATGTAGTAGTCGACCGACGGCGCATCCAAGATCTGGAGGCACTTGAGCAGGATCGAGGTCGAGGTCATGCCGTCGACGTCGTAATCGCCATAGATGACGATCTTCTGGCCGGCTCGGACCGCTTCGAGAATGATCCCGGCGGCTTGCTTCGTCCCAGGCAGCTCCTCCGGCATGCGCAGCGACGTCAGCTTCGGGTTGAGGAACGTCTCGACCTCTCTCGGATCGGTGATCCCTCGACAGACTAAGAGATGGGCGACCAAAGCCGGGAGATCGGCCTCGCGCCGAAGGGCCGCGACCTGATGAACGTCATGCGGTTGGATGCGCCAGATTTTATTCATTGCGGGGAGTATTTTCTATAGCAAGTAATGGCATCGTTAGCCGATATCTGATTGGTCTACATCTTTACAGTAGGGTGCGTCTGTGACGCACCATGGACTATCGGACCGCTTTGGTGCGTCACAGACCTGTCTATTACACACAAGTTCCGCATTCCAATCCGTCATTCCCGCGCAGGCGGCTGATGTCCAAGGCGGACAGCGATCCAGCCTGCAAGATCCGTTGCCTAGGCTCTGTCTGAAAACTCAAAATGGCGGGCTTCGAATGCCTATAACTTGTCAACAAATTAATTCCTAAAAGTCGCATTCACTTTCATGAGCCGCGCGGCTGTGCAGGCCGGAATCAAATGACTCGAGGTGCTCCACCAGCGACCACAGGTCGCGGCTCTTAATTGAATGATACCTATTGTGAATTTGTTTCTATGACAAACACTTACTCGTCCGTTTTGTCGTTCTGCTTCCCTTTTGGGATGACCTGAAAATCAATCATGCGATAGGCCTCAATCAACAGCCAGGCTTCGAACAGAAGCACGACGATGCCGATAGCGATCAGATGTTGCGGCTGGTCGTCTGATGTGATCCATCCTTTGATTTGAAGGAGCAGGGCCCAGACGGGAATGATGACCATGATCACCATCGGGATGAGCAGTACGGTCGGTCGAACGCGATTTCGGATCAGGTAGAACACGCCGACCATGAGCGCGAGCCCGGCGATGAGCTGATTGACCGACGCAAAGAGCGGCCAGAGGATGAGCCCTCCCGTACCGATCCCTCCCGGGCCGGGCATGAGTCCCATCGCACCGCCTGTTCCGACAGCGATCGCGGTCGCAACGTATTTGTTCGTCAGCGGTTTGACGTGACAAGCGCCGGACAGCTCTTGGATAATGTATCGCTGAAGTCGGGTCGCCGTGTCGAGCGTCGTAGCGGCGAATCCGGCGACGAGAACGGCGACAATCCCGATGGCAAACGGAATCGGTACGCCGAGCGCCCCAATGAAGTTCGCTCCGCCGTCGACGAATGCGCTGACCTTTTGACCGAGCCCTTGATCTTTCCAGGCCTTCTTGTCGCCTGCCTTAATCTCTTTTTCCGGGTTGTCGACGATATGCGTCGTGTATCGGGCGTTCCACGCTTCGCGTCCTTCGAGTCGAACATTGACCATGGGGACGGGTGCATCGGGATCCGCTTTTTCTTGTTCGTTCGGTGTGGAAGCGTCATCGACGACGGCGACCACTCGTTGCGCGATTTCCGAATCGATGGGAACCTTGACATCAATCCCCATCCCGATGCCCGCACAACAAGCGAGAACGACGAGCACGGCCAGGGCACCCTCGAACAACATCGAACCGTATCCGACCATGCGTGCGTCGGACTCGCACGCCAACTGCTTGCTGCTCGTGCCGCTACTGACGAGCGAATGGAATCCGCTAACAGCTCCGCAAGCGATCGTGACGAACAGGAACGGGAAGATCGGCGGCGCGCCGATCGGCAGATCCTCTTGCGGCATGATGGCCGGAGCGCTTTCAGCGATGTCGGCCCCACCGAGCAGGCTTGCAACGAAAACTCCGCCGATCATGAGCGCCATCGCGACGAACAGTTGCAAGCTGTTGATGTAGTCGCGCGGTTGGAGCAGCATCCAGACGGGAAGGACTGAGGCGATGTAGCAGTAGATCAGCAGGACGACCGTCCAGAAGACGACCAGCATCTGCCGACCTTCGGCGGTCAGTGTCGACGGATCAGGCAGGACGCCTTTGAGCCAGAAGCTGCAGACGGCGATTGTCGCGTAGATAACGACCAGGGCGACGAGCGACGGGATCAAGATCGCACGGCCTTTTCGGTGGATTAGTACGCCGATCAGGACCGCCATCGGGAGCGTCAGCCAGACCGGAACGATCGACTCGGGATACATGATGAAAATGTTCGCGATGACAAGTCCGAACACGCCGACGACCAGCATGAGCCCGAACGCGAGGATCGTGAGGAACAGCAGTCGAACGCGGGGTGAAATCAATCCGCCGGCGACGTCGCCGATCGATTGCCCGTCGTTTCGCGTCGAAATGATCAGGGCCGAGAAGTCGTGGACGGCCCCGATGAAGATCGAGCCGAAGAAGACCCAGATCAGGGCGGGGAGCCAGCCCCAGAGCACGGCGATCGCCGGTCCGACGATAGGGCCCGTCCCCGCGATGCTCGTGAAATGATGGCCGAACAGAATCCAACGGTTCGTCGGCACGTAATCGGCGTCGTCCCGGAGCGTCTCGCTCGGCATGGCCGTTTCATCGTTCAGGCGGAAGAGCTTTTTCGAAACGTACCGCCCGTAGGTGTTGTAGGCGATGATGTACCCGACGAAAGCCAGGACGGCGATTACGAGCGTGCTCATACCGAGGACTCCGGTTCAGGGGCGGATTGAGAGATTCATAACGCGATATTTATTCGAATCAAATCATTACGCGACGACTTCGTCGATGATTTTTTGGAGAGCATCTTTCGGTTGCGCTCCGGAGAGGCTGCGAACGACGGCCCCGTCTTTGAAGAAGAGCATCGTCGGCATGACCTGGATCTGATATTTGGCAGCGATCGCAAACGCTTCGCTGACGTTGACCTTCGCGATCTTCAGCTTATCGGCGTTCTCTTCGGCCAGGGCTTCGAGCACGGGCGCGAGGATTCGGCAAGGCGCACAGGCGGGCCCCCAGAAATCGACCAGGACCGGCTTATCGGATTCGAGGACTTCGGCCTGGAAATTGGATTCGTTCAGTTCGAGCATGGCGTGGATCTCCTTATCGGACTATTTCTTAACGGGAATGATGAATACCGATCCCAACAATTCACCGCACGTTGACGCCCGCTTACCCTTGTCACCTAACGGCGACCTTGGGAAAGAAAGCAGGCTTCATTCGAGCTTGGGACGTCGCAGTCATTTTCGGGATGCGTATAACATCGCAGGTTTGGCGTCAGCGACGCCGGACGCGATTATAGCGGAAGACGAGGCTGTTCGACAAGCCGCGATACACGCTTGCTTGCGGGCAGTGAAGATAACCCTAAGGACGTGTCAACAAATAAGTGACTGCTCCAACGCCTTGAAGCAAGGGCTGCCGTGCAACGCAGCCCGGGAAAATCGGACAGTTATTTATTGACAAGCACTAAAACACTGCTTGCAAGCAAGCAGTGCCACGATTTCGGCTCCGTGGAGAAAAACATGCCCCACGAGAGTTTACGAATCTCTGGGATTCGCTAAGCTGGAGGTCAGTGAACCGGAACAGTTTTGGGGAGATGGGGAAGGGGGGATCGCCTTCACTGCCCTGCCCTGCCCTGCCCTATGCGTTTCTACGCCTTCCGACCGAATGTCCTGGAATTCCAAATTCGAGTGAATCGTAACCAAAAAGGACCTCTCATTATGCTGAAGCAGATGTCGTTATTCGTTCTTTCACTTTTCCTTTTTGCCTTGATTATGACTTGTGGAGCGGCCTCTGCCGAGGGCCTTGCACGTCCGAACATGATCGTCATCATCGCCGACGACATGGCCTGGGACGATTGTGGCGCGTACGGACATCCCCACATCCGCACACCAAATATTGATCGACTGGCCCGCGAAGGGATGCGGTTCTCCAGCGCGTTCCTGACATGCAGTTCATGCAGCCCGAGCCGATCGAGCATCAACACGGGGCGCTACCCCCATGCAACCGGAGCGGGCGAACTGCATCAGTCGATCCCCGGCGAGCAAGTCCTTTTCGCGTCGCTTCTCAAAGAGGCAGGCTATTTCACCGCCGCCTGCGGGAAGTGGCACATGGGGAACGCCGTCAAAGAACAGTACGATGTCGTCCGCGAGGGCGGAAATCCGGCCGGATACGGCTATTGGCTCCCGGCTCTTCAGGAACGACCGAAGGACCAACCGTTTTTCCTCTGGCTCGCGACGACCGACCCGCATCGCGGCTATCAACTGAATACGATCGCTGAGCCGCACGAATCGTCCGACGCTGTCGTTCCGCCGTACATGCCCGATATCGAAGCGACGCAGGGCGATCTGGCCCTCTATTACGACGAGATAGGGCGGCTCGACCTCTGGGTTGGCAAAGTTCTGGACGAACTAGAGTCCCAAGGCGTCGCTGACGAGACGCTGATCCTGTTCATGTCGGACAACGGGCGTCCTTTCCCGCGATGCAAGACGACCGTTTTTGACAGCGGCGTGCAGACGCCGTTCATTGTGCGTTGGCCGGAAGCGGTCGCGCAAGGCGTTGTGACGGACGGACTGGTCAGCTCGGTCGATATCGCGCCAACTTTCTGCGAATTGGCGGGTGTCGAGCTCTCGCCGACCTTCCAAGGTGTTAGCTTCGCGGCGCAATTGTCTGACGCAGACGCGCCAGGACGCGACTACGTCCACTCCGAGCACAACTGGCACGATTACCGGGCTTTCGAGCGCAGCGTCCGAGACGAGCGGTATCTGTACGTCTACAATGGATTGCCGGAAACGCCTCGCACACCGCCCGCCGACGCTGTGCGGAGTCCCACCTATGCCGCGATGCAACAGCTTTACGCCGAGGACGGGCTGAATGAAGATCAGCTCGGTTGCTTTGAAACGCCCATCCCGAAGGAGCAGTTGTTCGACGTCCTTGCGGATCCGCATCAATTGAACGACCTGGCCGCTGATCCGGCCCATGCGGAGACACTCCAGAGGATGCGCGACCAGTTTGCCATCTGGCAGGAGGAGACAGGCGACGTTGAACTGCCTGAGGAGGAGTTGACGCCGGACGGCTTCCACCGCGAGCTCGGAACACGCTTGTAGACGCGGATCTGAGGAGTCTTCCTTCAAAAAAGGGTAACGCCTCACTTCGTAACGAAAACCGGCCCGATTTCAATATCGGTTCGGGCATTTTCGTCCTGACGAGCGTATAATGGGGGACAACATCTCACCCCCATATACGCGATGGGTACCAATGGCGAATCAACGCAAGTCGATCACAAGATTCCGCAACGGCTCCCTCTTTCTCTTATTGCTCGTCATAATGTCCGTGATAGGATACCGGATCTCCGGTATGACCTGGTTGGATTCGCTCTATTTCGTCGTCATTACGCTCTCCAGCGTCGGCTTCGGGGAACAGAGCGGCCTCGACCCCTGGGTCCAATTTATGACGATCCTGCTCATCGTCTTTGGATGTTTCGCCGTCTTCTATCTCACGGGAGGGCTTGTAGAAATGCTGATCGAAGGAGAAGTCGATAGGGTTCTCGGCGCGCGACGCGTCTCGAAAGACGTCAACCGCATGAAAGATCATGTGATTATCTGCGGCTACGGGCGGACGGGCGAGATCCTGGCCGACGAACTTGTGCGCCGCAAGACGCCCTGCCTCATTGTCGACTGTTCGCCCGAACGTGTCGCTGAAGCGTTGGAAAAAGGGTTCAAGGCCGTCAACGGTGACGCGACCGAGGAGGAAACCCTGACCGCTGTCGGAGTCGAGCGGGCTCGAGCTGCCGTGACGACGCTGCCCAACGACGCAGAAAACGTATTCATTACTCTGACCGCAAGGAATCTCAATCGCGAGCTCTTAATCATCGCCAGAGCCGAATCGCAATCGACCGAAAAGAAGCTTCTGCAGGCCGGAGCGGATCGCGTCGTCCTCCCCGCCGCGACGGGAGCCATGCGTATGGCCATCATGCTGACACAACCCTCGACGCTGGAACTCATCGAACTGGCGACCGGAGGGACGATCACGGACGTCCAAATTGATGAGATGCGCATCGCTGAAGATTGCCCTCTGGCCGGACGAACGCTTCGAGAGATCGATATCCGTGCAAAATTCGGGCTCCTCGTTGTCGCAATTCAGGATGAAAACGGAAAAATGCAGTTCAATCCGGCGTCCGATGTCCCGTTTTCGGTCGGTCGATCCGTGATCGTCATGGGACGTGCCGATGATATCCAACGTTTCGCTCAGGATATCAGGAAAGATGCTTGAGCATGCGACTCTGTCGAGAAGCCCGAAGCTGTGGGGGTAGCAAGACGAGCGATGCTCCTATCCTGTCTGGTTAGATGCTCCATCCGATTTCAGGATAGCAGGGAATTCGGTCGCAAAGCATGAAATTGCGGCGGAATGCCAGAGCGGGAAGGACACTTCTTTCTGACCGTAACGCTTTTGTCGAGTGAAACAGATGGTCTAGATGGCCGAAGTGTTTCGATCTTCCCGATTTTTTCATTCTACAGAGAGAATCGGTCTCACCCCGCTCTGTCCCGTGTTTTCAGGGCGCTCTACGCCTCGATTGCTCACTAGATGAGGAGCTTTTTTCTCGCAACGAATATTCTTCCTAAAGCTCTCGTAACGAAAAGGCCGAATAATTTAATCGATGGGCTTGCTCCCGTGGGGCCGGTTCATCAGAAAGAAGGAATTCGTTACTGTTTGGGGGGAATGAGGATCATTTCCTTTGTCGGGGCTTCGGAGAAGCTGCGAGAACCCCATGCCCGAGAGATGTTCTGTCTCACGCATTTTGGAAGGCCAACAGCCAAAGAGCGAGAGTTGAAACTTTCACTCGGGTACAACGCGAGGAAAGGTTCAGTAATGGAATTGAGCTTCGTTCCCACTAGCGTACGGATCGACCGGCCACAATTTCATGAATTTTTCCTGACCTTAGAACTGTTAACGAACCGATAAGGAAAAGGCGACAGCGACTTGTCGTTGCCGCACCCCTCTCAGCACGCGTTGGATGGATTCGTTGCGTGTCAAGAAGGGAAGCGAATATAGAAGGCCCTCGACCCAGCTGATGGGTCATGATCGTCGGGACCGTCCTAGGGGGGCGTGTTTCGGAAGCATCGTCGCGATCTTGACCGCGCAGGGGCCCGTAACTTTGGGTAGTCTGTCGACTATTTGAAGCGGAACCGACACAAAGCGAGTGAGTTTATTCGGAGAGCCTGCAATGAAGGTCTTTACAACTGGTCAGGTCGCGAAGATCTGCAAGGTGGCACCCCGCACCGTCAGCAAATGGTTCGATTCGGACCGACTCAAGGGATATCGTATCCCCGGTTCCCAGGATCGACGTATCCCACGCGAGTATCTCATCAAGTTCCTCAAAGAGCATGGTATGCCTTTGGGTGATCTTGAAGACGAAGCGATGGCCAAAGTGCTCATCGTCGCGCAGGATCAGGTTCTTATCGAGAACCTGCAACGTGAGCTGCCGATGGAACGGTCATTTAAAGTGGCCGTAGCCGCCAGCGGATTTGACGCCGGCATCCAAGCCGAAAGCTTCCATCCCGACTGCATCATCGTCGATTTCTCGATCGGTCACACCGAAGCGCTGCAGATTTGTCAAAATCTGCGGCGGAATAGCGAATTCGCC
>Ga0307987_1001123_pt1 | contig 15011 bp, 11 predicted proteins | sample EllFjometagen181_FD_203157 | JGI IMG/M metagenome (GOLD analysis project Ga0307987, IMG submission 203157) | Marine microbial communities from Ellis Fjord, Antarctic Ocean - #181 | ecosystem: Environmental > Aquatic > Marine > Unclassified | place: Southern Ocean | collected 2014-10-08
ATAAGTCTGTGATGCCGTTCGAGGAGAAAACTGCAACTCTGTTTCGCCACTATGAGCTATTCCAGATGCAGCGGTTCTTGCTTCCCAAAGATTAATCCATTTTGCATCCATTCTACCATATTCAAAATCCTCTATAAACGGTATGCATCGCACAGTATTAGTTGACAAACAAGCAATAAAACCATCATATCCCCCAGCGTTAACTGGTTGTAATGCATTTTTGAACGAAAAAACCCCACTTACACTGCCACAGATTATGGCGGCCCCGTTGCGACCTTCCGCAATGTCACCAACAAAAGTTCCTTCAAATGCAGCCATATCAACCCAGCCTGAAACATCTGAAGCTAGGCGAGCATAAAAAACTTGGAATCTCGTCGATGCTTTGTACTCCCAACCATAATATGCTGTACTTGTAGATTGCCCTCCTAAAAGACCAACCACCATTGCTTCGTCATTGCTGTTTACTGTTACACGATAAAGATAATCATAACCATATTCTCCAACAAAACTCGAAAAAGATAATTCCTGTCCATCTGGTGTAAACCTACATATATATCCTTCGGAACCGTTATAATAATTATCAAAAGCATTCACCAGAGGAAAATCTGCGGCCCATGTGTCTCCTACCATATAAATATTAGAGTCACTATCTGATGCCACTGCGTTGCCCCTATCATCACCGCTACCTCCCAGATATGTGCAGAATTCCACTGACCAATCCGACCTACTTATCTTCATAAGGAATGCATCGAACGAACCATTTAATGTATTTTGCCAAGCATTATGGATAGGAAAACTGGTAGAAATTGTCGAACCGCATACCAAAATATTTGTCTGAGCATCTAAAGCAATATCAGAGACAACACTCCAATCACCATTATATTCCCCAAGATAACTACAGAACAAAAGAGAACCATCCGGTGCCATCGCTCCAATAAAACAATCTCCTGGCGATATTTGAAACTCATTGAGCAAAGGTAAATCGCTTGAAGTAGTTTTACCTGCAAAATAGACATTTCCATCACCATCAATATCAATATCAGCAGAACGGTCATTACCACTCCCTCCAAAAAACGTAGAAAACAACAGCGCGGAGCCATCTGAAGCAAGCTTAAACAAAACCACCTCGTCGTTCTGATAAATACTTCTAGTTGGATTGACTAATGGAAAATCAGATGATTTTGTAGAACCTCCAACCCAGATACTGCCATCAGGTGAAATGGCAACTGAAGAAACAGAATCCGCAGAAGAACCTCCAATAAAAGTCAGAAATTCAACAGTTGAGCCATCAGCCGCTAATTTACAAACAGCAATATCAGATGAACCAGAAGGACCAATCACAAACGGCGTAACCCCCGCCAGCGCCGAAGATTGGGAACTTAAAACAACCACAATTCCACCATCAGGGGCTATCGCCATAGCACTTCCAAAATCACTCTCGGAGCCACCTAAATATGTTGAAAACTCTACAACAGCACCATGCATGTTTGCAACAAACAATACAGTACACACGACCAACAACAGTATCTTTGCCTTCATTTTTTACTCCTATCAACAAATATTACAAACTAATGCAACACTAACACTTTGTCGATAAAAGTCAAGAAAAGAACAATGTTTTTGAATATTCATCGATTTTAAGAAAAGAAACACAACGATTTGACCTTTTTTTTTGCATAGAACACATCCCAACCACCCATATTTTATGAACACCGGCAATGTAACGACAAGCCCCATCCATGATCTTTATATAATTCTAATATTACACGCGCACGTTAACATACGGGCAGATTCCATATCTGCCCTCTTTATTATTGACTACAGCTTCAGCGGTGCGACTTAATAATATCCCGGTAAAGCAGAGCACTTGGGCGCGGTTTCCTTTCAAGCGCAGGGTCTTCGGGATCGATTTCGACCAAGCCAAACTTCATCTCAAACCCTTCGTTCCACTCAAAATTATCCATGAGCGACCAATGGAAATAGCCCTCGATTGGTATTCCGTCTGCGCTGGCCTGATGCACCTCGTGAAGGTGTTCAACAATATAATCGCTGCGAAGCACGTCATTCCGGTCGGCCACGCCGTTTTCAGTAATCATAATCGGTTTCTGGAACCGAGCCCAAACTTCATCGATCATACACCGCAATCCTTTAGGCAAGACCTGCCATCCGAAATCGCTGGTACGAACGCCGTCGGGGACTGCGCTGATATCCAGAAATCCGGTTCGAGCGTGACGAAACGAAAAGCGGGGCGTGAGACGAAAATAATAGTTGATACCGCAAAAGTCAGTGGAATCACGGAGTCCCTCAATGCGTCCGGTTCCAAAGAGAGAATGAATGCGCCCAGAACAGACGGATTTATTCCACGCCTGATAAATGACTTTCTTAGCCAGATGAACCGCCAGCTTCTCATATCCCCCTGCCAGCCCGCGACTACCCCAGGCTTCAACATACGGATAAGCCATGGCAATGCCAACCCGAGCATTAGGGCAATGCTGTTGAATGATCAGGTAGGCTCCAGCATGGGCACGAAGCAGATTGCAAACCACTTGCCGTAAGGCCTTAAAAGATTTACGTTGCGGAGGAAAATCGCCAGACACGTTTCCGGCCAGAGCAGCCACCATCGGTTCATTCAGGGTAATCCAGCACTCTGGAAATTCTGCGAAGGCCTGAACCACGAACTCAACGTATTTAAGAAACTGTTTGAGTGTATCCGGATTGCGCCAGTCCCCCTGTTCGGCAACCCACTGAGGCAAGACCCAATGGTGCAGGGTAAGGCAAATTTTTATATGGCGATCCCGCAAAGACTGGAGCATGCGTCGATAGTGCTCTAAAGCCTCGAGATCATATTCACCTTGACGCGGTTCAATCCGGGACCACTCAATTCCAAAGCGGAACGCCTGATGACCCAACTCGACCAACAGGTCATGATCCTCTTCGAACCGGTTCCAGTGATCAATCGCCCGGCCTGAGTTGGGCTGCGATTCGGTGGCATGTTCCCAATGCCACCAATCAGAGTGTCGGTTATTGCCATCGATTTGATGGCCCGACACCGCACTACCCCACAGAAAGCTTTCTGGAAATTTCAATTCGATTGCGCCACCTCCCTTATAATAAACTATCAAGCAAGCAGGATGAACCTGCACCCATATAAATTCGTTTCACCCGCCTGCGTTCCTCAGCCCTCGCAGTGCCCACTAAGCCTACTCCAGTGATTATCCAATTAAGGCAGACACGCATCCATAATCTTTATCTAATTCTAATATTACACTCGCACGGTAATGTACAGGCAAATCTATGTGTCTACCCTATTTTTGCATTTTTATCCAGCCTCCGTACAAACTTGATTTATCGAGTCTCCTCAACAACAAGAGAATTTTCCATATCAGCATTAGGTGAGATCCAAGGTTTCTTTCCACTGGCTGTTGACAGTCCTCTAACGGTCAGCTTTTGACATTTTTTATATGGAAAAGGTCGTGGTTAAAACATTAAAAAATTAAACCACGACCCAAATATGCTTAAGAGATATCTATGAACTTGCTGCCAGGTACGTTACAAATTGGGCAGAACTCTGGGGCTTCGCCTTCTACGGTATTACCGCAGACAGGGCACACGTAGATTGATGTTGCAGACAGGTCACTGCCGCTATTTACTGCTTCCAAAGCCTTAGAATACAGACTGTGGTGAATCTCTTCCACTGCCAAAGCATTCTTAAATGAAAACTCAGCCGGCTTCATACCCTCTTCCTGAGCCTCAGCTAGGAATTTTGGATACATAACCTGAAATTCTTCGCCTTCGCCAGCTATGGCTGTTGCCAGATTTTCAACCGTGCCTTTAATCCCGCCCATTACCCGCAAATGGGCGTGTGCATGAATAGTTTCAGCTTCTGCTGCAGCCCTGAATAGTTTTGCTACTTGTGGGAATCCATCTTCTGCTGCCTTTTTTGCGAATGCTAAATACAACCTGTTTGCTTGACTTTCTCCAGCAAATGCTTCTTGTAAGTTATCCATTGTTGACATATTATTTTCTCCTATTTATTTATTAGGTTACACATGCTCAATACCAGTATGGTTTGAGATTTCAGAATTAGTGGTGCACAAATCTGCTACCGAGAGATTATGAACATCATCATTACCTGTCAATCTAGCAAATTCTTTGAGTTCCTGTGTGCTAGTATTGAAGAAGTTAGCTACACGCTTTGCAGATTTTTCTACGTCTAAACGAGCACGAAGAGCAGGGTCTTGAGTGGCTATTCCAAGGGGACACTTGCCTGTGTTACAGATACGATACTGTTGACACCCCAAAGCCATCATAGCGGCAGATCCAACAGCTATAGCATCTGCACCCATTGCTAGTGCTTTAATGAAATCAGATGAAACGCGCAAACCTCCTGTAATGATTAGCGAAACATTATCTGCCCCCTTTTCATCCAAAATACTTCGAGCCCTTGCTAAAGCGAAAAGTGTCGGCACAGACGCTGCGTTTTTGACTACTTTTAAAGCAGCACCTGTTCCGCCTGCGCGTCCATCTATAGTGATAAAATCTGCACCTGCATAAAGTGCTATAGTGATGTCTTCTTCCAGGTGACCAGCTGCCAGCTTAATCCCTATGGGTTTTCCACCTGTTTTTTCTCGTAAGCAATTCACTGTATTCTTCAAATCATCCTTGGTGCGAATGTCAGGGAAATGAGATGGACTTATAATGTCCTGCCCTTCTCTAAACCCACGAATGGCAGCAATCTCACTAGTAACCTTGTGTCCAGGCAGATGCCCACCCATACCCGGTTTAGCTGATTGACCAATCTTTATCTCCACTGCGTCAACTTGACTCAAATATTCGTCAGTCACGCTGTATTTATTGGGAACATACTCAAAAATATATTTATAAGCAGCATCCATTGACTCAGGCAAAATACCACCTTCACCAGAACACATAGCCGTCTTAACTTGAGCACTACCTTTAGACAATGCCAATTTTGCTTCTCGTGAAAGGGCACCAAAAGACATGTGTGTGACAAAAACAGGGCTCTCTATTACAAGCGGAACGGCCGCACCTGGACCAATAACCGTTTGTATACTCACTGGTTGACTCTTGTTCAGTGGCAACTTTGCAAGTTGCGCACCTTTAATCAGTATTTCATCCCAAGAAAACGTGGCCATACGCGTCCGCATTGGTTCAATAATAGAGTGACCAGTTATGGCAACATTGTGAATATCTACCATATGTGACTCAAAATCATCTGTTGGACGACGCCACTCTGCCAAGTAGTCTTCATCTGCAACACTCGCTGATGTAGACTTTATAGCCGGCGCAGGCGAAGAGGATGCCATAATAACAAAACTATCTTTTCCTGATCCGCAAACAGGACATGTCCAATCTTCAGAAAAATCAGCCCATGGAATTTCTTCTTTGGACTCATCAGATATATACGAACAAAGCTCGCATTGATATCTAGCTGATGAGGGTACCACAGATGGTGCTAGAGAAACAGGCTTCGGAGCTGCTTCAACGACAGAAAATTCTGATTTAGGTGATCCACATATAGGGCAAACCCAATCTGCTGGAAGATCAACCCATTTTATAGACTCCTTATTTTCATCATATACATGAGAACAAAGGTTACATTGAAAATTTGCCATATCTTGTCTCCTATTATTTATTAACGATTTTAAAGGTGTTTTTTTTACCTGATTGATTGGTAAATTTACTGAGGCAACAACAAGCAATCGATTCTTGAAAAAAAACAACATATCTCATTATCACGATATCTTTAGTAAACTTAATTACTTTATAAGATATTCCCGCAAAAAACGCAAGTTTTATGTTCATTTTATTAATGTGGCATGCATAAACTTAAAGGAGACACACAAAATTTACGTGTTACTTTTCAACTCTATCTGCAGTGTAGGCTGTGGCAGTAACCAGAGTACAAACTTGCGAATAGCCAACATACACCTTATTGCGATTTTCTATCGCCACATTAGCTAAGAAAACTGTATTATCATACTGAGACAATGCATCTTGAACTGCATCAGTTGTTGATGCTGGTAGATAACGAGGGAAAAGATAAAGTACCATAGTCTGAGAACTTTCACCCTGAACTGGACCAAGTTCTCGAATATTTGTGTATTTGCTACTATCAAAAAACGTATTTTCAGAAAAGCTTATAAGATTTCCAGTGGCGCACCCAGTAAAGAGCAATGCAGAAATAACGAATATGCAGAGCGTAAGCCCTAATACCTTTCCTGAATTTTTATCATCTGTTTTCATAAAACTATACTAATCCAATCTGTTTGTTTTCATTTTCAATTTTTCTAAATTATGAACTTTATACAATAATAATTTACCTGAGAAACGTCTGACCTGAAGGAAAAACTCTTAAAAACACATCCCAAGGTGAAGCCCTAGGAAATAATACACAAGCAAAACTCGTCTATAAGCAGAACTCCTAACTTACGACCGACAATCTTTCTATGTCTGCGGGAAAAATATCCACTTTTTCAATGGAAAGGTGAAGCGGAATCTTTTTATCTATTTTCTCCGGATACTCGACCAACTTAAGAACTCCTTCAAATTCATAGTCGATATTTTTTATCTTTACTCTAACACGCCTGCCAACTGGCAAAGACCATTCTCTTCTTATGGAAACCAGCTCTTTCTCTCGCTCATCCTGCCAATTTTCAAATCCATTACTGTTTCCACGCTCAAAATCAAACACACCTTGTATAATATTTTCTTCCATTTTTATAACCTGATATTAAATTTAATAAATTCTTTTTAATAATAACATTTCTCTTATCATTGTCAAAGTAATATACGCATTTTTGTCATGCACCCCTATTTCTCTGGTTGAAACCTTTCTTTGCGGGCTTAGCGATCTTTGCGAGATCTTCGTCTCCAAAAACACCAGCAAGAAAATTGTGTAATGGTTTTTGCTAAGTATTTTTTTCTTGAATTTTACATGTACTTGAAATAATTATATCTAAAATTTCTAAAAGGTTCAGCAATAAAATCATAATTATCAGGAGAAATATTCCTAAGAGTTGGAAATTCATAATCAGGATTTTTTTATGCCGGACAACTCTCATCCTCACATAACCCCAAAGGATCTCTTAACATTACAGGATTGTTGCCGCAGAAGACATAATACTGATTAAAGCCACCGTTAATACCAGTCGGATCTTTGGAAAACCAACGTCCAGTATCTGGATCATACCACCTTGCACGGAAGTAATAAAACCCTGTATCCCAATCGTATTCACGACCTTGAAAGAGGATTCTATTACCAATTGCTGATGTTGATATATTATTACCGTTTTTATCGAAAATTTCAAGCACTTTTCCATAAGGTGAGTAGCGATAACTTTCAACTACTGCTCCAGAGCTGTCTGTTACTGCGTGAACAGTACCTACATGGTCGATAATGTAATAATATGTGTTTGATGTTGTGTGGTCAGCATAAGTGCGAAGCAGGTTGTTATCTTCATCAACATCTGCAACCATATGCATGCCATCGTAGATGATTTTTGTTATATTTCCTGAAACATCTGTGCAAATCTGTACTACAACCCTTCATTTTCTTGTTTTTTATGGTCGATTTTTGTTTTAAATATTTCTAACAACATAACTGTAAACAACTTCCGAATCAATTTTATACTTACCAACTTTTTCCTTTTACTACCACGAAAGGCACGAAAATACACGAAAGTCGCTAAAGCTCTAAGATATGCATTGCCATAAGCAAGCTTATGGAACAATGCATGCTAGCATGTTTCATCGGCTAAACAACATTTTTCATCCAAATTCAACACTATTAGTGAATAAATTGCATATAACTTCGCGCTTCTAAATACGATTGTCAGTATGCATTGTTCCATAAACTTTTGGTTTCTTGCTTTTTCTATTAGAAAAAAGCAAGAGGACAAAAGTTTTAATGGCCATGCATTTCTTTGCATTTTTTCGTGTATTTTCGTGCCTTTCGTGGTAGTCATGTTCTTATTAATTCTTTTGGTTGCGGCTATGCCGCCCTATGTTATCCGTGTTCTAAGAGCTTTCAACCGTAAAATCAAGGATTTTAAAAATTTAGAATTTATACAATTGATTCTAGATGCAAGATGTGATACATTGGATATATATTTTTTATAAGACAGATAGAGTTTATCAATGTTTAAAACTTCAAAAACAAGGACCAATACAATGAGTGAGACATTCACAGCTAGAGAAATAAAGATGGGCTTTCACCCAGAAGGCTACTACATAAACAAAAATGGTTCTGCAATGGACTTTTATACAAAATGGCAAATTACATCCGAGGGTAAATGGACAGACCCAAAACCTACATGCTTTGATTCGATGCCACAAGAAGGTTGGTACAAAGGAGAAAAGCCACAGAATGCTAACAAATAATTGAAAACAACCTTAACTTTATGGTTTGCAAAAAAAAATGCAAAGTAAAGGTGGAATGCACTTGCAAAAGCGACGCAGTTGCATAAATAATTGTTCATTTAAAATACTCTGCAGGAGTATAATATAATAACCTAGGGTAATCCCGCCTTGCGGGAGCAACCCTTGGAACAACAAAAACAAATTGTTTTCCCAGCCCACGGCAGTGAACTATTTACTATTTACTATATATGGCTTTCCAAAATTCAACCGTAAATTAAGGAAATAAAAGATGTAGCTAATTTTTTAGCTTTATTTATTTAGGATATTATTATATATTGCATCATTATTAATTTTTAAGGAGTTAAAAGTGAAAAAAGCACTAATCACTGGTATAACAGGACAAGATGGATCATACTTAGCAGATTTGTTACTTGAGCAAGGATACAAAGTTTATGGCATGATGCGTAGATCAAGTACAGAGACATCAGAAAGAATTGAACACCTAAAAGGTAAAATAGAAATTCTACAGGCAGACTTGCTTGACGAACTTTCACTTATGAGTATGATGGAAGATTCTCAACCTGATGAAATTTATAACCTTGCAGCTATGTCTTTTGTTCCTACATCATGGCAACAACCTGTACTGACAGGCGAATTTACTGGTATCAGTGTTGTTAAAATGCTTGAATCAATGAAAAGAGTTTGTCCAAAAGCAAAGTTTTATCAAGCATCAAGTAGTGAAATGTTTGGAAAGGTTCGTGAAGTTCCACAAACAGAACTCACACCATTCTATCCTAGAAGTCCTTATGGTGTTGCAAAAGCATATGGTCATTACATAACTGTTAACTACCGAGAAAGTTATGACCTTTTTGCTGTTTCAGGTATTCTATTTAATCATGAAAGTCCACGCCGTGGCAAAGAGTTTGTAACTCGTAAAGTTACAGATGCAGCTGTAAGAATCAAACTTGGTCTCCAAAGTGAATTGCGCATGGGAAATCTTGATTCAAAAAGAGATTGGGGCTTTGCAGGCGATTATGTTAAAGCAATGTGGCTAATGCTTCAGCAGGAACAAGCAGATGACTACGTAATATCTACAGGCAAAGAACACTCCGTTAAAGAACTTATAGAAATATCTTTTGATAGAGTTGGTCTTGATTGGGAAAAATATGTTGTAATAGATCCTAAATTTATTCGTCCTGCAGAAGTTGATAGATTGCTTGGCGATTGTTCAAAAGCTAAAAAAGAGCTAAACTGGGAACCTGAAGTGAACTTCAAGCAACTAGTGGAAATGATGGTTGACTCAGACATGCAGAAAGTCCAAAAAGAAATAGACAATCAATAATGGTTAATTGTTAGTGGTTAGTTGTTAATGATTAGTTGAAGAAAGAAAGAATCAAGAATATTTATCTCACTGCGTCACTTAGTCATTGAGTCATTGCGTCACTGAGTCATTTGGTCTTCTGTAGCCGCGTCGCCTCGGCGCGGAAAAACATGCGTCATGCGTCACCGCTAAACTTTAACGGTGGCGTAATTTGCAAGTGCTCCTGCCCTGTTTAGGGGAGGTGCCCGAGCTTGCGAGGGCGGAGGGGTAACTTTATTCGACGTTGGATGTTGAATGTTCGATGTTGGACGTTCATTAATTGGCATCTCAAAATTTAAACTAAATTTAAAACATGAAAATACTACTTACAGGAGCTGCAGGTTTTGTTGGTCGACACATGATCAACGAACTTATTTCAGCCAATCATGAAATTATTGCTTTGGATCAGGAATTTTCTGATGATTTTCCGACAGAGAAATGTATCGAAAAACTCAGTGGAAGCATTCTTGACACAAACTTTATTAATGGTTGCGTGGCGGACTATGCTCCTGATGCCTGTATACATCTTGCAGGAATTGCGTTTGTTCCTGTTGGAGCGACATCTCCCGGACTAGTCTATGACATCAATATTACAGGAACTGTAAATGTTCTAGATGCTTTTAAAAACATTATGCCTAGTGGTCGTGTTCTCACAGTCTCCTCTGCAAATGTATATGAAGCAACTCCATACAACGGAATTCCTTTAAAGGAATCTGACCAACTTGCTGCTATTTCTCCATATGGACTATCTAAGATTGCAGCAGATAATGCAACCATTGCATGGTATAACAAGTATAATCTAGAAACAATTTCAGTACGACCAGGAAATCATACAGGTCCAATGCAATCACCAAACTTTGTTGTACCAGACTTTGCAAATCAACTGATCAAAATTAAAAATGGTGAACAGCCTGCAAAACTGGAAGTTGGCAACCTTGAAAGCAAACGATCATTTTCAGATGTTAGAGATATAGTTAGAGCCTACAGGTTGCTTCTTGAAGATGGAACTCCTGGACAACAGTATAATGTGACGTCAAATAATTTAATGAGCATAAAAAGTATTTTAGATAAACTGATGGAATTAGTTCAAGTTAACCCCGAGATACAAATTGATTCAAACAAATTTCGTCCAACAGATGAATCTCCACTGTTAGACATATCAAAAATTCAAAAAGATGTAAATTGGAAGGCGGAGATTCCGTTTGAACAAACTCTCAAGGAAATTGTTAATAGTGGTTATTTGTCAGTTGTTAATGGTTAGTTGGTTCGAAAATCGTTAGTCACTGGTCGAAAGTTTTAGTCCTGAGTCACTGAGTCACTTAGTCATTGAGTCACCTGTAGCCGCGTCGCCTCGGCGCGGAAAAACATGCGTCTGGAGTCATGAGTCATGCGTCACGAGATCGTTGAATTAAAGGTTTTTAACTTTGCGTTACTTTGCGCCTTTGCAAGTAAAACCGCCTACAAGCTGGAAGCATGTGCTACCTAAAAACATGAAAAAGATAATACCAATACTAAAATTATTGATTGCAGCAGGAATAATAATATTCCTGATGTGTAAAATTCATAACGAAACTTGGTTATATACTTTTACAACTAACAATACTAATGCTTCACTAGAAACAACATATTCATATCAAGACACAACCTTTATCCCCTACTCAATCAAGGATAATACGCTAAACATGTTTTGCTATGACAAAAAAACAGACATACCTGAATCAGGAATCCTAACACCGACAAAACAGAATTTTCCAACCTTAATCTGGTCATCATACACAAAAAAGAGTAATGGCTTACAAGCATTAAAACTTTCAATTCAAAAGGCATCAGAAAATCATTTGATGTTCTTTCTTACCATTGCTCTATTCTCAATATGTTTAATATGCATAATCACCCGCTGGAAGATAATTCTGCATGGCTTAGAAATCGATATTGGTTGGAAAAAGATTACATCAATATTTATGATTGGGCAATTCTTCAATTTCTTTATGATTGGTGCAACTGGTGGAGATATTGTCAAAGCAGTATATATTGCAAGAGAGACCCACACAAAGAAAACAGAAGTTATTACAAGTGTATTTATTGATAGATTTATTGGCTTATTTGGACTAGTCTCTTTAACAGCAACGATACTACTTGTAAACTACAAGTTTTATATGCAGTTTCCTGAAACCAAATATATATTTATCTTCGTTCAAACTGCTTTTGTAGCTTTTCTATTTATAATACTATGTGTAATATTTGCAAAACCGTTAATAGATTGGGTTATAGACAAACTCCCAGGTAAAAACAAATTCATTGCAATGGTAGACACAATATATGAGGCCATAAGATTCTGTTTTACAAATAAATCTGTTGCAATAAAAACACTCATTTTGTCATATATAAATCATATTACTGCAATCTTTATGATGCTATTTGCTGGCAAAGCTCTTGGAGTAGAAATTCCAAACCAGGCATATTTTCTAATTGCCCCACTGATTAATGCAATTGGTTCAATACCTGTTACTCCTGGTGGACTTGGCATGAGGGAGATTGCCGCGATAACATTCTTTGGACTATTAAATGTGTCTGTTCCATCTGCATTCTTTTTGTCATTCATAACATATTTTGCAGGTATGGTCTGGTCGCTTCCTGGTGCAGTTATATACCTAAGAAATAATAATGGTTAATTGTTAGTGGTAAATGGTTAATGCCGGAAAAACTAAGTTCGTTACTCGAAAATCGTTAATCGGGCTTTAATTAGTTTGTTAAATGGTTAGTTAGTTGGATAATTAGACAGCTGTGGATTACACCTTTCATATGCTCTGAAGGAGCATTTTGTAATAGCCTTGGGTAAACGACCAACGGGAGTGTAACCCTAGGAAAAATAATAAAAACAAAGTTTTTCCTGCCCACGGTAGTGTACTTCCTTGGAAATTGGATATTCCGTGTTGGTTATTGGATATTGAAAAACTGTACACTATGAACGATACACTATATACTAAAAAGGAACTTTTTATGAGAACAATTGAACAATACAAAGTAATAGAACTATCATTCACTTCTGAAAAAACATACTCAACAGGTTTTGAGATGGAACTATTCGTTGAATTCAAATGTGGGAAAATCTCCAAAAAGATCAGAGGATTCTGGGATGGTGACAATAATTGGAAAGTCAGATTCAGTCCAGAAATTTTAGGTCAATGGGTCGTTAGCACGACGGCAGTCACCTGCGTGACGGCAAGTCAAAAGAACACCTGCGTGACGGCAAAAGATGGGTCCAGGCTCAGCCTGGTGACAGCATATCAAAAACTTGGTAATAACGCTCAACATGGTTCGGTTAAATGCGTTGAATATGCAGGCGACAACCCTATATACAAACATGGACCTCTAAAACTCTCTGAAAACAAAACACATCTTGTACATAATGATGGCACACCATTCTTCTGGCTTGCAGATACAGCATGGAATGGTGTAATGAGAAGTGATGAAGAAAACTGGCAGAAATACCTTGATAAAAGAGTAGAACAACGATTTACAGCAATCCAATATGTATCCAGTCACTGGCGAGGAAATGCACTTGACTTGGCTGGGGAACCATCCTGCACAGAAAAAGCTCCTATTGCCATTAACCCAGACTTTTTCAAACGGCTAGATAGAAAAGTTGCAATGATCAACGAAGCAGGACTAATTGCTACCCCTGTTGCAATATGGACTTTTCTTGATACAGATTTGGGGTGCGTGCTTTCAGAAGAAGATTGCATAAAGCTGGCTAAATACATTGTTGCCCGCTATGATGCTTATCAGGTAATCTGGCTCCTAGGTGGCGATGGTGATTACCAGAAAACTGGCATTGATAAGTGGAAGCACATTGGAAGAGCCGCATTTGAATATAGTCACAATAGAATTGCGACCCTGCATACATGCGGAGTTACATGGCCAAACGAATTTTATAGAGATGAAAATTGGTACAGTTTTATGGGATACCAGTCTGGGCATAGCGATTCAGAAAATGATATTAAATGGCTGACAGTTGGTCCTCCTGCAACAGAATGGAAAAAACAGCCAACATTACCAGTTATAAATTTAGAGCCAAACTACGAAGGTGCACATGGTTATGCTCACAACACCTTCTACACAGACTATCATGTACGTCGTGCAGCTTATTGGAGTCTACTTGTCAGTCCTACAGCTGGCGTCACATACGGTCACGACGCTATTTGGAACTGGAACTTTGAGACAGGACCAAGTGAAGGACATGGTAACTGGGGAGATGGTAAAATCGCCCCATGGTATACAGGACTTGAAACCGAAGGTCTTAACAGCATGAAAATTATGCGAGACATCTTTGATACTCTTGATTGGACAACGCTGACTCCTGCTCAGGAGTTGTTAAATGAACAACCAGGCGATTCTAATCCAACATCATTTGTTGCTGTTGCAAAAAACAGAGATAACATAATTATGTATTCCCCATGTGGCGGAACTGTTTCAATCAAATGCAATGGACAATTTAAAATCATAAATCCAAAAACAGGTAAAACTGTAGGAATTCAAGATTGCAGTAACTCCATCACCTTCCCAAATCCAGATCAGGATTGGATCGGAATTTTTAATTAGGGCTTGCTGTTTAATATGTAAAACGCTAATAATAAACTGTTTATAACGATATTTTGCTTGAAAACTGCAAGGTTTTATGCTATATTCTCTCAAAACCTTTGCAGATGGAGAAAGTAGAATGTACAAAGAACAGTATAATGATTTGGAATTCGTAGATTTTTATGTACCGTTTAGCGGTAAGTTGCGTAGTGATAATAGGTGGGTAATATTGTCGAATTTAATACCCTGGGAAAAGATAGAAAAACAATATGCTAAGAATTTTTCTAAACTAGGGAACTCAGGACTCCCTGTGAGAGTAGCGCTTGGATCTTTGATTATAAAAGTTCGTTTAAAACTCACAGATGAAGAAACAGTAGAACAAATAAGGGAAAACCCTTATTTGCAATATTTTATTGGTTACTCAGAATTCATGGATAAGGCGCCATTTGATCCTTCTGTTTTTGTAGACATTAGAAAGCGTTTTCCTGCAAAGATTGTTAGTAATATAAATGAGTCAATCATTACCCACAACGTAACAGAAAAAGATAATAATAATGAAGATGATGATGATTCAGCAGGAAGTAATAAAGGAAAGTTAATTGTTGATGCTACGTGTGCACCTGCGGATATAAGTTTTCCAACAGATATAAAACTTTTAAATTCAGCACGAGAAAAAACAGAAAACATT
>Ga0307987_1001124_pt1 | contig 15011 bp, 25 predicted proteins | sample EllFjometagen181_FD_203157 | JGI IMG/M metagenome (GOLD analysis project Ga0307987, IMG submission 203157) | Marine microbial communities from Ellis Fjord, Antarctic Ocean - #181 | ecosystem: Environmental > Aquatic > Marine > Unclassified | place: Southern Ocean | collected 2014-10-08
AACTAAAGCATCTGTGGTCCTTGCCATCCTGTACTCCTTATATGATCCTGCCAATCTATTTTAGGATATAAGTCCCAATTAGATTGAGGGTTAAGATTAATTACTTCTACTTCTGCCCAATCCTTCTTACGATAACCATCTGCCCTTTGCAGAGCATCTTTATATCTCTTGTAATGAACTTTACTTGGGGTGTCTAAAAGGTTTGTATGCCAATTAGATTCTCCTTTATCCGACAAGCTCATATCAAAGCCGATAAGGTAAATCTTTGAAGCCCCTAATATCAAAGCCAGGTTAATTGCGACTGACCCTGTATTACCATTCCATCCTAGAGCTTCTTTAAAATAACCTGACTCCTCTCTGGGAGCCCAAATAACTCTTTGCTCATCTTTCATATTTGGAGTATTGGTGAAGACGGGGTTCTTAAAAGAAAGAAACTCTGACTTCTCATTGTGATGTGCCCACCACTTCTTATCTCCAAACACTAAAACATCTACCACCTCTTCCCCAAGTAAGTATGCATCATTACAGCCTATAGTTTTGACTGATTTTAAAAAGGATAGGGGAAAGTCCTTTAAACTAGGGCCGCCCCCTATCACATATACATCTTTACCGTTCCAGAGACCTTTAGGTGGCCAATCCACTCTTTATTCCTCGCATTGAGAATTAATGAATGGAAGAACTTTGGCTTTCGTCAAGCCTTCTTCATTAAGAGCCTCGGTAGCATCATCTATATCATAGACGAAGTATTTCCGTTTTTTCTTAAAGACATGCAAGCCGGTATCTTCTGGATCATACTTAAAATCACCATTAGCTAGTTCTCCGCGGTCTTTCGCAGTATCTTCCACATTATCAGCGTCTTTGTCGACGTCCGGAGTATCCGGAGTATCGTCTGCTTTAGGAGCTTTACCTTTGCTGATACGTTCGAAGCGATCTGGAAATATTTTGTCCAGCTTATGTGGAGATTCGAATTTGTCACCTGTTCCATGTAAAGTCCCGTCTTGACTATGAGACCCTTGAAGTATTTTGAACTTTTCCATTTTTCCTTTCCTTATAGTAATGAGGGAGGTTTTACCCTCCCCCTAGGTTTATCTGCTTTATGCTACAGACCCATGAACAATACCTGTTCGACTATTGAAGTCTGCTCTGATCTGAGGACAAAGGATTGCCATGACTTTGAAGTTGATCAACATACCGCCGTGACTTTCCCACTGAACAGTTGTTACATCCATTCCATTTACGACGCGGGCAACATCCTGAGTCATCTGCACGAGTACCAGATCATATCCACTGAGGCGATCCAGCATACGAACATCTTCCAAACCTTCAATGCGGCGGAGACGCTCAGCTAGAGTGGCATCAGATTCATCTTTGTACTCATCACTCATGTATTTGTTCCAAGAAGGGCCATAATACAGAACCCAAGGACCGTAGTGGTAAGCGTCTATGGAAGACTGTACCATTCCTAATACATCGGATATGCAAGTAGCAGGTGTCCAACCACTAGCAACCGGAGAAGTAATTACCGCAGTAATACGACCTGGGAAATTAGTATATCCGTATAAGTTACCACCACCGAATTTGAAAGTGGATAAAGAACCTATTAAGAGATCTTCTGCAGTCTCTGCGACTTTGATACCAGCGAGTGCGGCTGAAGTAGTGTCCAACGGACTTCCTCCATTACGACTTGCGGCAATCTGTCTTGCAGTGAAAGAGAAATCTTTGTGGATAATAGGAAGAGGTAAATTAGTAAGATCATAAACTGGACGATCTTCCTTACTTCTTTCCATGCCATCCATTGTAATACCAGCGGCAGAAATATCACTTTGGTTCTGAGATTCCAGAACTGTTTTACCCATACCGTTTGGAATTTTGTATTCGAGCCCACGACCACGAAGATCGGCGACAGCACGAAGACGAGGACGAGCGGCGGCGATTACAGCCTGATCCAAATGGATCCACTCATCTTTTCTTAGAGTTGCATTAGCATTGGTGAGTGGAACAGATACTGGCTTTCCACCCTGGTTTACGGTAATGTATGTATGTCCATCGTTTCCAACATAGGGACGAAGGGCTCCAACATTAAAATCTGTCTGCATCATAAGTGAAGCGACTCCACCTTGTGCTTGACCGTTGAGAATAAAGTCCATCTTTCTATCTCCTGTTATGTGTTAAGGTTTAGATCCAGCGAGCATTAACTAAAGTATCAACATCACCTGAATCGCTAAGATCCAGAGCGGCTGTAAATACGACGAGGGCAATATTAGTACCAGTATGGGCTATGATCTTTCCAGCACCATTTGACATACCTTTACTACCTATGGCAACATTCTGCCCTGCAACCAGCATAACCTGACTTTCTGAACCAGGATACATGATACCACAATCAACAACTTCGCCCGCTACATAAAGAACGGTCTTATCATTGCCTTGTAAAGCATCTTCACAAGCTACAATTCTTTCAGCTACACCACCAGAAGTAGAATGGAGCTGTAATGTTCCAGCTGAATCCGCTTCAACAACCATACCAGGTAACAAAGTGGTAACACCAGCCTTTAAAGCAAGGCTCTGGAGTTTTCTGTAATCACCTGCAAGGATAATTTTATTTGTACTCATAATTCTTTCTCCTTACTTTTTGGGTTAGTCTTTCTTTGGTTCAAAGTTCATTACAGGAGCTTCAAGAGGTGTGTCATCACCCTCAACATTTCCTATAGGAGCTTGTCCTGAAAAATCCAATTTCGGACTTTCGGGAGTTTCATCTTTCGCCAAGGCCGCGATTGCATTCAGTTCTATAACAGACATAGAGCTCAATTGGTCATTGGTGAAAACGTTTTTCTTGTTGGCCGTGATGTTACCGATCAACTCTGTTTTCTTAGAAGCTTGCGTCAACAATGCTTCTTGTAAAACATCTCTAACTTCTGCCGGAGCATTAGCGAGATAGTCAGCGGCATTTAATACTGGAGCTTCTGGTGCTTCTGGAGCTTCTGCATTTGCGGCTGGAGCTTCTGGTGCTTCTGGAGCTTCTGCATTTGCGGCTGGAGCTTCTGGTGCTTCAACATTTACTTCTGGAGCTTCCATCTTGGCGAGTTTGTCTTCCTCTAATCCCATCAAGAAAGGTTTGTCATCTTCTGACCACTTTCCATTTGCGATAAGATTGTCGACCATCTTTTGTTTGTCCATTGTCTGATCTCCTTCTTTGTTCTGGGTTATTAATTTAACTTCTTCATACGATATGACCTTTTCTACTGGCATGGGTAGACCTTCGAAAACAGCCTTCCCATCCTTTATTATATAACTCTGTTTGAACATGTCGTTATTCCGATAGTAGACAAACCAATCATCATATACATCACTGGCCCAAACGTCATCATCATTTGTTACTGCCCCTCTTAGTGTTTCATTGACTTCCCTCCATATTTCATCATGCGAAATATCTGCATTGATGTTTAATTGTTCTAATATAGGTAAGATGTCTGTTCTTTGTTTGGCATTCATTCTAAGTAACCCTGCACCATCTTCAATAGAACAAGCTCCTATTTGGTCGGGTAGTATGGCTAAATGGTCTGGGCGGAGGGTACGAGCGATAGCATTATATGGTGTGCCATTAAAATCTCCAGCACTCGCTTCATTTTCTGTAAATACTCCAGTAGAAACTTCTATCATTTGGTTGTTGTTCAAAGCTTCTATAATTCTATCGTCAACTATATCCAAGCGTTCTGGATCTAACCACGCTTCAGCTTTTAATCGTTTCCCATCAAAGGTGGTGTTCATTATAATACCAACTTTATACTCTTCGATTATTTCCGGGTCACAAGCGGATAGGGCTTTTCCGTCCATTTGAGGATGATACACCACGACAGGCTTATGATTCCAAACTAGGGGAAACTTCTCCAACTCATCTGCAGGATACAATAGAGGGCCGTCTGACCCATTCAATACACCTTCCACCAACATAACCATTGGAACTGCTAAATAATCTTTGCCTTCCAACACTTCATTTCTAACCATCCCGAGTAGGTTGGTTATTATATGTTGCATGTTGCCGGTCAGTTTTTTTTGTTTATGTCTGTAACTTAGTTTCTTCTTTTTCATTTCAGTCATTCCTTTTTATCCTATTAATAAAAACATAGGCTGATATTTATATTATAATTCCTTTATGTATTAAGTCAAGAGAATTTTTAATTTTTTTTTCACTTTTTTTTATTTTACCTTCTATATGGTATCCAAGCACATCGGCAATTTGGGTGGAGTGGTATCAGTCCTCTAGCTTCCGCCACTGTGAAAATGTGACCATCCATGGAACTACATTCGGCACACACTCTATCATCACCTGCTGTTGACCATTCCGCCTGGATTCCTAATTCCTTAACACCCAATTTTTCAAAAGAATCTAATTGACCTTCTGCATGAGCATATATGATTTCTGTTCGTGCTATGGTTAAGGCTCTTTTCTTAGTTAGAGCAGAAATCCTTCTGTTCATTTCTAAAGCAACCTTTCCGGCGCCCCAACCATTAGACAATCCTGTGGCTAGTATCCTTGAGGTCTCTTGCGACATCTGAGCTGTATAGCCTGTCAACCCATCAAATACTCTCGTATAGATAAGCTCTATCTTAGAAACGGCTTCAGCGGAAGCAAATGACGAGGTTAAAAACTGGGCCTTGCCTCCTTCATAAAAAGAAGTGGATTCAGCTAGTATGTCTTTATTGGTATCCACATAAGCTCTTGTGACCCCTTTCTTATAGGAAGAGTCCACATACTCATGGGTCCAAGCCGCGTCTTGTGTTCCTACTTCAAGAATGCCTTGGTCTACTTGACCCTGGAACCATTTACGAAATTCTTTAACCTTTCTAGAATCTGTATGGAACTCATATTGTCTGGCATAGACATTCTGGCGGAGTCCAGGTGTTACCTCCGTCAGACCAAATACGTCCTTTTCTCTTATGTACGCATTGACAGCCCCACGGAGCTTTCTTGAACGTTTATTTATCTCCCTCATAAAAGCCTGACGGATCATTGTCGTTCTGGATGGATCTGGGGTTCTAGTTCGCTTTCTCATCTTTCTTTTCCTTTGCTTTTGCTTTTGGAGCTTCTTCAGGTTCCGGAGTTTCTTCTTCCTCGTCATCCATTTCAGAAACATAAGAATTTAAAGCTTCTTTTATCTGCTGTATCTGTCCTTGAGATAACCCACCAAAGATGGCAAAGAACTCTTCCGGTGGAATCATCATGTCCACGCTTCCTTGAACAAACTTAGAAAGAGCTTCAGCCCACCCTTTGGCTATTTCTGCTTTCTCTACATCTGTCTGGGTGTTTATGTCTGGCCATGTTACAAAGTATTCTTCAACAACAGGAAGGACACCAACAGCTATTAATCTATCCAGAACATTTCTGACCACGTATGGGGTGACATAGAAGTTCTGGCGGTGTTTGACCCTTCTTAACCAGGTTCTGGAATCCTGGGATGAAGCCAACTCTGCCGCTTCTGATCCAAACAATACCCTTTTTGGTATTCCTTCCGTTATAGCTATGGAGCTCAACTGGCCTTCTATGTGATGTTCCGGATCAGCTACTTGAGGCTGAAGTGATTTTGCTGTGACACCTTCCAATGCTATATATCTTTGAAGTCCCAACATATACTTCTGCATCTCCTCCCGAAGCGAATCTTTATCCACCTCCACCTCAGAATCATCACCATTTACTTCAAAAGAGTATCCTGGGAAACCACCTTTCCAGAACATTTCTGCGGAGCCTCCTAAGACCTTCCGTAGGTCTAAAAGACGATTATAGGACTTCTGCATTCTTGGAGTTCCAAGGGTATCACTCATTTCCCGCCTGTCTGCAAAATGAACAACTCTATGCCAATGCACCTTAGTTGATATGGAGGATGTTTCGCTTTGGAATATTATCTTGTAGTTTAAAGGAAGACCGAAGCGTGGGCTTGATACATCCTTATTCAATTCCCCTATAGCCACCACGGGTTCTGCAAAAGGCCGGAGGTAGGTGATTTCATGGGTAACTTTCGTGTCTTTTCCTATCCTTGTGGTACCATCTTTCCCTACCCCTTTAACAGGTGAGGACAAGGGTTTTCCATCATTTAAGCCTATGAGCAATACCCCAAATCGTCCTACTCCAGAAAGTTTGTCTGCTCGGTGCATAAGAGAAAGTAAATGGTGTTTCTTGTTCAGCATGGCCATCATAGTTTCAAATTCTGTTGTATTCTTTGGATCCTCTGTCTCATAAATAACAGGAGGATTAGACCAAGACTCATCTGGCCATACATCAACCACCCTAGCCGCGACTCCTTCTCTGGCATACATACGTTGGTAATCAGTGACACCCAAAGTATTAGGATACCCGCAGGACATGTCTAGGTCCTTTCCCCCGCCGTCTATCATAGAGCCTAAAAGTTCTGCTCTGGTTTTGGCGGCATTCATAGCTAGGCTTTTTGCCATTTGGTGCATATCTTTGTTCACTGTGACCATACTAACCTGATCTTTACTGGCTGTGGTATTTCTTGTGATGGGTCTCTTGTTCATCTTGCCTTCTCCTTATTTAATAGGTTAAAGAGCTCCAGCTCTTCTTTTTCCTTTTATGACCTTGGCAAATGCTCCACTTGAAGCGTCTACCTGATCCTTATATTTTGAAGCAGGCCAGTACATAAGTTCATCTAAATAAACTTTATTCCAAGCGGCCTTTAACATTTTTACATTAGCACCGTTGACCTGAACTGCAAATGGTTCGGCCCTTGTTTCTTTGTCTCCTGTGGGCCTGTCGGCGTAAACTTTAAAACCTATAAGACTCTTAATTGTGTTTTCTGCGGATTCCTTTCCTCCTGAGCCTGGTTCCTGTTCCACATATACACTGGTGGACACTCCATCCATCTTTGCAGTTTGTTTCAGTATTTGTTCTCTATCAAAAGAGTCCCACTGACCCCTCACCACATCAAGGACCCATACGAATCCATTTTTATCTACACCCATTAAGACTCCGACTGTATATGCTCCTCCGCCCCTTGTTCCAGCCTTATCCCAATATCTTACCTTTCTTTTAAATTTGTTTGGTGGAGCCATCTCTATTTCAATCCTTCCTGTCTTAAACTCACCACCTCCACGAGGTACAGGGGACTGGTCAAACTGGGCGGCATAGCCGAACTCACCTAATTTATCAGCCATTTCAGCTAGTATCTCCGCAGATAAGCGTTTCGGATCGAGAAGGCCGTCTACATAGTTGTCTCTTAGCTCTACGGGCGACACCTTATTAGATAACTCCGCTGGTAGGCAGATGTGTTTCAGCTTGGCTTTCGTTTGTGCTAATAACTCTCCTGTACAGTCCGCCTGATGCAATCTCTGCATGATTAGGGTGGTTACGGCAATCCCTTTATCTATCTTACGAGTAGGCAGGGTTTCTGACATCCAGTTATTAGCAGTAACAATTTCTTGACTAGAAGCGGCACCCTGAGGGTCAAGCGGATCATCGACAAATATGAAGTGGGCATGAAACCCTGTAATGGCTCCACCTACCATAGTTGCCAATCTTGCACCATTCATAGTATTAACAAAATGACCTTTGGTTGCTTGGTCATCAGATAACACTATCTCAGGAAACAAGTCTTTATACTTCTGAGAAGCTACTATCATTCTAGCCTTACGAGAAAGATCAAGAGAAAGAGGTGCGGTATGTGTTCCATAAATTGCTCTGGCTGTCGGCATCCTTGTCCAAATCCATGGAGTAAACATTACAGAACAGATAGTAGACTTGGTCGTTCCCGGTGGGATATTAATAATGAGATCATACTCTTTGTCTTCTTCCCTGATAACCCTTTCCGCCATTACTTGCAATTCATCACATAAATACTTTATATGCCAGTTCCAGACTGGTCTTTCTGGGATTATAATAAACCAAAACCTTTTAACGAACTCATAAAAGGACTCTCGGCATATTGACGACTCCAGTGCTTCCATAGATAAAAGATCACCCATAATTAATTTATCCTTTTCATTTCAGGTGCTTTATTTTCATCTTGGTATTTCTTCATTGCATCAAACACCTGCACTTTAACATCGACTGGTAGATCAAGTTTGTCTATTGGGATGAGAGTATGATTTACTTGGATAGGATCTCCCCCATCTATCTTAACATGATCTTTTTTACCATATCCTCTATCAGCGTGTTTTCTATCTAGGTGCCAACGGGCGGCTGTAGAAGCTACAGAGATATCAAGCCTTTGTTCCATTGCCTGGCGAACAGTTTGTTCCGCAATATCCCCAATCGTTTCCGCTTCCCGTTTTATGGCTAACCTTACCTTATCCCAATCCTCACCCTCTTTGACCAATACTTTTAAGAGGGCTTGATAATGACAGCCCAATCTTTTAGCAATAACACTCTTATTGCCACCCGTCCCAGAGAGGGCTTTATATATCCTGATTGGGGTCAACCTTACTCTAGTTATTATTCTTTTAGTCATCTTTCTCTTTCCTTTGGTTAATTGATCTTTATAAATATAATCCCAATGATAAACGTTATCAATAAAACAATAATTTTAATAAGCATGACCCAACCCACAGTTGACCTCCTTATAAGATAATCCTATAGAGAGGGGAGGATCTATAAAATTTTTCCTCGTAAACATATCGAGGGCGGGGTCTATAAAAAATGAGATGATAACTGAGAGGGTGCCTTCACGTATTATACCACCCCCACCCAGTTTCCAAACCACCTTTTCCTTGACCATTCTCAGCCCCATACACCCACCTACCCCCAACCCTCTGCCATATAATAATACCCCAACCCAACCACACCTTATATAGTTGACCAACGTCGTACATACCTTACTATGCTTTATAATGGATATGGATTGATCAAGTATATATGTATGTACCCCCAAGTATTGATCAGTGGTGTGTAACATGTAGTTGGTCAATGAATCCTTGTGTGTTACATAGTAGGCTATACGTGGTGTGTGTAGTAGTGTAAATAATACCCATAATAGGTGTGGGAGGGCTACCGGTGCGACACCTACGCTTATATGCTTCATTTGGCTTGCTCCTGGTTATGTTTTTTATTTGCCTGGTAGAGATTTCTGTATACTATTAATATAGTGCTGAGAGAAGGGCCATACAACCACATCTCTCCACTCCCACCTTCTTATTCCTATTATACTTATCCCACCCTTATCGTCTATATATTTATATATACTTATTTCTTCAATCTCTTTTTCTTTTTTCTTACTATTATCCTTTTCGTCATATCCTTCCCCTATATAGCTTTCTTAGCTATCTCTCGTATTGGGTATCTCTCCCTGGGTATATCGTATGTCTATTGACCAAGTAGGTTATCCTTATAGTTTCATTATATGCTTCATATGGGATATTGTATTTCTTTACCTGTTTGTTTCGTCTTTTCTTATATTGATCAAGTAGGGATACCTATATATCCATTTTCCCAACCCCGGCAAGAAATATTAAGTCGTGGCAAGCTTTATTGTATCCGTTCGCCCACCCCAGAAGTATGGAGCCCTAATTGACCAAGTCCTTTATTTGTATACTCCATTCCTAATTATTTTATTCCACATACCCTCCTTATATGGGGTTCTTAGCTATCTGTCGTATTGACCATATTTTATGTACTATTGGGATTCGTCCGGGGTTGGTTGATCAACTGTATGTTTCGTCTTTTATGCTTATATTGTATTCTTTTCATTGGGATGGGCTATTAGAATGACCATTCGACCCGTGCTAACAGCTTGCACCCTTTTCCTTGGTCATAAAAATAAACGGAAAATAATTGCAATTCTTTTAGTTTAAGGGTTGCTTTCTTCCCTTTGAAGCTGTATATTAGTAGTATAAGCTAAATAAGTACCGCAGGTAGAGGGATTCGCTTTCTCCTGCACCAACATTTTTTTCACAAGGAGACAGTCAAATGTCTAAGAAGTCAAAAGCATCAAAAGCCGTTGCTAAAGAAATTAGCAAAGTCGCCGCAGTTAATTCAGCATCAACTCCAGCAGTTGAAAAAGGACTGGAAGCCAAAACTGTTTCAGCCGCTCCTGCTCCTGCTAAATCAGCACCTGCTCCAAAAGCTAAAAAAGTCAAAAAAGTGAATGCAATAATTGTTTCAATTTCGGCCATGTTGAAAAAGAACAAAAAAGGTCTTCTCCGTGCCGATATCGTTACCCGCGTTCAAAAAGCTATTCCCGCCGCCCACAGCGTTACTATTCTTACTTACCTTTCAGATGGTAAGAATCCAAAATATAACCGCTTTGCCAGCCTTCTTAAGGAGTCAAAAGCCAAGCTTCTTACTTTAGCCTAAGCGGGAGTTTTCAGTTCTGGTATCCCGGATTCGCTGGGATATCAGGCTTGAGAGCTTTCTTCTCAGAGTTGTTTCACAGTCACACCAATAACACCGACCAGGACCCATTCCGGGCGTCTGGGATCTGCGGGGTGATTCTACCTCGCTAGTTTGACCAAAAAAGGAGTCGCGAATATGAGAGAATCCAAATTAAACCAACCAGACTATATCAGTTATGTGGTGCTGGGAGATAGCGTCATTGAAAGCGGATGGCAGTATCCAGAAGACGCTGAAGATCAAGTGGGCAATATTGTCTCTAATCAGCCTATTACTGTTCGCTCCATTCATTGGCTCCGCAACCGTAACATCAACCCCAACCTGAACTCTAATTGGCTCAGGAACGCTTAGGAGATAGTTATTATGTCACCCATCCAAAACATTATTATCTTAACCGCCATCTTTTCTATTATAGGGCTAGGACTGCTCGCTCTTGTCTTCATTTTGAGAGAGCTCCATAAGCTTTGTTCAACACCAACCCCAAAAAGGAGATAGTTATTATGCCAAAATTTACCCTCGCTCAATTAGTCGTTCTGAAGGACAAGTGCAATAATCTGAAGTTCTCAGAGTTCCGCTGTTGGTACGGGGACGACCCAGATTTGGGATACCTGCAAGGAAAGTTCCAGCTCTTTTCCCGTAGCCCAATTGATTGGTTATCCTACGCTGATTCCAACCGCTGTCAATGTTTTCTCACCTATTTGAATAAACCGGAGTAGATTATGTCAACCGTCAAAACCGCCTATGAATTATTATCAATCCCACTGCTGACTGATATAGCAGATTTGAAGGCTCGCTGGGCTCAGGAGGAAATCCATTCTGAGCCTGGGGACTTTGAGCCATATCGGAATAGCATCAAGCAATGGCTCGCCCGTGTTGGGTTCGCGGATGTCAAAGTAATGTTCACCTTTTGGGTGTCTTTCACCTACCTTGGCTACCAATATAAGCTGTTCCTCCATAAAGGTTATGTCATGCTTGATAAGATCCGCAAGGATGGTAAAACGGAGTGCCTATCAAAAAACTATCTATAAATAGTATTCAGGAGTGGGCTTCAATCCCGGAGCTCACTGTTGAGAATTATATTCTCATAGTTGTTTCGCCGTATAATCTAGTAACCAAAAAAAGGAGGTAGCGAATATGTCAACCGTCAAAACCGTATATGAATTATTGTCCAAGCCACTGCTGGCTGATCTAGCGGACCTAAAAGCCCGCTGGGATTTGGTTAAAGATTCTGGGGGAGACTTCAACTCCTACAGGGATACCGTCAAAAAATGGTTGGTAAGGGATGGTTTCCAGGATGTCGCGGTTATACCTAAATTCCATATTGCCTTTTCATATCTCGGATCCTCTTATGGAATTCAGTTCCATGATAAGATCTCTGCTTATATCCAAAAATATCCAGCGGGCGATTCTGCTGGGAGTATCAAACGAATAATGTTCAAATAGGAGTAGTATTATGATCAAAGAATATGTCATTGCATTGTCCATCCTCGCCTATATACTGGGATGGATCAACGGATTCCTGGTGTACTGGTTAATCAATAAAAGGAGATCGTGATTATGAAAGATAGAAAATACGTCTACTTTGGTTCCAATAAGGAAACTGATGAGGATCCGCAAATCAATAGTATCCTAAACGCCATTTATGGGATTCACGGCAGTGGTCTAAACTATGATTTCGTCTACTGGAAAAAGAACAATATAATCCGAGTCAATACCCGCTATCAGGTTATGAATAATAACGGATATTATCTTGAATCCACCCCTGTCCGTATTTGGATAGACATCAATAACGCACGGGATTTCAAACTGAGTGTCAACGAACACACCTACCGGGCATCTTATGGATTACGGGACTATCTTGACAATCTGATATTCTGTGCCCTAACTTTACCTAAAGTAGGAGATGGTGATAATGACTGCTGAAGAAACATATAATGAATTGATGGAATGGTGGGGTAATGCAAGCGGAGATCTCGCATATACCCTAGCCGAGGAGCCTTTTATGCCCAGCGAAAACGATAAGCTGTATCTACGCGAGTATAAGGAGAGTCAAGCCACGGATAAAACGGGATGGCTCGCTGACAGGATATATGAAACTCCGGAACGTTTAGGGATGATAGCAGATCATCTATATGATATGGTAAACGGGGATAGGGAGGGCATGAATCAGGTCTACATGTATATGGTAGATAATGCTTCTCACACCTTTGCCCAATACGCCAAAAACAGACTAACCAATTAGGAGGTAGCGAATATGAACGCTGAAAGATGGATACAGGATGTGGATAAGCTGGGGAAGGAAGCGGAGGTTGGGTCTAGTATAGTACACTTCGCCGGCGCCCCTGCTACCGGAAGAATCGTTTATGAAGTAACCAAAATAGAAAATGGGGAAATCTACGGGGTGGTCAGAGAGAACACCGTGGAGGTTCCGGAATTACCATTCTATATGTAATCAACAAAAAGGAGATCGTGATTATGTCAGTCTTAACCGCAGAAGAAATCAATGCCAAAACGGAACACAAAGATGGCCTTGCCAACATCAGGGCCATAAATAAGCTGTATAGGAGCCAAGATGAAAGCCACTTGTACCCTATCCTTAACAAGTTCAACGCCACAGACAGAGCTATCCGCAAAGTGGCCCTAATATCCCGTATCAATGGAGCTGTATACGGATTGGAATACTGTTATGCCGTGGAGACTATTCTTAGCTCCATCGTCAATAAATTAACCTAAAGAGGAAAAGAAAAATGAAAGAGATTAAAATACATCCAGGTTTATCAGATAAGATGCTTCAAGCTGATAAAGAAAAGGCGTCGGAACATATCCAGGAGTTCAAAGATAATGGGTACCAAAAAGCTGTGGAGGCAGTAGAAAAATTCGTCGCCCATAAGAGGCGGAATCGTCATTCCCAAGAGTTCAGTATTACCAAAGTGGAAGGAAATTTGATTGAGGTAGAGCGTTGGGGCAGTGGTTCCATTCAATTCCATTTCAGTTCCAATGAACCTAAAGTCTATATCTCTTCTGGGATGATGGAAACCAGAGTCATCAATGATCCAAATGCGGTCTCAGCTGGGATTGAAGCCATTCTTCATTTCTCAGAGATGTTTTCTAAAGCAATGGAAGACTGGGAACTATAACCAATTAGGAGGTAGCGAATATGTTCAGATTAAAATCATATGGAGGCGGAGGTGGGCCTACCCAACCCCAAATCAAAAACAATAATGAATGGTTGAAGCAGGAGGTTAATAAACTGGGAGCCAAACACGCCATAATAGTAGATCTCTCAGGACAGAAAGGTTTTGACATGTATGACAAAAAGGATGTCTATGTCGTCAAGTTCTCACTCGCGGATACTGATTGGTTAATAGGATATGACAGATGGGGCTTCAACTGTGATAAAGGTCCTGTGGAAGCTGACCAGATGCACGGGCTTGAGATGTTGAAAGAAATTAAAGCCGTTGTTGAACGAAGAAAGGAGAGCAATCATGGTTAAGGTTTTTATATATGAATATCAGAATGTATCGAAATGGTGGTATACAACGGATAGGTATACTTCGTTAAGAAAAATACTAAAAAGGCTAAACCAGTATCCTGATTTAATGACCCATACTTTTAATATGGCAGATTGTAAGAAATCGTTGGAGAATTGGCTCCCTTATGAATTTACGGTTAATGCTGAATATGAAAAGGACATAAATGGATATGGAACAGGAGAACACTATTGGAAAGAAACAACACATCGGATTTGTAAACAAGAACTAACATAAAAGGAGAAGGTAAGATGAGTAAGAAGATTGTCATAACAGAGGATGAAAGAAAGCTTCTGGAAGTCATATTTGATAAATTGGGGTATGACATCCTCACCTGTTCTAAATTAGTATTTGGGAATAAGGAGGAGGATGTCAACCACAAGAATTGGGACGGCCCACAGCCTCCCTTTATCCAAGTCATAAGAGATCTAACCAAAAAAGTAACCAAATAAAAGGAATACAGATTATGAGTACCGCACTAAAAGATTTAGCAGTCATCGTGAAAATCGCAGAAAGAAGTGAAACAATGAAAATAGGGGGAGGGGATAGACTCAGTCGTCTGATGGACCTAGACTTTGCCCATGAAAAGTTTGACCTCCGCCTCGCTGATTTCCTGAAAGCGGATGACTTGAACTTCGCCCATGACTTTATTGGAATCCAAAAACGGATTTCTCGAGCTTCTAGTATCTGGAATGATGATGGATTTGTTCCAAGGTTTGCAAGATAACTAAAAAGGAGATAGAAAGATGTACGGATTCGGTTATGGAGGAAAATATACATGTCCTATGCCAAAAGGCGAAAAGACGAAACGCAGAAAGAAGAATAAACAAGCGAAACAATCACGCAAGAAAAACAGGAGATAGAAAGATGAAAATGACAGTAGATGAATTAAGAGGACAACTCGAAGACATGCCAGGTGAAGCTGAAGTTAGACTTGCCATGCAACCAAGCTGGCCTTTTGAATACTCCATAGACCAAATCCTCTTTGTTGAGAAAGTGGAGGATGAGGGAAGAATGGATGATGTCGTCTACCTTTCAGAGGGTGGACAGATAGGTTATCTTCCTGGTGACGTTAAGGAAGAACTGGGATGGTGAAGATAATATATAATACAAGCATAAGAAACAAGCTATATCAAGCAATCTCA
>Ga0307987_1001125_pt1 | contig 15009 bp, 16 predicted proteins | sample EllFjometagen181_FD_203157 | JGI IMG/M metagenome (GOLD analysis project Ga0307987, IMG submission 203157) | Marine microbial communities from Ellis Fjord, Antarctic Ocean - #181 | ecosystem: Environmental > Aquatic > Marine > Unclassified | place: Southern Ocean | collected 2014-10-08
TGTTGTTCAATTGGAAACGCTTCAATCAACACTGTACGGAGGTATATTGAGTCTCAAGGCTAACAAGCCCGGCAATTCATCCCCTGAGCTGAAGACTCAGGGGTTTTCTTGCCGGAAACTTAATAAAGGAGATTAAAATGAAACTTTCAAGCACAATTACAGCAGCAGCCCTTTTTGCCGTCACCCTTTTTACCCTTACCGCCTCTGCGGGGTATGCCGGAACCATCCGTCTGGGCATGACACCTGAGCCCTATATGCCCTTCACACAGATCAACCAGGCCGGTATATGGGAAGGGTTTGAGGCGGATCTTACCCAGGCGGTTTTTGAGAAAATGGGGATTGAGCACAAGATCAGCCAGATGGCCTGGGAAGGGTTGATTCCGTCCCTGACCGCAAATAAAGTCGATTTTATCATCGGTGCCTTCTCCATCACTGAAGAACGCCGCAAGGTCGTTGATTACGAGGTGAAACATGAGGCCCCAGCCAATGCCATTCTTGGCGAGGGCATCGGCTATGCGGTCCGTAAAGGTGATACGGCAACACTTGATAAAATTGATGCAGCCCTTGCGGCCCTGGAAAAAGACGGCAGTCTTGATACCATGGTCCAAAAATGGTTCCCCAGTAAATAATTATGGTCCCAGTAAATAAGCGCCAGGCCCCAATTTGTTTGGATCAACCCTGTTTGGATCAACCCTGTTTTGGTCAGCCCTGTTTTGATCATGGGCAAACCCCATGATTTCCACCTATCTGGGTTACCTGGAATGGGGGGCCGGCGGCTGGGGGGATGAGTTCTTTTTCGGTTTTATCATGACCATGAAAGTCTCCTTGAGCGCCTACCTCCTGTCTGTTCTATTCGGACTTCTGGCAGCGGTGCTCAAGCTTTCCCATTCCTGGGTGGGGCGAAGCCTGGCCCGGGTTTATATCACGGTTGTGCGGGCCCTGCCAGAGCTGTTGATGATTCTGATCGTTTATTTCGCCGTGGCAGGCCTGGCTGAACAGGCCCTTGTCTGGGTCGGGCTCGTGGATTAGGGGTTTCAGTTCAACCCCTTCTGGGCGGCTGTATTTGCCCTGGCATTTGTTTCCGGAGCCTTTATGGCGGAAGTGATTCGGGCGGCTCTTTTGGCCGTACCCGCCGGTGGTATCGAAGCCGCCACTGCCATGGGCATGTCCCGGTCCAGGATTTTCAGACGGGTGGTGCTGCCCCAGATGATGCGCCACGCCCTGCCCGGCATGGGAAATTTGTGGCTGTCAATTACCAAGGATTCGGCCATCATCTCCGTACTTGGTGCCTTTGGCGAACTGCTCTATACCGGCTATAGGGCTGCTGCATCCACCAAGGAGTATACGTTTTTCTACGGGTTTACCGCAATATTGTTTTTATTGATCACCATATTCTCCCTTGTTGTCCTCCAGTGGATGGAAACCCGTCTGAACAGGGGGAGAGCATGATGGAATTTTTCGGAAATGTTATCCATTGGCTCCCGGACCTGCTGGCGGCAGCGCCCCTCACCCTGCTGTTGACTGTGGTGGCCGGGGTTTTCGGACTGGTTGTCGGTACAATTCTGGCCCTTGCCCGGCTGTCAGGCTCTCCTTTGCTGGCCTGGCCAGCCTATGTGTTTATGTTTGTCATGCGGGGAACCCCCCTTCTGGTACAGCTCTACCTGATTTATTACGGATTGGGCCAGTTGATGCCCGGCACCTGGGTGCGCCACAGTTTTCTGTGGCCCTATCTGCGGGAGGGGCTGACTTTTGCCCTGTTTGCCTACAGCATGAATCAGGCGGCCTACAATGCGGAGGTCCTGCGGGGGGCGATCCAGGCAATACCCAAAGGTCAGATCGAAGCTGCCAAGGCCATCGGAATGAGCCGGTTTCAAATTTTATGGCGGGTTCGTCTCCACCTGGCGTTTTGCAATTGCCTGCCGGTGTTGATCTCTGATATCATTATTCTATTGAAATCCACGGCCCTGGCCTCGACCATTACCGTACTCGAATTAATGGGCGTTGCCCGGGTGATTCAGCGTCAAAGCCTTCAGATTTATGAGCCGCTGATCGCATGCGGCCTTGTTTATTTTGCCGTGGTTGTGGTGTTGACCAATATCATGGGGCCGGTGGAGAAACGCCTGACCCGTTTTCAAAAAGGATAAAAATAAGATGGAAACCGAAGAAATAGCCCTGTCCGTCAGGGATATCCACAAAACATTTGGCGAGAACAAAGTGCTCAAGGGGGTTTCCTTTGATGCCCGTTCCGGCGATGTGATTTCCATCATCGGCAGCAGCGGTTCGGGCAAGAGCACCCTGCTTCGGTGTATCAATTACCTTGAGAAACCCGACTCAGGCCAGATTATCCTGGCCGGAGAAGCCATTGAGACCCGCCAGGACAAGGATGGGTCCCAGTATCCCCTGGACAAGAAACAGCTGATGCACATGAGATCCCGCCTGGGTATGGTATTCCAGAACTTTAATCTATGGGATCACCGCACAGTGCTGGAAAATATCACCGAAGGTCCCATACAGGTGCTGAATTGGTCGAAAAAGAGGGCTGTTGCCCAGGCCGAAGCGCTCATGGAAAAGGTGGGAATTATCGAAAAACGGGATCAGTATCCGTCCCAGCTTTCGGGGGGTCAGCAGCAACGGGTGGCCATTGCCCGAGCGCTTGCCATGGAGCCCGCTGTCATGCTCTTTGACGAGCCCACCTCTGCCCTTGACCCGGAGCTGGTGAGCGAGGTGGTGGCGGTTATTCGAACCCTTGCCCAGGAAAACCGGACCATGGTGATGGTGACCCACGAGATGTCACTTGCCCGGGAAATATCTAGTCACCTGATTTTTCTGGACGATGGGCGCATCGAAGAGCAGGGCCCGCCGGAACAGGTCATGGACAATCCAAAATCAGAACGCTTACGCCAGTTCATGGGAAAATTCTAAACTGCCTATGAATGCGCCCTATTCTATTAACCTGGCATCCATCCGTCAGCACCTCCATGCCCATCCCGAGCTGGGCCTTGAAGAGGGCCTTTTTGATCGGTTTCCCTGCGATTATGTGTTTGCCCTCCATAATATGCCCGGGATTCCCTTGGGACAATTTACCAGCCGGGACGGGGCTATGATGGCCTCCATAGATGTGGCCGGGATAAAAATTATAGGGAAGGGCGGCCACGGTGCCCAGCCGGAAAAGACCATAGACCCCATCGTGATCGGGTCTCAAATAGTGACGGCCTTCCAGACCGTGGTGTCCCGGACCAGCAATCAATTTGAACCCGGGGTGGTAACCGTGGGATCATTCCACAGCGGTTCGGCCAGCAATATCATTCCCGACCATGCACTTCTTGAGATAAGCCTGAGGGCGCGATATTTTTTCCCCCGGTTGTGATGATCAGGTCTTTTTTCCTGCCGGTGATTTTTAAAAAATTCTCTCCATCAATTTCTCCCAGATCGCCGGTATACATCCAGCCGTCAGGGGTGATGGTCTCGGCGGTTTTCTCCGGCATCTTATAATATTCTTTCATCACATTACGGCCTTTGAACATCACTTCTCCATCATCACAGATTTTTTGTTCAACGCCGTAACCCGGCTGGCCCACCCAGCCAAACCTGTAATTGTCACTGCGGTTGAGGTTGGTGAAGGAGGTGTTCTCCGTCATGCCGATTCCTTCCAGGATGAGGATACCGGCCCCGTGGAAAAACTTTGCAATGGAAGGATCTATGGGGGCAGCCCCGCTTATGCACCAGCGCACCTTTCCGCCAAGGGTGGCCTGGATCTTTGTGAAGACCAGTTTTGAGGCAAGGGTGTACTGTAAATCAAGAAAAAAAGGTATGGGCTGGTTGTTGAGTATGCAGTCACTGTATTTTTCACCGGTTTTGCAGGCCCATTTGAAAATTTTAAGGGTTGCCCCGCCCTTTGTTTCGGCGCCGCTGTTTACCTTGGAATAAACCTTTTCATATATCCTGGTAATCACTGAACATAACCACCTTCCTGACATCGGGGATCCCATTGCGGATGTTCATGAGTTTTTGGAGCTGGGTTTCATCCTGTGCAAAGATTATCACCGCATCTGAATGATCAATGATATAACGGCAGTCATCGGGAAGATTTGAGTGGTAGATACCAACGGTGCATGCGCCAATGCTTGAGATCCCAATATCGCTGAGCACCCACCTGTAACAAGAATAGCTTATGATCAGGCTTTTGGATACCCTTTTTACCTGTTCCTGGAATTCACCCCAGGTAACCGAGGCCAATCGATCAGGGGTTGAAAACCATCGATAGGCATCAACCTCCCTGTAATCGTCAATGGTTTGTTTGAGCATGTTTTGAATGTTGGTGAATGCTTTTGCGCGCATGGTAATCCTCCTTAAAACATATGGGTTTTCCGAGAATAGCCTTTGCCTTGTTACGAATTATACGGGAAATGCTTCATTTCTTCATATCTTTTTAAGGAAAAATTTGCAAGGACAACATAATGTCAGGAGGTTTATCGGATTTGCTGGGTGGTTTCAACGGTCATGGTGACAGCTCCCCAGTCAGATTCAAGCTTTCCAAAAAGAAAATAGGGTTTTCCATAGTCCAGGGTGTGACAGAATTTTTCATAGGCCCTGGGAAAAAATACGGTTTCCAAAATACCGGTTTCATCCTCAAAGGTGAGAAATTTCATGGGGTCTCCCTTTTTGGTTTTGACCACTTTCCCCGTAATCAGCCATCCTGCAAATCCCACCCTTTGGTTTATATGCAGGGGAAGATCTTTTGCCTTTAGGGTTTTTGCTCTTTTGATGGGGGAAGAGAATAATAGAATGGGGTGGCAGGCACACAGGAAACCCAGCACAGAGAATTCTTGTCTTAAAAGATCCTTTGGGTGATCCGGGGGAAGTTGCGGGATGGGGATGGATTCCCCGTGATTCATTTGGAGTGCGTCAAAGAGGCCGGGATTTATTTTGGGGCTGTTCTTTTCCTGTTGCCATGCGGCAAATGCCCACAAGAGGCTGCTCCTGGTGGTGTTTTGCCTGAACCTGTCCAGGCAGCCGCTGTGGACAAGCGCTCGGATCTCATCTTTCCGGGGGGTAACCCGGTGGAAAAAATCTTCAAGACCTTGGAAAGGGGATATTTTTCGTTCCCTTACAATGCACGCCATGGTGGCTGTTGACAGATGTTTAAGGGACATGAAACCGACCCTGAGCTCGGAGCCTTTGCCCTCCCATTTGATCTGGCTTTCAAGGATATCCGGCGGCAGGATGTTGACCCCCATGCGCCGGGCTTCGGACACATAGGCAAAGGGGGTGTAAAATCCCCCCTGGTTGCTGATGACGGCCGCCATGAATTCGGCCGGATAATGGGTTTTTAAATAAGCCGCCTGGAAGGAAACCCTTGTATAGGAGGCGGAGTGGGGTTTGCAAAAAGAGTATCCAGAAAAGCTGATGATCATGTCCCAGATTTTTTGGATATCGTTTCGGCTGACGCCTTTTTGACCAGCCCCTTCCTCAAAGCGGGTATGGTAATCTTCAAGGGCCAGGGCCTTGTCCTTTTTTGACATGATTTTTCTTAGCCCGTCTGCCTGGGCATGGGTGAAGCCTGCCAGATGAACGGCCACCTTGGACACATCTTCCTGGAAGACCATGATACCAAAGGTTTCTTTCAGAAGATCTTCCATGAGCGGGTGGATGGGGTCCCATTCACCCGTGTGGAGTCGTTTGAGATAGGCGCTGATGAATTTGTTGGCTGCCGGTCGGATAATGCTGGTGTGAATAACCACATGGGAAAAGTCACCCACTTTTGATTTTTTCTGGAGCAGGCGCATGGCAGGGCTTTCAATATAAAAGCAGCCCATGGTGTTCCCCAGGGCCACCTGTTGTTGGGTCTTTGGGTCATCTTCCGGGTCGTCTCGAGAAAAATCAGTGAACTCTTTCTGGGCGGAGTCAACGGTTTTAATGCAGTCCCGGATGACCCCCAGGCTTCTGTTGCCCAGAAGGTCGATTTTGACGAGACCGGCTGCTTCTGCGCCCTCCTTGTCCCACTGGATCAGGGGGATGCCCTTGGGGGCTGTTTCTATGGGTACATAGGTGTCAATGGGATCCGGGGTGATGACAACCCCGCCGGGGTGTACCGACAGGTAACGGGGGGCGCCGATGATGGCCTGGGCCTGGGCCATGATTGCAGGCCAGGGGTGGGGGAAATCAAGGAATCGAAATTTCGGGTTTTTTTTGATTCGGGCCAGGAGATCCTCTTCTGCTTCATTGAGCTGCCAGAACCAGGGCAGCCGGCAAGAGATTTTTTGTATTTCCTGATCCGGCAGTCCATAGACCTTTGCCACCTCCCGGACGGCCATGCGGGGTTGAAAGAGGATATGGCTTGACACCATGGCCGCATGATCCTTGAATTCCATCAGGACCCAGTTTAAAATACCCTCCCGCTCATCCCAGGCAAAATCAACGTCAATATCCGGCGGGTCCTGGCGGCCCGGGTTTAAAAACCGTTCAAAATAGAGGTTGAATTTTACGGGACAGACGTTGGTGATCCCCAGGCAATAGGCCACAATGGAAGCGGCCCCGGAGCCCCGGCCGCAGATCCTGGAGGCCCGTTGCACAATCTGCTGAACCACCAGAAAATATCCGCAAAAGTTTTTCTGTGAAATAATCGCCAGCTCATGCTCGATTCGGGTGATAACCTTGCCCGGAAGGGTTCGTCCATAGCGGGTTAACGCGCCGGAAAAGGTTTTTTCCCGCAGCAGGATACAGGCGTCCTGGGCAGTTTTTCCCTTGAACAAGGGCATGACCGTTCCAAAATCAGGGCCCCTGAAGGTCAGTTTTTCCGCCAGCATCCAGGTGTTTTCGATTGCCTGTGGAAGGAGTTGAAACCGTTTACGATAATGGTCAGCAGATGCCAAAAATGCTGAGGCTGGGGCCATGTCAGCCACACCAAGGCGGCTGAGGCAGGTGTTTTTGTCAATGGCCCTGAGCATGGCATGGGTGTGTATATCTTTGGGATTCAGGAAGAAATTGCCCGGGGTGGCCACAAGGGGGATGTTGAGTTTTTTCGCTGTCCGGCATAGGGGATGACTTAAGGAGAGGGGGTGCCTGGGAAGCGCTGCGGCCAGGTCCAGGCCTTGGTCCTGCCAGGCGGTTAGAAGGGCTGGGGATTGGGTGAGCACGACCAAACCTCTGCCAAGGGGGGGCAGGCAATGGGCCAGGGAAAAGTTTTTGTTCCGGTGGCGCTGGGTCAGCAATCGGGTGAGGTTCTGGTACCCTTCCTTGTTTTTAACCAGGCAGATGGCCCTTTCGGCCAGATTCGGGTCGGTGATCTCGGCTCCGATAATCGGGGTGATATCAAGTTCTTTGCAAGAGGCAATAAAAGACCACATACCGTAGAGATTGTCTGTGTCTGTCAGGGCGATTTGGGTGTAGCCAAACAGCTTTGCCTGTCGGCAAAGTTGTTTTACCGGAGCCGTTCCCCACATCAGAGAGTAATGGGACCGAAGGGTTAAGGGGATCATACTGCTAACCGGTTTGGACGGATGAATTTGCCAGGGTTTGCCCGGTGCAGACGGCATGGGTGCCGAATTTGGTTCGGATTTTGTCCACCACCCTGAAAATTTTTTCCTGCTGGTCCGCCTTGGGGGTTTCCGGAAACAAGGTGGCCTGGGTTTGGCATCTGGTCAGTTTTTTGCTGGTCAGGCGGATATGGCGGATGCGGATTCTCCGGCGCCATGTCTTGAATAACAGGGGAGTGGCCTTGCTGAACATGACCATTTCATTGGCTGTCGGGGGGGTGAGTTTCCCCGTGATCCCCTGCTGACCTCCGTCGGAATAGGAGAGGGTCAAGGAGAGCTGGCTTGCGACCCTGTCCTGCCTGCGCAGGGTGCAGCACAGGGTTTCCACCAGAAGGTAAATAGCTTTTTTTAATTGGTCGGCATCATTGGTGTCATCGGCAAATTCATGGTCTCCATGGAGGGGTACATCCTTTCCTGAGGTTTGGGTGACCGGGGTGGTGTCTATGCCCCGGACAAGGCCATGGATGAGTTTGGCTCTGTGGTTAAAGGGGACAACAAGCTGTGCAAGGCTCAAGTTTTGTATCTGGGAGATATACGAGAGGTTGAAGGTTCTCAGCTGGAGGATCTCTGTTTTGGACAGGCCCGGGAGCAGGGTGATGGGAAGCGGTTCGAGAAAGGCTCGTTCTTTCCCCGGCTCCACAATATATTCGCCCCTGGGTTTGACCATCCGGGTGGCCACCTTGGCCACCAGCTTATTGGTGGCCACTGACCAGATGGGATCCAGGCCCAATTTTTTTTTCATCTCTCGTTTAAGCTTTAATGCCACATCCCTTGGTGGTCCGAAAAGCCTGTGGGTTCCGGTGACATCCAAAAAGAGATGGCCGTCCCAATGGCCCGATTCAATGGCCGGGGTGTAGGCAAGGCTTGTTTTGAAAATCTCTTGCATAACCTGTTCATATCGGTTGAACCGTGGGGGGATAATTTTAATTTTCCGGTTGATTCGTCTGACCCGGGCGAGGGGCATGCCTTTCCGAATGCCTTCCGAGTAGGCCTGGTCGTTCATGTCGTAGACCACGGCCCGGGCAGCCCCTGTGGGCGCTATGATAATGGGATACCCTTTAAGTGAAGGCATGAGATTGATCTCTACGGCCGCTGCAAAATCAGCAATGTTCAGGTGGATGATGGAACGTTCCATGGGGGATTATTCCTGCCCGGAATCCATGGATTGGGGGGTGCGAATGATGCCGATAACCTTCCCCTGGATCAGTACCTCGTCAAATTGGTAAGTCTGGGGTGAAAAATCCGGATTTTCCGGGCGAAGCTCGATATACCCGGGATGGAGAAAAAAACGCTTGACCGTGGCTTCTTCGTTGTGGATCAATGCCACGACGATTTCCCTGTCATGGGCATATTGTCGGGGGCGGCAGATGGCGATATCCTGGTCCAGAATGCCGGCAGCTTTCATGGAATGGCCCTGGATTTTGAGGGCAAAAAGATCCTGGCCGGGATATAGGGCGGCATCCACCAGGATGCTGCCCTCCCATTCCTGGTGGGCATAGATGGGCAGGCCGGCGGTGATGTTTCCGATGATGGGAACCTGTTTTTGGCGAAAACTTATATCCATATTTTCTGCAGGGTCAAAAATATGAAGGGTCCGGCTGTATCGTCCCTGACGGCGAATATATCTTTTGTCTTCAAGGGTTTTCAATGTCTGGGCCACGGCAGCATGGCTGATATCAAGGTCTGCGGCCGCCCTCCTGAGGCTGGGGGCTATGCCGTTTGCTGCGAGCGCCTGTTTCAGGTAATCAAAGAGTTTTTGTTGTTTTTCTGTAAGCGGTGGTCTCATTATCGTTTTGCTTGTCTCCTGTCTGTTTTTGTCAGTGTGACAAATCTTGGTACCAATGTCAATGCAAATGTAAATACTATGTAAAGGTAAGTTTTGAACAAATGGAAACACTGGCTTTGATATGGTTAAACCATTACAATTTTTTATCCTCTTGTTTTTACTGGTTTTTTGCTATTCTCTTGTGCAAGATAGGTATTTTAGTTGTTGACAATAAAAATTTTATGGGCTACGTAAAGTTACAAATAGGCTATAGAAGCGCTTCTTAAGCGGTTTGTCAGATTTCAAAATTTTAATGGATTGATCTATCGTATGGCAAAATTAGAACTAAAAAATATCAGCGTAAGGTTTGGCGGGCTCCTTGCATTATCCGATTTGAGTTTTACCATCGGCAATGGACGGATCGTGGGGTTGATCGGGCCAAACGGGGCGGGGAAAACCACCGTTTTTAACGTTCTCACCGGTGTTTATCATACCTCTGCGGGAGATGTCGTCTTTAACGGGGAAAGCATCCTTGGCAACAGGCCCTATACGATTTTTGAAAAAGGGATTGCCAGAACCTTCCAGAATATCCGCCTTTTTTCCGCCATGACCGCCATTGAAAACGCAATGGTTGCCAGGCACTGCAGAACTCGCAAAGGAATCGTCGGTTCTATTTTAAGAACCCCTTCCCAGAAGCGGGAAGAAGCCTGGATACGGGAAAAAGCCTTGGAAGCCCTGACATTTATGGGGGTGGGAAAATATGCCGATGACGTGGCTTCCAACCTTCCCTATGGGCTGCAGCGGCGGCTTGAAATCGCCCGGGCCATTGCGTCTGAACCTAAAGTGTTGCTGCTGGACGAGCCGGCCGCCGGCATGAACCCCAGCGAATCTTCAGAATTGATGAAGGACATTTCACGCATAAAAGACCTGGGCATTGACGTGCTTCTGGTGGAGCATGACATGAAAGTTGTCATGGGCGTGTGTGATCATATTGTTTGTGTTGACCATGGTGTAAAAATTGCCGAAGGAAATTCCCAGGAAATTCAGAATAATCCAAAGGTGATCGAAGCCTATTTGGGTCAGCCCGCTAACCCATAATTTTTTAGGAGAAAAAGATGAAAAAACGCATTATTTCAATTTTGGCAATGGGATTGATTTTGGTTCCATTTCTATTTTGCACCGTTTCTGCAAAAACCTTGAAAATCGGTTCCATGAGTCCCTTGACCGGCCCCTACGCCTCGGATGGTACCGATATTAAAAATGGTGTCCTGACAGCCATTGAAGTGTTTGAAGCAGCAGGCGGGATCCCCGGCTATGATAAAATTGAACTTTTCCCCCAGGACACGGCCTGTGACCCGAGACAGGCGGTTGCATCCGCTAATAAACTTCTCAATCTTGAGGTTGCCGGTGTTGTGGGTGCCTATTGTTCATCTTCCACCATTCCGGCCTCGGACGTATTGGCCGAGGAAGACGTCATCATGATCACCCCGGCTTCCACCAACGAGAAAGTAACCGACCGCGGCCTTCCCTATATGTTCAGGATGTGCGGAAGGGATGATGACCAGGCCCCTGCAGCAGCTAAATTCATGAAAGAATCTTTGGGTGCAAAAACCCTCTTTATTGTGGATGACAAAACCACCTATTCCCAGGGACTTGCCGACGGCGTTTCCAAAGCTGCCAAAGCAATGGGTATGGAAGTAATCAACCACGAGCATGTGAACCAGGGCGACAAAGACTTTTCAGCGATTTTGACCATGGCCAAAAGGGCAAATGCCGATATCTTCTACATGTCTCTTCAGGGGTTTTCTCCTGCTGCCATGATGACAATCCAGGCAAAACGTCTGGGCATGGATTCCCAGATTGTTACCCAGGATGCCATGTTTCAGCCCCGGTTCATGGATGTTGCAAAAGAGGCAGCAGAAGGGGTTTATCTGACCTACGGATTTACAGACAAAACCACCCCGGAATTCAAGGCCTTTGAAAAAAAATACGTTCCCAAATATGGCCAGATTGCAGCCTATGCTACCTATGCCTATGATTCAGCCACTGCACTCTTAAAAGCCATCAAGGCTGCTGGCACCACAGATTCTGCGGCAGTTAAAGCAGAGTTGATGAAACTGGATTTCCAGGGCGTTGCAAAACATGTCAAGTTTGCAGCCAACGGCGATTCCGGATCTTCCTACATTGCTTATAAAGTAATTGACGGCAAATTTGTTGCCTATTGGGAACCGGTCAATGGTCTGATGAAATAATTTGACTGGCAGATTTGATTAAAAAGTGATGCGGCTGGGGCCGTGGCTTTGGCCGCATCTTTTTATTCACCCACGAAGTAAAGTTAAGAAAATTATATATAATGGAATATTTTATTCAGCAATTGATTAACGGTATAACCCTTGGTGGCATGTACGCATTGATCGCGTTGGGGTATACCATGGTATACGGTGTTATCCAGCTCATCAACTTTGCCCATGGCGAGTTTTTTGCCGCCGGCGGATATGTGGGTGCCATTGCCCTGGCTTATTTTGCCGGAAACGGTTACATGGATTCCCATCCGATAATCTGTCTGACAGGTTCTTTTATGATTGCCATGGCCTATTGTGCCTACCTTGCCGTCGGCGTAGAAAAGATCGCCTATAAACCCCTGCGGAAAAATTCCAGGCTGGCAGTGCTTTTGTCAGCTCTTGGCATGTCCATCTTTCTTTCCAACGGGATGATGCTTACCCAGGGGGTTTACGACAAGGTGTATCCCAGTGAGCTGTTCCAGGGAAGATTCGATTTTGGCGACATGATCACCATCTCCTATCTCCAGATTTTGATTGTCTCGCTGACCGCTGTTTTGCTGGTGGGCCTCAATTTGCTGGTGTTCAAGACCAAAATCGGAATGGCCATGCGGGCCACGGCCCAGGACAAGACCATGTCCTCCCTGGTGGCCATCAGCAGCAACAGGATCATTTCCCTGACCTTTGCCATTGGTGCAGGACTTGCCGCTGCCGCCGGTATCATGTATGGCCTTTATTACGGATCGGTCAAATATGACATGGGATTTGTGCCGGGTATCAAGGCCTTTGCCGCAGCCGTACTGGGGGGGATCGGAAATATTACCGGTGCCATGATCGGGGGGCTTATCATCGGGATGGTCGAAATATTCGGTGCAGGTTATATCTCCGGCGAGTACAAGGATGTGTTTGCATTCATCATACTGATTGCGGTCCTTTATTTTAAACCAACTGGAATTATGGGCGAGAATATCGATGATACACGAGTTTAAGAAAGTTTGGAAACCATATACCATCGGCATGTTGTGGCTCCTCGGGCTGCTCTGGCCGCTGATGGGGATTCATGCCGACGGCACCCTGACCTTTCAGAAAACGGTGACGGTGTGGAGCTACATACTGGCAGGCTCTTTGGTCTGTCTCATGATCTATGTGATGAAAACCAGCGGCTCTCTAAAATTTATTACAGGCCCCGTTACCCGGGTGACAGGCGGCGCAAGGTCAGCAACAACTGCCCTGCCCTCCTGGGTCTGGATCGTTTTGCTCCTGGGGGTTGCATTGGTGTATCCCCAGTTTGCAGGCCGTTACGGCACCGATGTGGCCATTAATGTCATGCTTTATATCTGTCTGGGCCTGGGCATCAACGTGGTGGTGGGCCTGGCCGGTATGCTGGATCTTGGGTATATCGCATTCTACGGAGTAGGTGCCTACACCTATGCCCTGTTAAATGTCACCTATGGATTGGCCTTCTGGGTCTGCCTGCCATTTGCTGCTTTGTTTGCCTGTCTTGCCGGCTGTATTGTCGGGTATCCCACCCTGCGCATGCGCGGCGATTATCTGGCCATTGTTACCCTGGGATTTGGGGAGATCATTCGGATTATTCTCAACAACTGGATGTCCCTTACCAATGGTCCCAACGGAATACTTGGGATCAAGCCCATTGGGATCTATATTCCCATATTTGAAAATGGATTGACCTTTGAGCATATCTGGGTAAAAAAATTACAGCTGTTTTATTATTTTGCACTTGGGTTGGCCATATTTGCGGCCATTGCCGTGCGCCGGCTGAATTATTCACGGGTGGGACGGGCCTGGGAATCCATCCGGGAGGATGAAACTGCAGCGGAACTCATGGGGGTGAATACCTTTATTTACAAACTATTGGCCTATGCCATGGGGGCTGCTTTTGCAGGGCTTGCCGGTGCATTCTTTGCCGCCCGGATGAAATTTGTATCCCCGGAAAGCTTCACCTTTCTTGAATCTGCCATGGTGTTGTGCATGGTGGTTCTGGGCGGGATGGGATCCATCCCCGGGATAATCCTGGGGGTTATCGCCCTGATTGCCCTGCCCGAGGTTTTCCGCGAGCTTCAGTCCTATCGTATGCTGGTCTTTGGTGCCACCATGGTTATCATGATGCTGTTCAGGCCGTCCGGTCTCATACCAGCCAAGCGGGTCGGAACCAGATCTGAAGAAAAGGAGGGATAGGGAGAATGAGCGATCAACCCATTCTTGAATTAAAAAATGTTCATTCCGGATACGGTTCCATCAAGGCCCTGAAAGGAATCTCCCTGCATGTCATGCCCGGAGAAATCGTGGCCATTATCGGTGCCAACGGTGCCGGCAAATCCACCACCCTGATGACCATCTGCGGGATTGTTCCCGTGGAGCGAGGAGAGATTTACTATGAGGGGAAACTGATCAACAAGGTGTCTCCTGAAAAACTTCCCACCATGGGGCTGTGCCAGGTTCCCGAGGGCCGGCGGATTTTCCCCAGGCTTTCAGTGGAAGAAAATTTGATTCTGGGGGCGTTTCACCGGGATGACAAAGATCAGATTGCCAAGGATATCCAGCACTCCTATGATCTGTTTCCCATTTTGGGAGAGCGGAGTAAGCAACACGGAGGAACCCTTTCCGGCGGAGAACAGCAGATGCTGGCCATTGCAAGGGCTTTGATGACCAAACCCAAGGTGCTGCTTTTAGACGAGCCGTCCCTGGGCCTTGCCCCCCTTATTATCCAGCAGATTTTTGAGATTATTGCCGATATCAATAAAGAGGACGGAACCACCATCCTTTTAGTGGAGCAAAATGCCAACCTGGCCCTCCAGGCTGCCAGCCGGGGATATGTGGTTGAAACCGGGGAGATTACCCTGGAAGACAAGGCCAGTTCCCTTCTAAAAAATCCTAAAATTCGGGAAGCCTATTTGGGGGAATAAAAACTCAGCCCTTAAAAATTGATTTTATTTAAACAAAGAGCCGGTTCCGGGATGCCTGGAGCCAGCTTTTTTGAATGGGTAATCCTGTCCGGCTTCCCTGGGTACAAAAAGCTAATCTTTTAATCCATATACCTGACGGGGCGTTAAGTGGTCGGGGAATCGGTCTACAAGAGACTTGCACAGATCAGAACAAAAATGACACTCATCCACATACCGGTCTGCATGGGCCAGATGATATGTCCGGGCAAGAGCTGCCGGTCCTCCCCTGAGCAACGGTCCGCAAACAGGGTGGGCATAGGGATCATAAGAGGTCAGCACCTCGGATAGAGATGTTTTAAGATAATTGCCAATAACTCAGTCCCTGGCAGACATGAACACTGGAAAATGCCATTGAACGCGCCGTTGTGTTGAGTAAATCCAGGACGCTTGATGCCGGGGATTTTTCATTTTTACAGCCGGCACGGGCAGCTGCACCCAAGGGACAGACATTAAAGGCAGTACAA
>Ga0307987_1001126_pt1 | contig 15006 bp, 11 predicted proteins | sample EllFjometagen181_FD_203157 | JGI IMG/M metagenome (GOLD analysis project Ga0307987, IMG submission 203157) | Marine microbial communities from Ellis Fjord, Antarctic Ocean - #181 | ecosystem: Environmental > Aquatic > Marine > Unclassified | place: Southern Ocean | collected 2014-10-08
AAAAAACTGACAAAAGTACAAAATAAATTAAATTATAGGCCTAGAAAATGTCTAGGTTTTAACACCCCAAAAGAAGTTAATGATGAGGAAATGGTTGTTGCACTTGCAAATTGAATTCAGGAGTATGCCCTAAGTAGTGATTATGATAGTAGTGATAAAGCTACTCAAATGTTTTTTGCTGAGACACAGAATAAGCTATTGCTTGCAGTAACTGGAAAGACAGCCGCAGAGATTGTTGTTTCTCGCGCTGATGCAGAGGAGCCTAATATGGCTCTTACATAAAATATCAACACGATCAGCAGCACTCTCATCACTAATATTCTGTAGCAACAATATAAGTTCTTTCAATTTTTTCTGTATATCATATGAACTCTTTATATGCCATATTGGCTGCTCAAATGAGAAAAGAGAGTGCTGTTTAAATTTTTCGGCATAAGATGCATCATACATAAAGAATAATTCCTCCCATGTAGATTCTGGTCCATATGTATAATGAATTCCTGGCCATTGTGTAATTACACACGGAGCTTCGACCGCCCATGTGTTTCCCCCAAAAGAATATGTCCCATAACCACTTAGAATAAAGGAAAAATTAAAACTTGAGAAGTCGGTATTAACAGCCTCTGTTTTGTTACCATAATAACCAATCGTATCAATATGATAATTACAATTAAATCTGCGAGGGATTGGTGCAATATGTTTGATCAAATTTTCCATAAAAAAAATCTTTTTATACATTGTTAAATATTATGTTTATAGTTATAATAAGCAAAATTAACAAAAAACATTCTTTTGAGTCAACAAAATTAGATGCGAAAATTCATAAATGCGGAAATAAATAGGATTCGCCTCTAGAGGCGTCAATTAAGATTTTTCGCGCATCCGCCTTCGCAGTGCTATGGCGCGACACTCGAGCTTGCGAGAGAGGCTTTATGCATTCAAAATAAACAATAGCATAAAGCAATGAGCTTGCGAATGGCCTACGCGCAAAGAGCACGAAGAAGAAAAAATATCAATGCCCGTTGCTGATTTGAGGCATATTGGGAGTGATACTCGAGTGTGCGAGAGGGGCTTTAACCATTAATGAGAAACTAAATAGGCTGAAGCTAGCTCTGCGGGATTGATTTAAAACAAAATAGGTCTGAAAAGAGTATAAAACTTTTGACAGTACCACTAAATAGATAAAGAGAGTATTATGAAAAAAGTTTTTAAATGGTATTTTAGTCTTGGATGTATAAGTTTTTGCTTATTATTTGTTGGGCGCACTGAATCAATATTTTTTAAACGACTGGACAGTGGTGCCATGTGCGGACAGTTTTGGGCATGATGTTGAGACTACATATCTGATTATCGAGTCTATGAAACTTCTTGAAATCGAAGATAAAGAAAAAATGAAAATCGCGAAAAAATTACTGGATCATTCTTTAATATTTGGACTTGATAAGAAAAATGGTGCCCTAAATGATGTAGGAACTGCATTCGGGAGAATGTATAAGACGGAAAAAATCTGGTGGGTCCAGGCGGAATTTCTTAATAGTTTGCTTTTATTGTCCACATACTATCCTGATGATCCGAATTTGTATTATTCCCGTTTTCTCAGGCAATGGGAGTTCGTCAAAAACAATTTAATAGATCAGAAATATGGTGGATGGCTAATTGATGATTCAGAAGAACGTCGAAAAAACAACAAAGGCAGTTGCTGGAAAACTCCGTACCACAGCAGCAGGGCTTTAATAAATGGTTTGGAGTATTTGGAGAATGATGATGGTGAATGAAAGTATGAGTAAAACAATGGAACCGTTGGCAATTGAGCGTTTTAAGAACAACCGTATAGGCATGTTTATTCATTACGGTTTGTACTCATTGTTAAACCGTAGGGAATGGGCGATGTATTATGAACGCATACCCGTTGACGAATACAGAAAACTGGCAGACCAGTTTACCCCGGATTCACTTGATATCAATGAATGGGTAAAACTGGCGAAAGAGACTGGAATGAAGTATATATGTTTGACGACCCGGCATCATGACGGCTTCTCTTTGTTCGATACCTCTGTATCCGACTTCAATTCTGTTAAAACTGCTGCGAAACGTGATTTGGTCAGGGAATTTGTGGATGCCTGTAGGGCGCATCAAATTCGTCCTGCACTTTATTATTCAGTTGCTGACTGGAGTGACTCTGGTTACACCAATGGCCCGGAAAAAGATCCTCAAGGATGGGATCGTTTTGTTAAAACTGCTCACATTCAACTTAAAGAGCTCATGACAAATTATGGTCCGATTGATTATTTGTTTTATGACGGTTGCCCTAAGCCGGAAGATTGGGGTGCGGTTGAAATAAATGCCGAACTTCGCAAACTTCAACCGGAATTGCTCATCAGTGACCGTTGTCAGCTTGATGAAGATATAGCATCTTCAGAAAACCGTTTAGAAGGCCATGACAAACCATGGGAATGCTGTATGACGACAAACGAATCATGGGGTTGTAATTACGGTGATATTCATCGAAAAAGCATCTATGATCTAGTCAAAGGTTTGGCAATTTGCATGCACCTTGGCGGTAATTTTCTACTGAATATGGGACCATTTGCTGACGGATCAGTACCATCCGAAGATCGTAAGCTTTATGAAGAGTTAGGCCAATGGGTTGAAAGAAATAAAGAGGCGGTATACGGCACTTTCCCTAACCCGTTTAATTTTTGCGATAGAAAGCTGTCATGTTATCGTGATAATATCGCTTACACCGCATTGCATTTTTATCACGGCCCCGAAAGTGTGGTAGCCGGGGTTGGCAATAAGGTTAAAAAAGTTAGATTGCTTTGTGAAAACCGTGAAATTGAGTTTAAGCAGATTGGAGATCGGGTGATGCTTACCGGTCTTCCGAAAGAGAGGCCGGATATTATCCCCGTCGTCGCTCTTGAACTTGATGGAGCACCTCAGGGACTTCAGAATCCATATGAAAGTGGAAAATCGAAATTCGTCTTTTGATAAAAATTTAACAGTCAATATAGATAAAAAAAAAGAACAAACAATGATTAAGGAGCAAACATAATGAGTGGAAAGAAAATTCGATTGGGAATGATAGGATGCGGCAACATTAAGCACCAGCACATGGCCGGAATTTATGAGCAAGTGCCTGAACTTAACGTAACTGCAGCGTGTGATGTTAATCCTGTAACCCTGAATGATTTCAGTGACCGTTACGGAATACCCGAACGTTACGCAAGTATCGATGAAATGTTAGAAAATGCGGATTTGGATGCGGTGAGTATCTCAATCATTCCAGAACCAGCCAAGTGTGAAATGGCGATAAAGTGTCTTGAACGTGGTCTCCATGTGTTGGTAGAAAAACCTATGGCTCTGACCGTGAAAGAAGCGGAAGCAATGGGCGCGGCGGCACGCAAGGCCGGACTGGTTCTCCAAGCTGGCTATAATCGGCGTTTCGAGCCGATTATCACTCAGGCCCGCGACATTATCAACGATGTGGAACGTTTCGGACAGTTTACTTCTATGCGAGTGATTCATGCCGGTATGTGCGAGGTTCCCTATGTGTTCTGTATGGCCCAATTACCACATACTCTGGATTTGATTGAGTTTTTAGGTGGGAAGGTTGCTACGTTGCGTACTGTGACACGCAAAGTATTCAATCAGGAACGCTTTGACGAAATTCAGGCCTCTCTTGATCGGCCTGGTGAAAGAGAATATAACGCCATCGAGCCAGGGCTCGTGGGACTATCTGCTGAAACTACACTTGAATTTGCCAATGGAGCAATTGGAGTCTTTAGTCTCTTATTGGATTCCAGCCCCGGACGAGGACACGATTACGAGGTGTTCGGAGACAAAGGTGCTTGTGTTACTCTCAATGATTTGAAGTCCGGTGTTTTTGAAAATCGTCAGGGAAGCAAACCCATCAATACTGGTGGCGGTGCATTTCGCAAGCCATCTTCATTTGGACTCGAATATCGCCATTTCTACGAATGGATTATTAGTGGTGAAAGTAAAGAAATATCCCTTCAGGACGCATTGGACGCAACCTGCCTTTACGAGGGCTTTATCCGCTCTTTGCAGACTGATGAAAAAATTAATATAATAAATGGGAAAGAGGTTTAATTATGAATATGCATCTTGGAGTATCCTGTTATATGCTCGATCCAGTAAAAATTGCTGAGAGTTTCTCTCTCGCAGCTGAAATGCTGGAATTGTCCATGCCAATTGGTGGAGTTGCGGCAGCGCAACAATTAAGAGACGAAGTTTTAGTCCCGAAAAACTTAAAATCGGTGGTAAGTGTATTGTTGATGCCGGAGAACATCGTTTTTGACGGTGGGGCAGAGCTTGTTCCCTGGGAAGTTGGCCTGGAGCAACTATCGATTCTAGATCCCATTTATCTTCGACTTGTAGGATGTAAAAAAGACGTTTACGACGACAAATTTATAGAGAGGATTCAGTTGCAAATCAAACAGATCCTGCCGGAGGCGGAAAAACGCGGACTGACTCTCGCCTATGAGAATCATGGCGAACCTTTAGACGTTATTCAAAAAATCCTCGACAATATCCCGTCTGATAGTTTTAAAATACTCTTGGATCCAGGTAACAGTTTTCGATCCCATGATGATCCAGAAATGCTGGTCGATACCCTTTTGCCACGAACAGCTTACTTGCACGTGAAAGACGTTTATTACAACGAAAGTGGCAGTGTAGTCGATTGTGTTGTCGGTGACGGCACCTTCGAATGGACGAAAATAATTCCAAAACTCAAGGCGGCGAACCGTGATTTCATTTATCTTTTCGAGTTGCCAAGCTATAAAGGAGACTCTGTCGAAGGATTTCGCCGTAGTATGGAGAATTTTCAGGCGATGTTTTAGCGGAATCGTTTTGAGTTTTGTCAGAAATCCCATGGGACAACAGTGAAGTAAACTATTAAAATATATGAAGATAAAATAAGAACAAGGAGATGAAAATGGCTAAGATTGCGATGATTGGGGCCGGTAGTATGGTGTTCTGTAAAACACTGGTTAATGATATTTTGGCAACTGAAGCTTTGAAAGATAGTGAGATATGCCTAATGAGCCGCACCCGACCAAAACTGGACCGGATGGAGGCATTTGTTCAACGAATGATCGATGAAAACGGATTACCAGCAAAAACATGGTCAACTCTGGATCGTCGCGAAGCGTTGAAGGATGCAGATTATGTAATTATTATGATTCAGGTCGGAGGGGTTAGCGCCTTCAAGCATGATTATGAAATTCCGCTGAAATACGGGGTTGATCAATGCATTGGCGACAGTCTCGGGCCCGGTGGGGTTTTTCGAGGTCTGCGGACAATTCCTGTTCTGGCTGGAATTGTTAAAGATATGGAAGAGCTTTGCCCTGACGCATTACTGCTCAACTACGCGAATCCTATGGCAACATGCTGCTATGCCCTGGGAAAAGTGTCAAACATTCCATTTGTCGGACTTTGCCACGGCGTACAGACCACTTTGGATCTAATCAGTCGTTATGTTGATGTACCGAAGGATCAGATAGAGTCCAAATGTGCCGGTATTAATCACATGGGTTGGTTTTTATCTCTGAAGGATAAACGGGATGGTCGGGATCTAAATAGTATCCTCCGGGAGAATTTTGAAAAACCGGAATATTATATTAACGAAAAAGTCCGTGGGGAAGTGATGCGCCACTTTGGTTACTTCATGACCGAAAGTACTGGGCATTTGTCAGAATATATTCCTTGGTTCCGCAGTAGCAAAAGAGCTCTTGAGCAATACTGTGACCAACCTGACTTCGGTGGTGCTTCCGGTGCTTATTACAAGTACTGCCGAATGCTGACTGAAAAATATCAGAATGTTGATTACTTGTCCTTGGAAAGTCCGATTATCAAATCGCGAAGCGTGGAATATTGCTCCTATATCCTAGAAGCCATAGAAACGGGAGTTCCTTTCCAATTGAACGGAAATGTCCGCAATGATGGTTACATCAACAATCTTCCTAATGGCTGCTGCGTGGAAGTACCGATTATGGTGGATAAACAGGGATTGCATCCAGAGCAGATCGGTGATTTACCACCTCAATGTGCTGTGTTGAATCAAAGTAATATTTCGGTCCAGTCGCTAGCTGTTGAAGCTGGTCTGGCTGGTGATCCAGAACTGGTGATGAATGCAGTGGCTATGGATCCCTTAACATCCTCTGTGTGTACTTTAAACGAAATTCGTCGTATGACCACCGAAATGCTGGAAGCGGAAAAAGAGTGGTTACCTCAATTTGAGGGCAAAACCCTTAGGCCGACTCCAACTATTTCCATCCCCGATAATATTAAACCTGTGGAAGTTCCTCTGGATCCGGCTTTGGCCATAGCCAATCGTTTTGGTCAACTGGCGGAGCAAAAATTAAAGGAATAAACTTATGATACGCTTTAAAGTTTTCACACTCATTCTATGCTCGATTTGGATATGGCTACCGTTGTATGGTGAAGATACGGCGATTTCCAAAGATTTTAAACATCTTGTTTTTAGCGATGACTTTGAAGTACCAAATCAATCTGGACCGCCATTGGGCTGGACTGTATTGAAAAGTCAAATGCATGATCAGTGTCGGGTCGAAGATCACGCGTACCACATTCTTTTTGGCAAGAATACACATTGCCCGACTCCTTTGAAATTGAAGGATTTCGCCATTGAATTCGATGTCCATGGTTACCGGGATACATCCATGATGTGTATGTTTTTCGATTTTCGTGTCCGCCCGGACCGCAGTTTCGACCGCGAAGGCTGGAGCATTTGATTATAGCTCTGCAGGTACAGAAAAAATGTAAAGGGTAAAGGGTAAACGCTGGAAAAGCTCCGCAGGCACAGAAAAAATGTAAAGGGTAAAGGGTAAACGGTAAACGCTGGAAAAGCTCCGCAGGCATTTATATAGATAAGTTGTGAAGCAACACAATAGTTTACAGTTTACCATTTACAGTTTACCGTTTCTTTTGTCCTACCATGGATATCTTAAATCTTAGATCATACATATCCACGTAGCACGTATAACGAGAGTTGTAGCGTCGAACGTAAAGTTCAGCGAATATTTTTCCTGAGTAGCAGAAGAAGATTTCGTTGCAACAATATGTTAACATTTGTTTTTCTATTAAAATATATATTAATTGTGGGTATTCCTCAATACCGATTTTCAACAAATTCTATCACCAATATTTAAATTGTCAAACGTGCAGTTACTTTGTCAATTGACCGAATTTCACGAATGCTATGACTGTCACAATTCTCAGCCCCATTACGACTAAAAGCATTGATTGAACAAATACTTTCGGATAATATAACATTGTTATCTTCGCCTCCTTTTGACACTCTGACGTTAAGGATGCGGCCTACCGAATTATGATCATGGTGGCTGTCGTGGGCACGGCCAACAACTGGGAAAATGGCAAAACCGCATCGGACCAGCGCACTTCGTCGATCAGGCCGTCCCAAAGTCGGGTAGTACCATAGCTTCCGATTTTGAACGGCGCCGTTGTTGAGTTCTTCAGTGTGTTATTTCCGTGCCCCACCGTCGTCGTCGACCATGTGTCGTTGCTGAGATCCTTGACGTAGAACGTCAGACCCGCGCCCGTATCCGACAAGTCGAACGTCGCCGCCACGAAGTAGTCAACGTCCGGCGAGATCGTGATGCCGGAGTAGGACCACACGTCGCCAGCGGACGTGCCGTCGGGACTCGCGAAGAGGGCGAGTTCGTTCGAGTGGCCCGCATCACCGGCGACCTCACCAACTCCGCCATCGCCGGCGACCGCCAATGCCCAGACACGCTGGTCGCCGTAATCATTCCCGCCTTCATACTGCACGGCGATCAGCTTCCGCTTATTATCCGCCGCGGCATCCCGGCGGATGTACGCCTCGATGGTGAAATCGTCCACGGCGAACAGAGCATCGTAGGCACTAGTGAAACAGTCACTACTACCGTCGAAGCTGGCCGCGGATAGGTTGGCCAGGCCGTTCTGAGGGATTGGATTGTCGAAGCCGCCGGCCGACACCTGCGTCGGAGTACTAACCTCGGTGAGCGTGAATCCGTTGCCTCTGGAGTCGGCGGTGAAACCGGGGCTGGGACTGTCCTCGAACCGCCAATAGCCGATTGTATCAGCCTGAGTAAGATCGAAATGTATATTTAGGGGAAAGATCACGGTCGTTGATTCACCTGCCCGATTCACGGCCTTTACCGTGATTTGTTCGATAAGGTCATGGCCGTCGTCCGTGGCTTCGATGGCCCGCTTCAGCATCAGTTGGCGCTTGGTTCTGGCATCCAGCTTCACCAGGTCGTGCTCGCCAACCAATTGAAACTCGGGGGTTGGAATGCCATCGGCTGACAGTACGCCGACCACCGTTCCCGCGGGAACGGGCGCCTGAATTACGCCGCCCGCCAGGAATAGGTTCGAAGGCGCCGCATCGGCAACGGGCCGGAAAGCGTTGAAAAATCCAATGTTGCGGACAAAGCGGGCAATGTCGATGTAATCATTCGCGGGGGGGGGGTCGTCGCTCCGGCTGACTGGCCTTACAAGCATCCGATCGGTCCCGTAGATAAATCCACCGTACCTGCCGGTAAACATGTAATCCTCGAGCGAGCCGGTATGATTGATCACCGGGCCGTCGATGGCGTGCCAGGTTTTGCCGTTGTCAGGGGAGTATTGGAATAGGCGGGGATATCCACTGCCGCCCCAAGTCGTCTGAAAGACCAGCATGTCCCCGGCGTCGTTGACGAAACATCCGCTTCCGTCATTTTCGGTGGCCACCAAATGCTCGTGTTCAGCCGGGTTAAGGATTTGCTCGAGATTGCCCGGGCCGGGAACATAGGGAACCCGGTAGGCGCCGCCGAGATATCCGCCCGTGTCGCACGACCAGTACAGATAACCATGACGCCAGACCATGTTCAGGCTCTTGAAACGATTACCGCTTGCGGCGAACTCGCCACTTTTCAGATGTTCCCAGGTCAAGGTGTCGGTCAGATGGTCGTAGCGTCCGAGCAGCCAATGTTGTTCGTGAACCCCGTTCACCGAATGATCGCCCGTCTGCGCCCACAGGGTGTTGTCAAGCGGACAGAACTCGACCTTGTGCATGTGGCGGGCGAACATGGCCCCGTTGCCGGTATCGGACCGGTTGGGACGGAATCGATACGTGCTGCGGACCGTCACGCCCTTGTCGGACGTCATCCAGATATGAATATTTGTATAGGCTGAATCCCGGGTGGAATAATTACCCCAAACATAAAGTTCCCGGTCCCCGATGATCGGACGAGTTCTGTGATAGAACATTCTGGAAAAGTTGTCGAGCGCCAGCGGAACAAAAACCTCGCCATCCACATCGTAGACCGTCGACTCATGATACGTTTCCCAGTCATGGGAGTAGTAACACTTATTGTGGTCGGCGAAAAATAGCTTGTTGTCCTCGAAGATCCATAGGGTTTTAAGATCGGTCCAATTCGAAGCAATCGCCGACAGATCTATTGAACGGGAATAGGTCTTGCCGTAATCCAAGCTTAGATGCAGCGTGCCATTAATAAACTTGCAGAGCATGTTTTGGTTGTACCAGACCACATCCGTCAAATCGAGGTCGTCTTCACGCTGCATGATCACATCGACCTGGACGGATGTCCCCTGATAATCCACGGTGCAGAACTGACCGCCGACGGGATCGTACCCCTCTCGGACGATGGAGAATGCCTTGATTCCTTGCGTGGCCGGAGCGAACGCATAGTCGCCCAGATCGTTGGTCACGTCATCGAGCGTGATGACGGCGTCCGCGACCGGTTGGTCGTCGTTCCCCACGATGGTAAACACCACTTCCGCCGCTGCAGCTTGATCGTTTACCATGCCAAGGGTCAGCCCCATTACGACTAAAAGCACTGATTGAACAAATACTTTCGGATAATATAACATTGTTGTCTTCTCCTCCTTTTGATGGATTGTTAATAATATAGGTTCGCCCCTACGGTGGCGTTGCCGTCGACAACGTCCCCAAATAAATATTTGCGATTTTGTGTACAAATGGTTATGAAATATAAACCTGCCTGCGAATAATCATATCCTTGTAATCTAATCGTTTTCCGCTGAGGAAGGCGTTGATTTTCTAGGGCTGTATTATTTTGTTTATTTTTATTCATAATAATTATGTTAAATCTTCTTATTCGCCTTTTAGAAATGATTTAAACTCGTTTGGCCCTGCATGTCATGGGTGAATTTACTGAAATAACACTCAGTAAATAAGTAACATAACTAATTATCACAGCAATTGCAACAACTCTTTTGTCTATACGATATATTTACCTAAAAAAGAAAGCCCTGGGTGTAAACCCGTGGGGATAAGAGAAGATGGTCTACACAAAAGCCCGGGGAATGGTTTAACCGAGACTGGAGCACGCGACAGTAGCGAAGCGTCCTATCTCACATTAAACAGTAAGCCCTAAATAGAGGAGATAACCGGCGGCAGGTTTTTGCCGGTCCGGAGGATTACAGCCTTCATTTTTCTGAAATTTATTGCCAGGAAAATATTCCTTGACGGAATTATCAACTATGCTGAATCTGAGTATGGGCGGTTACTCATCCTGTCGTCGCTCAATCAGAGCCAGATTGTCCATTGAAAAAGAATTCAATGTTCGATTTAAAGAACTAAAAACTAAATTGGATAATATCAAATGCTAGAACTGACCCCGACAAATTAAACGCAACGAAGTTGCATTCAACGCGATGCCATCGCATTCCGCAACCGTTCCGCCATTGTTATTTGTTACAGAATTAATCGTTCATAAAATACGAGGGCTATTTGGCTTTTTTGTGCTTTTCATATCCATTCGATACTCAATAAAAACAGAAAATAAGAGATAGCAGATTTTTTATAGAAAAACAGTTAAAGATCTATTGACATTAATAAAAGATATTGCTAAATTTCGTATAAGTAAAGAGTAAAACACAATAATAAAAGAGGATAATATCATGACAAAGCTGGCAATTAACGGTGGACCTAAGACTTTTAAGGATGGAGAAGTAAAAAAATGGCCTCCAGTCGATAAGACTGATGAAGCTATGGTGCTTGATGCTCTGTATGCTGACAACCAAACTCGAGGCAAACACAACATTGCATTTGAAGAAGAATTTAAGGAATGGAACGGTAATAAACATGCTATTTTCACCAATAGCGGAACTGCTGCATTGCATATGGGAATAGTCGGTTGCGGAATCGGTGCCGGTGATCATGTTCTTGTTACCTCATACACCTGGAGTTCAAGTGCAACTTGTATTCTGCATCATAATGCAATTCCCATTTTTGTTGATATAGATCCTGAAACATTTCTTATTGATGCAAAGAAAATTGAAGCTGCCATAACCCCCCGGACCAAAGCAATCATCGCTGTTCACCTACATGGTCTCTGCTGTGATATGGATGCCATAATGGATATTGCAAAACGCCATAATTTATATGTAATTGAAGATGCCTGTCAGGCACACGGGGCAACTTATAAAGGCAAAAAAGCCGGCGCTATGGGTCATTGCGGAGCTTTCTCGCTGAATCAGAATAAATGCTTGAGCAGTGGGGAAGGCGGAATCTTTGTCTGTGATGATGAAGAGATCTACAACAATGCCTGCAAACTGTGGAGCTTTGGCGAAACGGCCCGCCCTGAACAGTCTAGAGATTTTCATGCTTATGCACTGGGTTGGATGTATCGTAATAATGAAATAACAGCGGCACTTGCCAGAAGCCAATTTGCCAAATATGATTACTACTTTGAAACCTTGCGTGCCAACGGCAACTATCTTTATGAAAATCTCAATGATATTAAGGGATTGATCCAGCCTTACGAACCCGAAGAGTGTGTTCATAACTGGTATAACTACAATCTGAGATTAGATTTTAAAGCACTTGGAGTAAATGATAAGCAGGTTGAATTACGTGATGCAGTCTGTCAAGCTATCGCTGCAGAAGGTGTTGGAGTTTGTGTTTGGCAGCGCTTTATTTTGCCAGAAATGACTGTGTTCAGAGCTAAAAATGCCTATGGTGGTGGATTCCCATGGAGTATTCCAGGAGCTGATGAAGGGGTCGATTACACTCCTGAAAATTATCCAAATGCACTTGCTTACAGTAAATGCCATATGTCAATTGTTAAAACATTACGTGCTCCAAATGGACTTGATATGGCTAAAAAAGTTGTCGAAGCTGTTAGTAAGGTCTTTAATAATATTGATGAAATAGAGGTGAAATAAGAGAAACTAAGAGAGTAGTCAATTAATCTTTGCCTCCAACGACACAAGGTCATTGGGGGCTAAAACCAAACTAAACGGTTACAGAAAATAGGATATCAAAATGAAAAAAGGCAAAATACTTATTGGTTGGGGCAGTCGCGATGTTACTCCGAAAGGCAAGGTGTCACTGAGGGGACAATTTCACGTTAGAATAAGTGATGAAATTAAAGATCCATTAACCACTACTGCTCTGGCGATTGAAAGTGAAGATAAATCAGAGCAGTCGATAATTGTATCACTGGATGCGGTCGGCGTCTCTGATGAAGTTCGAGATGGATGTAGAAAAATCCTCAAAGAAAAACTTCCTGATTTTGATTCTGAAAAACTGTTTATCAGTGCTACCCATACTCATACGGCTCCGGAGCAGCCAGGGGCGCTTTTAGGACCTTCCAGAAATCTCGGTGCGGATATTATGACACTGGAAACATATGGAAATCTGCTCATTGAAAAAATAAGTGAAGCTGCAGTTGAGGCTTGGGAAAGTCGCAAGTTGGGAGCATTAAGTTGGGGCAGAGGATATGCCGTGATTGGCTTCAATCGTCGGGTGTCTTACTTTGACGGTTCTACTGCAATGTATGGGCAAACAGACAAACCTGAGTTCTCACATATTGAAGGACATGAAAATCATGGCATCGACATGCTGTTTACCTATGATAAAAAGCATAAACTTACTGGCATGCTTGTCAACGTCCCATGTCCCTCACAATGCACAGAAGGACGTTGTTTTGTCTCCGCTGATTACTGGCATGAGACCCGTGCTGAAATTCGCAAACGTAATGGTGAAGAGATTTTTGTTTTAGCTCAATGTTCAGCTGCCGGGGATCTTTCTCCAAGACCATTAATTAAACGTGAAGCAGATACCAGAATGCTGGAACTCAAAGGCTATGGAGACGAGTATAATATGGCAAGAAGGCAGGATATAGCTGACAAGATTGCCACTGTGATTGATGAAGTGCTGCCATTGGTGGCTAAGGATATTCGTGATGAGATTGAATTTGCTCATCAGGTTCTTAAACTGCAGTTACCTGAGCGTGTAGCCTCTGAAGAGGATTTGAAAACGGCTAAAGCCGAAGTAGCCGAATGGCAGGCAAAACTCGATTCACTTGAGGGTGCGGATCCTACGTCATTTGATTATTCAGTCGCCAAAAGACGTCGGCATTTTAATCAGAAAGTGATCAATATCTACAATGAACAGCAGCAGGGAAATAAAGCTATCAGGCCGCCTGCAGAGCTCCATTTGTTGCGCATCGGTGATGTCGCTATGGCCACCAATCGTTTTGAATACTATCTTGACTTTGGCCAAAGAATTCAGGCGCGAAGTAAAGCACTGCAGACTTTTGTGGTACAGTTGGCTGGAGAAGGAAGTTATCTGCCGACAAAAAGAAGTTTAAAAGGTGGAAGTTACGGAGCGTATATCGCTAGTACTCCAATTGGTCCCGATGGCGGACAGCTAATCGTGGAAGAATCAATTGCCAAAATCAATAAGATGTTTGAAGAAAATTAATAATGCAATATGAATGGACGCAAATCCTGCTAATGATAGCAATTCTTGGTATCGCGGGGCTGGGTCAAAGCGCAATTGGGTTTGGATATGGCTTGTTCTCAATTGCGCCGTTAATCTGGATTGGCGTTCCCCTGCCATCGGCCATCGCAATTGTTTGCACCTGTACAGGAATACAAACAATTTTTGCTTCATGCCGGTTACGTGAGGATGTGCCTTGGAATTTAGTATATAAATCCGCTCTAGTGCGCATGGGATTCCTCATCATTGGAATGGTTCTGCTTAAATTATTGGTCAATAAGAATAACGTCGACATCAAGGGTATTGTCGGAGGTCTTCTCTGTCTGCTGGTTTTAATTCAAATGCTCTGGCGACCCCGTCCAGTTGATGCTATGCACATGGGGTGGGGTGTCTTATCGTGGAGTATCAGTGGTTTTCTGTCGGGATTTTGTGGCATGGGCGGTCCACCGCTAGTTTTATGGTCAATGGCGCACACTTGGTCAACAAAAAAAACCAGAGGATTCCTGTTTGCCGTAGCTGCCATGCTTAGTCCTTTACAGCTGATTCTTTTAAGTATTGTCTTTGGAGTCGAGATACTGTGGAGCATTGGCTTGGGGCTGGCATTTTTCCCGGTGGTCTACCTGGGATACCGGATTGGGCTACCGCTTGGTAACCGTATGGATAAAACAAAACTTCGCCGGGTGGCGATGATGGTACTCTTTTTTATTGGAGTTTCTGCAGTGATCCAGGCGATAATGAAATAACGGTACTGCCAAAAATTGTATGAAAAAGAGTTTTAGGGCAAGCAAAACAAAAAGATTAGGGTTTGGCTAGCTTTGCTAGTCCCGCATGCGGGAATTGATTGCAGAATGATTTTTAAGAAAATTCTCATGACAAAATCATTTTTAAGAAGAAAGATCACTACGAAAACATTTGCGTCCTTAGTCATTTGGTCCCTGGTCCTCCTCGGTGTCCTTGGGGACATCTTTGTGGCTTCGACAGAACGATTTTCTAGATAATGATTCTGTAAAAAATATTAATAATAAACAAAAAGGAAAACATGAAAGCAGGATTTGCTGAGATTGATATTACTCCACCTCCGGGAACGAAGAAAGGTGGGTGGATGGAGGATTTGGAGGCTCTGATTTTTCTCGATCCATTGTTTGCTAAAATCGCGCTTTTTGATAACGGCGCCGAAAAAATCGCGTTCATTCAACTTGATTTGCTCA
>Ga0307987_1001127_pt1 | contig 14997 bp, 12 predicted proteins | sample EllFjometagen181_FD_203157 | JGI IMG/M metagenome (GOLD analysis project Ga0307987, IMG submission 203157) | Marine microbial communities from Ellis Fjord, Antarctic Ocean - #181 | ecosystem: Environmental > Aquatic > Marine > Unclassified | place: Southern Ocean | collected 2014-10-08
TGTTGGCGTTGGGGGGCGGTGTCACGGGAGATTTGGTCGGTTTCGCGGCTGCTTCGGTGCTGCGGGGTGTGCCCTTCGTTCAGGTCCCGACCACCCTGCTGGCCATGGTCGATGCCTCGGTGGGCGGTAAGACTGGCTTCAACACTCCCCACGGCAAGAACCTCGTGGGCGCGTTCTACCAGCCCCGCTTGGTGTACGCAGCCACGGATGTCCTGGACACCCTGCCTCAGGCCGAGTGGCGGTGCGGGCTGGGAGAAGCCCTCAAGCATGGCGTCATTCGCGACATCGAGCTCGTGGACTGGATGGACGCCAACGCACAAGCGTTGCGCGTACGTGACCCCGCTGCCAGCTCTTGGCTCGTCCGACGCTGCTGCGAGATCAAAGCCGAAGTGGTCGCAGCCGACGAGCGCGAGGCGGGCCTCAGGGCCATCCTCAACTTCGGCCACACCGCAGGACACGCTCTCGAGACCGCTCTCGGGCACGGTAGCCTGCGTCACGGTGAAGCCGTTGCATTGGGCATGCTTGCGGAGACCCGACTCGCTGTGGAGCGAGGATGGTGCCGCGAGCCTGGGATGCTCTCCCGCCTCGAGCAGCTCACGAAGCGTCTCGAGCTGCCCACCACACTACCCGCTGGTCCTATCACCAAGCTTGGGTCGAGCTTCCGCGACAAGCTCGATCGCGCGGTGAGGATGGACAAGAAGACGGTCCGTGGTAGACTCAACTTGGTCGTGCCCATCGGCATGGGCTCGGTCGAGATGCTCACAGCCACCGCCGATGATCTCATCGCCCTCATGGATCTGACGGAATTCTGGGAGAAGTCATGTTGAAGTTCGTCCCCTTGGGTCTCCTCCCCTTGGCCTTGTTCGCTTGCTCGTCGGGGCCCTGGCCTGCGCCGGGCAGCGCTGTGCTCTCGGATCTCGAGGACTTCGAGATCGTGCCGTCTTCAGCGCACGTCAGTCAAGATGGAATCGGCACGCTCATCCTCGGAGACATCATGGTCTACGATGAGATGAGTGAGATGGCGCTGAACAACATCGAGGTCGAGATCCTCACAGGCTGGTCCGGCATCTACGTGCTCCCCGAGAGCGCCGTAAAGCTGGTGCAGTACCCACAGCCCCCCGCGGATGTGGCGAGCGGAGACGCCGTCCCCGCTGACTACTGCGACATTGAGCCGGCGGATGGTGAGATCGACAGCAACGCACCGGACTGGTGTTCTTGGTGGTGGGATACCGACACCGCGGCGTTCTTCGAGTTCGGTAGCGATTACGCCATGAGCCCCGAAAACTTCCAGCCCACCTACATGATCGGCTCCACCAACAGTCGTGGGATCTTGCGGTTCTACCTGTACGTCGACTCGCTGCCTAACGATGATGGCGAGGACTTCACGGGATCTGGCATCTGGATCAGCATCGGCGTGGACGCGCTGAATGTGGCCATCGAGGTGGAGGTATAGCCGCCCGGGCTGGACTCCACACCAACGCACCACGAGGAGGCTCGGTTGACGCCTGCCGCTCGGAGCATCCTGGTCCTTCATGGTCCCAACCTGGGCCTCCTGGGCACCAGGGAGCCAGAGAAGTACGGCACGACAACCCTCGCCGACATCGACGTGTCCCTGGCTGGCTTGGCGGCTGAGCTCGATGTTCGGGTCGAATGCCATCAGTCCAACCACGAGGGCGAGCTTGTGGAACTGATCCACCAAGCCCGCGGCGTACACGACGGCCTCGTGATCAACCTGGCCGCCTACACCCACACCTCGGTGGCCATCCGTGATGCGCTGGCAGCGGTGGATCTGCCCTTCGTCGAGGTTCACCTGACCAACGTCCACGCGCGAGAGCCGTTTCGCCACCACAGCATGGTGGCCGCCCTGGCGCAGGGGATCGTGCAGGGCTTCGGCGCAGACAGCTACCTGCTCGGCTTGCGGGGAATGGTGAAATGGCTGAGTCGCTGACCCATACGAAAGGGCTCACATCGCCCGAGACCCTGTCGAGTCTCATGGACCTCATGCAGGCCAGGGGAGTGATCGCCTTCAGGCTGCGTAGCGGCGATGAAGAGATCGAGATCCGCTGGCCCGAAGCATCGGCGGTTCCGTCGCCTGGCGCCCCAGCCCCCGCGGCGAACGAACCAGTGCCAGCGCCGTCCACGACCCTCCACGCGGTCACTTCACCGTCGGTCGGTACTTACTTCGCGTCTCCAGAACCGGGCAAGCCAGCTTTCGTGAAGCTCGGTCAGCGGGTGAGCGCGGGTGAAGTTGTGTGCGTCGTAGAGTCGATGAAGCTCATGAACGAGATCGAGGCAGATGTCGACGGCGTGGTCTTTGAGCTCCCCGTTCCCAACGGTGGCTCGGTCCAGGCCGGTGAGGTCGTGTGTCTGCTCCGGCTCGACGACGATAGTTAGCAAGGAAGTGTCGAGGTCGCGCCTCCCACTGTCCGAGCCCGTCGGCACTCCCGACCCCGGCTCGACCCGTCCGGCGCGGTGGTCCTCGAACCCCATGGAGGTATGACGTGGCAACACGGAACGAGCTCGAGCAGGAAGCCCTTCGCCACACACAGCGTGGGAACTACTCGAAGGCTGCCAGGATCTATCATGCGATCCTTCGTCAGCAGCCCAGAGACCGCCGCGTGCGGCAGAAGCTTGGCGAGATCTACCTCAAGATGGGGCAGAAGAAAGAAGGCGCCAAGTACATGCGCGAAGTGGCCGGTCTGGCCCAGCGCGAAGGGCAGCACCGTGTTGCCATCGCCATCTATCGACAGCTCGCACAGCTCCTCGAGGACGACGTGGAGATCATCGGGGCGCTGGCCGACTGCTATCGTCAGAACAACCAGCTGCACGAAGCCAACGACATCTACGAGAAAGCGCTCAACCTGGCCAAGGGCGCCCGGGCGTGGGAGCAGGCCGTCGAATACGCCGAGGCCTTGAGCAAGATGAGGCCCGGCGACATGGCGCTGAAGTTCACCCTGGCGGAGCTCAGGGAGTCCTCCGGGGACATCGATGGCGCCATGCAGGACTATGGCTTGATGGCAGCGAACTTCACCCGGCGAGGTGAGATGGGCGAGGTCGCCCGTGTCGCAGAGGCTGCACTGCGCCTCGGCGAAGGCGAACCGGATCCGGAGTTCCTGGCCATGGCCATCAAGGCCCGGGTCGCGACCGGTGACTTCGAGCGTGCCCTCGAAAATGCCAAGCCGATCATCGAAACCCTCGACGAACAGACCCCCGCGGTCATCGAGGCCCTCGGCACAGCGTTGCTGAAGCGCGGCGAAGAAGCCAAGTCTCGCAGGCTGTTTCTCGACGTGGCTATCCGCTACCGCGACGCGGGTGATAGCGAAGGCCAGGCGCGAGCGCTGGGCCTGGCCCTCGAGGCTGGTTCGGATGATCCCAAGCTGCGTGAGGCTCTGGCGCAGGCCCGTGCCCGTGCGGAGAAACTCAAGCGCAAGCTCACGGACGAGGCGGTGCTGGCGCCCTCGAGCGACGATGAGCTCGTGGTCTGCACCAAGGCCGATGTTCAGGCGTTGTACGGCTTCCCCGAGCGCGCTGTGGCGACCCTCAAGGCCGCCGCCAAGCAGTTCCCACGCAGCTACTGCGTCGGCGCACGACGGGTGGAGATCCTGCTCGAGATGGGCCACAAGGACGAAGCCTCGAGCCTGCTCGAGCGTATGGTCCGGTCAGCCTCGGGGAGTGCGCGGTCGGTGCTGGCCTCTCGGCTGCTCATCCTTGGCGGTCCCGATCTCATCGGTACAGAGTTGGACTCGAGTGTCCCTGCCGATGCCGACGAAGACCTCATCGATGGTGACGGCGCCGATCTGGATCTCATCGACGGCGACGACGAAGAGCTCATCGGCGACGATGATGACGAAGATCTCATCGATGACGACGATGAAGAGTTGCTCACCGATGAAGATCTCGAGTCCGAATCCTCCGACGCCCTGTCGGATGACGCGGACCCTGACGTCGATCGAGATCCCGACAGCCCCTTGGCGCGGGCCGAGGCACTGGTGGCCGAAGGTGAGCTGGACGACGCCATCGATGTGTTCCAGGACGCCTTCCGCGAGGACCCGCTCAACGACGAGATCCTCATGCGCATCGCCGAAGTGCGTCGCTTGCGACGTGAGCGTCGGGAGGAAGCAGCCGCGCCGCCGCCAGCCGACGACATGGGCGCAGAGCCTGCTCCGCTCCAAGAGTCCGATCCGCTCCAAGAGCCCGCAGAGCCCGATCTGGATGATGATCTCGGTGATCTGGGGTTCGAAAGTCCCAGCGTGTCCCAGGGGGGGAGCTCTGGGCTCGCGCCTCTCGCCGGCCTGGGCAAGAAGTCTGCCGGGCCAGCGACCGGTGGAACCGCGGGTCGCTGGAAGGAACTGCTAGGCGGTGGGACCAAGGAACCCAGCCCTGCGCCTGCAGCGGCGACCACCGAAGAACCCGGGCTGGTGGATGTCGACACGGTAGATGTGCAGACCGCTTGGGCCCTGGTTGCAGTGGGTCGCCACCAGCAGGCTCTCGATCAAGCCAGAGGCTTCACGGGCCTGGTGGGCCGTTGGCTCGAGGCGCGCTGTCTGGTGGGGCTGGGCCAGAACAAACAGGCGCTCCCGGTGTTGAGGGATGCCCTCGAAGAGGCGGACGAGGACGACCCCGTCTACCCCGAGGCTCTCCACCTGTTGGCGAAGCTCCAGTCTTGGAAGGGGCGCAATAGAGCGGCGCTGCGGATTGCGCGTGAGCTCGAGTCCGACTACCCCAGCTATCGGCCTGCCGAGGTCAAGGCCCTGGTGCGCGGCTTGGAGCTGCTGCGCTGACAGGGGGCTGGGGGTAGCCTGGCCAGGTCTGGATGCCAAAAGGCCCCGTCGGGCGGGGCCGACAGGGCCTGTCTGCACGACGGATCGAGATCAGTCTTGCGGAGCTGCTTTGTCCGGTGCGGGTTCGGCGACGGGAGCGACCACCGACTCTACGACCGGAGCTTCGGCGGCTTTGGGCGCGGCGGGCTCGTTGGCGGCTTGGTCACCTTCGACTGCATCTTCCACGTTCTCTGCCGGTTCGCCAGCGGCGGGCTCGTCCAAGAGGAAGAGCTCTTCGGCGGGGATCTCGGTGGGGGCTGCGGACTGCTTGTCTTCGGGGACCGTGTACATCTCCCCCTGTTCTTCCTGCTGCAGACGCCGGATCTCGTTCTCGACGTCGGAACCAGAGCGCAGCGAAGCGTTGGAGTAGACCGCGAGCGTGACGCTGGTGGTCATGAACAGCACGGCCACAATGGTGGTGGCCTGGGACAGGAAGCTACCGGCACCCCGGGGCCCAAAGATGGTGGACGAACCACCACCACCGCCAAAGGCGGCACCGACGTCGGCACCCTTGCCCGGCTGGAGCAGGATGACCAACATCAAGATGAAGCAGAGGATGATGTGCAGTAGCGTAACGAAGAGCAGCATGGCGGCTCCCTGGGGAAGATTTGCGGGGGAGGGGGCCTAACCCGCTGCTTCTACGATGCGAGCGAAGCTTTCGGCCTTCAAGGCTGCGCCACCCACCAGCGCACCGTCGATGTCCGGCTGGGACAGCAGCAGCGATGCGTTGCTGGGCTTGACCGACCCACCGTAGAGGATGCGGAGGTTGGACACCACCCCACCGGCATAGCGGCTACGCAGCCACTGGCGGATGGTGCTGTGCATGGCCTGGGCTTGCTCGGCGGAGGCGGTCTTGCCGGTTCCGATGGCCCATACGGGTTCGTACGCCAGCACAATGCGCTGCAGATCGTCCTCGTGGATGCCCGCGAGACCACCCTCGAGTTGACCCTCGACCACGGCGTTCTCGTTGCCGGATTCGCGCTGTGCGAGGGTCTCGCCCACGCAGACGATGGGGCCTAGGCCCGCACGCAAGGCCGCGTGGACCCGCTTGTTGACGGTCTTGTCGGTCTCGCCAAAGTAGAGACGGCGCTCGGAGTGGCCAATGATGACCTGGGTGCAGCCGGCGGCGACGATCATCTCTGCCGACAGCTCGCCGGTGAAGGCGCCACCCTGCTCCCAGTGCAGGTTCTGAGCGGCCACCTGTATGCCGGTGTGGCGCAGGGCTGCGACCACTTCGGGAATGGACAGGTACGGGGGGGCGACGGTGACATCGGCCACCATGTTGTCCATGACCGCGCGCTTTAGCTCAACGGCGAAGGGGCCGGCCTCGCCCGGGGCCATGTACATCTTCCAGTTTCCAGCGATCAGCTTGCGACGAGACATCAGGTGCTCCAAAGACGCAGGGTACGCAGTCCGGGCAGCTCTTTGCCCTCGACGAACTGCAGGGAGGCGCCGCCCCCCGTGGAGATATGGTCGAACTTCTCAGACATGCCCGAGCGCTTCACGGCTGCGGCGGAGTCGCCCCCACCCACCACCGTGTAGCCGTCGCAGTCCGCCACCGCGGCCGCGATCGCCATGGTTCCAGACGAGAAGGCCTCGACCTCGAACATGCCCACGGGGCCATTCCAGAACACAGTCCCAGCCCGACCGATGACATCGGCCCATCGCGACACGGTCTCAGGGCCAATGTCGAACCCGGCCTTGCCGTCGGGGATTTCTTTGACGGTCTCGACCTGGTCTGCGTCGGGGCCCGCGGCCACGACATGATCCACCGGGAGGTAGATGGTCACACCCCGCTCGGAGCAGCGCTCGAGCAGGCGCTTGGCCAGCAGGATTTTCTCGGTCTCGACCAGGGACGAACCCACGGGCCGACCCTGAGCAGCCAGGAAGGTGTAGGCCATGGCGCCACCCACCAGGATGCCGTCGCAGCGACGAGCGAGGCTCTCGATCACCCCAATCTTGTCGCTGACCTTGGCACCACCGAGGATGGCGATGAAGGGACGCTCCGGACCATGAAGCAGCTTGTCGAGCGCCTTGACCTCGGCCTCGACCAACAGGCCGGCCGCGATCTGCTCGGACTGCTCGGCTGCACCGACCACCGATGCATGGGCACGGTGCATGGCGCCGAAGGCGTCGTTGACGTAGGCCCTGCCGAGCCTGGCGAGCTGCTGGGAGAAGTCCGGTTCGTTGGACTTCTCGCCCTTGTGGAAGCGCAGGTTCTCGATCACCATCACGCCACCGGGCTGGACTTCGTCCAGCAGGCTGGCGACTTCGTCGCCAACGGTGTCGTGGGCGAAGATGATCTCCGCGTCCATAATCTCGGCGAGCTTGGCGGCCACCGGCTCCAGGGAGTAGGCGGCGACGTGCTTGCCCTTGGGGCGTCCCAGGTGGCTGCACAGTACCACCTTGGCACCGCGCTCGCGCAGGTGCTCGATGGTGGGGAGTGCAGCTCGGATACGCGTGTCATCGGCCACTTCACCGGCCTGGAGCGGGACGTTGAAGTCCACGCGAACCAGAACGGGGGTGCCCGACTCGATGCGAAGCTCAGCCAGGGTAGGCAGGGGACGGGCCATCAGCGGCGCTCCAGCCCCGAGACCAAGCGGGCGAGGTCGACGAGCCGGTTGGAGTAGCCCCACTCGTTGTCGTACCAGGACATGATCTTGGCGGTGTGGGTGCCGGTCACGTTGGTCCAGGACAGGTCAGCGATGGACGAAGCCGGGTTGCCGACCATGTCGCCACTGACGACGGGCGCGTAGGTGGTGACCAGGATGCCCTTCAGGGGGCCAGCGGCGGCCGCTTCGAGAGCGGCGTTGATGGCTTCCTTGGTGACCGGCTTGACGGTCTTGACGAAGAGGTCCACCAGGGAGACGTTCGGGGTCGGAACGCGGATGGACATGCCGTCGAGCTTGCCCTTGAGCTGGGGAAGCACGAGGGCCACGGCCTTGGCGGCGCCGGTGGTGGTGGGGACCATGTTCAGGGCGGCAGCGCGAGCGCGACGGTAGTCACCGCCAGCGTGGGGCGCGTCCAGCAGGCACTGGTCCATGGTGTAGCTGTGGATGGTGGTCATCAAGCCGGACTCGATGCCGAAGTTCTCGTCGAGAACCTTGGCGATGGGGGCCAGGCAGTTGGTGGTGCACGAGGCGTTCGAGACGACGATGTCGTTGACGACGTCCAGATCTTCGTCGTTCACACCCACCACGATGGTGGCGTCGGGGGCGTCCTTGGCGGGGGCCGAGATGAGGACCTTCTTGGCGCCGGCTTCGATGTGGTAGGCAGCCTTGGCGCGGGTGCGGAAGACGCCGGTGGCCTCGAGGACCACGTCGATGTTCTTCTCGCCCCAAGGGAGCTCGGTGGGGTTGCGCACGACACTGGTGGTGATGAGCTTGCCATCGACGAGGAGACCGTCATCGGTGACCTTCACGTCGTGGGCCCAGTGGCCCTGGACGGAGTCGTTGACGAGCAGGTGCGCGAGCATCTTGTCGTCGGCGAGGTCGTTGATGTGGACGACCTCGAGCTCGGGATCGTCCCAAGCGATGCGGAAGAAAGCGCGACCGATGCGGCCGAAACCGTTGATGGCGACGAGGGTGGCCATTTCTGACTCCTGTGGTGTGGAGAGTGGCCCGTTTCAACGGGGCCGGAAAGGACCGCCCCTTAACATGCGGGCTGGGCTTGCCAAGCTAGTAACTCAATGCAAAGTCACGCATGGCGGGCGGTCCGTCAAGGGGCTAGAAAAACCCTGCGTTGAACGCGAGGAGCAAGCTTTGGCCCTGCTCGTCTCTGGAATCCGGCTTCCCGACCGGTCCAGCCCCACCCGAGCTCTTGTCGCCCGTCGTCTCGGCTTGCCCGTCGACTTGGTGCGGGAGACTACTGTCGTGCGCTGGTCCATCGACGCCCGCCGACGTCCGCCCACGCACCTCGCCAATATAAGGGTGGATCTCGAGGCTGATCTGGAGACCGAGGTCCTCTCTTGTGGTCTGCCCGGTGTGCGGGCGTTTACCGAACGGGACGCTCAGCGCGCAGCGCTTCCCGGCGTCTGGGACATCCCCAGGCGGACTTGGGGTGCAGGGGTGCGGCCCATTGTTGTGGGGGCCGGTCCCGCAGGACTGTTCGCCGCTCTGCGCTTGGCAGAAGCTGGCGCGAGGCCTGTCGTGCTCGAGCGGGGGCAGCCGGTGGAGACCCGCCGCAGCCAGGTCGCGCACTACTGGTCCCGCGGTGATCTGGATCCCGAGAGCAACGTCGTCTACGGCGAAGGCGGCGCGGGGACGTTCAGTGACGGCAAGCTGTATACTCGGCTCAAGGATGGGCGGGTTGGCTACGTGCTGTCGCGCCTGGTGCGAGCGGGGGCGGACCCCTCGATCCTGGTGGAGGCCCACCCGCACATCGGGACAGACAAGCTGAGGATGGTGCTCGTTCGGCTGCGCTCGCGCCTCGAAGAGCTGGGCGCAGAGCTGCGCTTCGGCACCAGGGTGGTGGGTCTGGTGGTCGACCACGGTCGCTGCGTGGGTGTGCGGGTTCAGGGCGATCAGGTCCTCGAGGGCGTGCCTGTGGTCCTCGCCACAGGCCAGGCCGCCGAGGACAGCGCCAGGGCTTTTCTGGACGCCGGCATGGTCGGGACGGTGCGTCCCTTCGCCATCGGCGCGCGCATCGAGCATCCGAGGGCGCTGGTGGACCGTGGGCGTCACGGCACCTGGTCCGAGCGAATGCCCGCGGCCAGCTACCGCTTCGTCGGGTCTGGCCGGGCTGGTGCCCGCCAGGCCTACACCTTCTGTATGTGTCCCGGGGGCTTGGTGATCCCCGCCAGCGAGCACCAGGGGCGTGTGGTGGTCAACGGCATGAGCTCGAGCCAGCGGGGATCACGCTGGTCCAACGCAGCCGTGGTGGTGCAGGTGGACGCCCAGGACTTCGGCGCCGACGACGCCCTGGCGGGGTTCCGCTTTAGGGATCGCATCGAGCGAGACGCGTGGACGATGGGTGGGGGCGACTTCGCAGCGCCTGCACAGCGAGTCTCGGATCTGCTGGCGGGTCGGGCATCCCGGGATCTGCCTCGCACCAGTCACCCCCGAGGGGTGACGCCCTGCGACCTCGCGGATCTGCTCCCTCGAGCGGTGGTCCGCGCCATGGTGGCGTCCCTGAGGGAGTGGGATCGGAAGCTGCCCGGCTTCGCAGGGCCCGAGGCAGTCCTCATCGCACCGGAGACCCGAACCGCATCGCCGGTGCGCTTCGAGCGCGACGAGCAGCGCCAAGCCTGCGGCCTTGCGGGTGTCTACCCGGTGGGCGAGGGCATGGGCTGGGGGGGCGGTATCGTCAGCGCGGCGGTGGACGGCGTGCGGAGCGCCGAGGCCATCGAACGAGCTAGCGCATCTTCACCTTGAACGAGCTGTCGTTGAGGATCGTCATCTGAAGGCGGAGGTCGCGTCCGGCTTCGCGTCCTGGGCAGGTGGTCTTGACGATGCTCCAGGTCATGCCCGCGGTGGTGGCTGACTCTGCGGCGTCCATCGACCAGGTGCCGGTCTCCTTGCAGTCCACGGTTTCGTCCTGGATGGCGACGTAGGCGACGGCCTGCCAGGTGTTGTCACCCGCGAAGGTGAGCTTCGTGTACTTGAACTCGACCTCGCCAGAGTCCTCCGGGGCCCAGTCGGTGATGGTCAGGCCCATGAGCTTGTCCGCGAACTTCTTGCTGTCTGCGTCACCAGGGATCTCGGGGCCCGAGGCGGGCGCGGCAGCGGACTCGACCGGGGCGTTCTTCTCGCCGCATCCGATGATGAGGGAGAGAAGGATGGAAGAGAGAAGGGCGCGGCGCATGGGGGGGCTCCTGGTATTTGTATTTGGGGATTCTACCCTTCTCTGCTCGGCCGCGCATGGTCCCCTTCGAGTCGGTGGTTCGTGCGGGCGTGGAGTTTCCCTCTCAGCCTATGGAAAAGTCGGGGGAAGGAGGGGAGGAAAGTTTCCGGTAGGGCGTGCTCGTGGCACACCACAGCACTGTGATCAGAAATTGACCACTGCAAAAACAGGCAAATAAAGCCGACAACCGAGTCTTTACTCACAATTTCAGGCATGTTTTTCTTTCCGCGGTGTCTCCGCAGGCGTTTTCCATAGGAAAGGAAAAGCCGGCAGCTTCCGGGGCTTGCGTGGACCCTGTGGGATAGCCCTACACCCATGGCCGTCGGTATGTCCGTTTCGACCGTCGGCGCGCGGCCAAGACCATGACTCGGAAGTCTCCACTCCCCATTCTCCTGCTCGTCTACGGCGGGGCAGCGCTGTGTCTCACTTGGCCCGTTGCGCTGGACCCCATGGGTGTCGTCGCCGGGGCCGAGCGTTCGGATCTGTGGAACAGCTTGTGGTCGCTGTGGTACTTCCAGGACAGCGTCTTCGGGGGAAGCTCCCCGCTGTCCACCCAGCTGCTCGGCTTCCCCTCGGGCGGCAGCCTGGCGGTGGCCGACCCCCTCAACGCGGTGCTGGGTCTGGCGCTCGTGCCGTTGCTGGGGCTGACCGCCAGCTACAACCTGTTGGTCGTGGGCCACCTGGTCTTCTCTGGGTGTGCCGCTCACCGGCTCACCGAGGCCCTGCAGCCCGAGGGTGAGCACGGTGTGGCTGCCTGGGTCGGCGGTGTGTCCTTCGCGGCCGCGCCGGTGTTGATCTCCGCGGTCCACAACGGCACCAGTGAGGCCATCGCGGGCGGCTGGCTGGCCCTGGCGCTCCTGATGGGCCTCCGGGCCCTGAGGCGGCCGGGCTGGCGAAGAACCATTGTCGCCAGCTTGGCCTTGGCCGCCGCGCTGTGGTCGTCCTGGTACCTGGGTGTGTGCGCGCTGCTGGGGCTGGCGGCCCTGGCGACCCTGGGGGAGGGGAGGGGCGGTTCGAAGCGGCGCCTCGTGGTCCTGGTGCCTGTGCTCATCCTCGGCTCTTTGGCGGCCTTGCCGCTGGCCTGGGTCCAGCATGAGGCCTCCACGGCCGCGGGCAACCTGGTGGGCATCAAGAGCGCCGTGGAGCTGTCGCTGGTGCGTCGCATGACCGGCGCGGCCGATCCCCTCGGGTTCTTCGTGCCCGGTGACTTCCGATCTCCGGACTTTCGGGTGCTGTCCCGGTATGGCGAAGACTTCATCCACTGCACCTATGTGGGCTGGATCGTGATGCTGGGTTCGGTCTTGGCGGTCGTTCGGCGCAACGCTCGGGCGGGCACGGGCTGGCTGTGGCTCGCTGCGGTGGCCGGTCTCGTCCTGGCGCTGGGGCCCGTGTTGGTTCACGACGGCCAAGCCCTGCTGTTGCCGGGAGACCGCGTGGTGCCGTTGCCCTACCTGGCCCTCGAGGCGCTTCCGGGCTTCTCCGGATTGAGTCTGCTGTTCCGCTTCGCCATGCTCCCCGCACTGGCGCTGGCGGTGTTGGCGGCCCGTGGTTTCTCGGGCCTGGGGAAGCGGCCAGGGCTGGTGGCTGTCTTCGTGGCGCTGGCGGTGTTCGCAGAGCTTCGCCTGGTCGCACCGGTCAGTGGCTTGCCGGACACGAGCGACACGTCTCTGTCCGCGCCTCTGCAGGCCCTCGCCCAGGCGGGGCCCGGCGCCGTGATGAACTTCCCCGTCGCTGGAGGCCGTGGCTACCTCTATGAGCAGACCCTCCACGGCAAGCCCATCACCGGGGGCCTGAACTTCCCCAACAATGCGGCGTCCATGCGGGTCTGGGATGCCATCATCGACACTGAGCAGCGGGACGAGCAGGCCTATGTCCAGGAGGTCCAGCGGGCCGCTTGCAGGGAGGGGATCGGCTACCTCGTGGTGCACATCGACCCCATGGCTCGACCCGACCGGCACGACGCTGGGGTGCGGGCGCTGCACCGCCGCATGCCGGTGCTCGACAGCTCTCCAGCTCTGCGGGTCCACGTGCTCTGCCCTCCCGGCGAAGGAACCAGCCCCTCGAGCCGCGGCTCCGGCTCCCAGAGCGGTTAGGAGGCTGGAGCCCAGCGGCATCCCGCCCGGCGAGGGCATGGAAGGGAGCATGGCGAGGTCAACCGCGACACGCGAACCCAGAGGCGTGCTGCTCACAGTGGCACGCACTATCGAGGGGCTCGGCTGTGCGCCGGGTGATGCGCTGTTCCTCGGCCGCAGTGTGGCCGAGCGTCAAGAGCGCGCCTTCATTGCCGCGGGCGTCCGCCCTGGGGACGACGATCCCGAGCGTGAGCGTGTGGTTGTGGCCAACGATGTCGTGGTCTTCCAGGCCACCATCGAAGGTATCCTCGAGCTCGGCCGCCAGAAGGGCGAGGCGGTTCAGATTCGTCCCGGCGGAGAGCTGGAGCGATTCCTCGGCGAAGCCGAGCTGGGTCGCAGCGGCGTGCTGGCCGCCTACCTGCCTCCGGGCATCCCAGCCGACGCGGCCGCCCTCAGCGCGCTCCCTACTGCCGAGTTGTCCGGGCGGGAGCGGCTGCTGGACATGCCCGTCCACCACACCCAGTTCGGTGCGGATCTGCTGCAGGTGCCCGTCTCGGACGCCCTGCTGTTCCCCGTGGGCCACTGGCTGCAGCTGCTGTGGGCCAACCTGCTGGGCCTCGGTCCCTTTCTGTGGCGGGGGCTCGCGGGGCCCTCGTTGCCCCATGTGATCTTCAACATCGGCAGGGCGTGGCTCGGGGCACTCAGCATCGATCCGTACCGTATCGGTGCCCGGCTGGGACGCCGCGGCAAGGGCTGCCGCATTCATCCCACCGCAGTGGTCGAAGGCTGCTGGTTGGGCGACGGGGTCGAGATCGGCGCCAACGCCGTGGTTCGCGGTTGCATCCTGGCCGATGGCGCCAAGATCGAAGAGCTCTCGGTGGTGGACTTCAGCGTGCTGGGCAAGCAGGCCCTGGTGCAGCGGCAGGCCATGGTTCGTTTCTGCTTGCTGGAGCACGGCTGCGCCTGCGCGGGTCAGATGCAGCTGGGTGTGCTCGGCAGTGACGCTGCCCTCAAGCACGGCGCCACCCTGATGGACATCAACTACTCCCAGGGCGTGCGCGTCCGGGCGGGGGGCGCACTCCACAGGGCTCCACTGGGGCTCGCCGGCGTCTGCGTTGGACCCCGAAGCATCGTGGGTAGTGGCATCAAGGTCGCCTCGGGTCGCGTCGTTCCTCCGGATCTGGTGGTTCTGCCCAGCCCCGCGCAGGTGCTGTCGAGGTTCCCCGCGCGCCTGGCCAAGGGCACGTACTCCGTCAAGAACGGAGGCTTGGAGCCCTCGTGATTTCCTGGAGCGATCCTGCACTGAGCAATCTCCTGGCTGCGGGCTACCTCAGCCTGCTCACGGTGCTGTGGTTCCTGCTGCTGGTGGGCGCCAGTGGCTGGGGCAAGCGCTGGCATCTAGCGCTGCGGGACGGCGAGCAGCCGGTACCGCCGGTGTTGGTCTGCGTGCCAGCACGGAACGAAGCCGCGAACATCGAGTCCTGTGTCCGTGCGGTCCTCGCCAGCCAGGCGGTGGACCTCGAGCTGATCGTCATGGACGATGGCTCGGACGATGGCACCGGCGAGCTGGCTCAGAAGGCCGCCGCCGGGGATGCGCGCTTCACCCTCCGCTACGGCAAGGCGCCACCGGCGGGTTGGGCAGGCAAGAGCTGGGCGCTGGTGCAGGCCTCGGCCGATGCGGACCGCCCCTACCTGCTGTTCCTCGATGCGGACGTGGAGATCCATCCTCGCGCCCTGCACTCTGCCCTGGCCCAAGCAGAGGTCGAGCGGCTCGACCTCCTGAGCCTCTTCGGCACCTGGCGCCTCGAGTCCTTCTGGGAGCTGGTGGTGGTCCCGGTGGTGGGCTGGTTCGTCCGCGGCGCCACGAACCTCGATGCGGTCAACGATCCCTCTCACCCCGCCGCCTTCGCCAATGGACAGCTCATCTTGGTGCGGCGGGAGGCCTACGAGATCATCGGGGGCCACCGCGCGGTGCAGGGAGAGGTCCTCGAGGACGTGCGCCTGGCCGAGGTGTTCGCCAAGCAGGCCCTCCGCATCATGTTGCTGCACGCGCCGTGGGCGTTCCACGCCAGGCTGTACCGCTCCCTCGGGGACATCGTGCAGGGGTACACCAAGAACTTCTACGAAGGCATGGGGCGGCGGCCGCTGGTGGCCCTGGGGCTGGCGCTGTTCACCATCATCGGAACCCTGCTTCCCTTCGTCATCGTCGCGGCGGTGGTCGTGGCTCAGCTCGCTGTGGGCTGGCGGCTGCTGGATGGCTACCT
>Ga0307987_1001128_pt1 | contig 14997 bp, 14 predicted proteins | sample EllFjometagen181_FD_203157 | JGI IMG/M metagenome (GOLD analysis project Ga0307987, IMG submission 203157) | Marine microbial communities from Ellis Fjord, Antarctic Ocean - #181 | ecosystem: Environmental > Aquatic > Marine > Unclassified | place: Southern Ocean | collected 2014-10-08
GCGGGACCCACAAATGAGAAAAGATCGGAGGAAAGACAATTTCCTTCCAAAATGTCCCCGCCAAGGGGATTGGGTCGGTCCAGAACAACGATTTTTTTTCCAAAACGCGCTGCACCCCTCATGCAGCGAAGCATGGTGGATGAAAAGGTATAGACCCGTGTTCCAACATCCTGAAGGTCCACGATCAGCGTATCGATGAGGTCAAACATCCGATGATCCGGATCCCGTGAATCGGCGTACAGGCTGAAAACGGGGACATTCAGGCTCTGATCCTGCGCGTGGGGGGTTTCCACCATATTGTCCTGGTCTTCTCCCCCGTAGCCGTGCTGCGGCCCGAAAAGTGCTCGAAGTTGCCCGGGAAGTCGTTTTGCGAGCACATCCCGTGCGGTTTCAAGGTTCCGGTTGAGTGAAGCCTGGTTTGAAAGCAGACCCAGACGCTGTCCCTTATAGCGGGTCCATTCTCCTTCAGTTAAGCGATCAAGGCCGGTAAGGACATTTTTCATATGCAAACCATTTTTCTGTTCTCCAGTATTTGGGTCCATATTAGGCCATATCCCTTTTCTTTTCAAGACCCATACCCTTTTGAACACACGCCTTATTCTTCCAAGACCTCATGAAAGCCTTTATCTTTAGACGCATTCAATCCCATGGATGGAGGACAGAGGGCCGACGACAGAGGACAGCCGCCGTTCGTCGTCCGTCATCAGATAAATGGGCCCGGCCCATAAAAACGGCAATCCCTCTCTTTTTCTTCTGCATTTTGTTTTCGCTTACCGCGCCCTGTCTTCATGCAGCTGAATTCAAAACCCTTGAAGACGATGGGGTTGTGGTGCTATTTCCGCCAACACTCGGGGCCGCGGCAAAAGAAACCATCCAAATGACACCGGGTATCAAAAAAGATCTTCAGGAAACATTCGGCTGGTCTTTCCATTTTAGACCCACCATCATTCTCATGAAAGATTCCCGGCGTTTCCATCAAATGGCCCACAGCCCCCTTATTGTGGGTTTTGCCATACCGAAAAAGGATCTTGTGGTCATCGATTACCCCAGAACCGGGAACCAACGGAATTTTCGAAATATTCTGAAGCATGAATTTTGCCATCTGCTTCTTCACAAACACATCCGGAATGTCCCCATTCCACGATGGTTCGACGAAGGTATTGCCCAGTGGGCCGGCAACGGCGTGATGGATATTCTCCATGACCAAAGGGATGCCCTGTTGCCCAAAGCCGCCTTCTCTGATCGACTTATCCCGCTGGGCGCCCTGAACAAGGGCTTTCCCGGAAACCCAAATGCCTTGCGTCTGGCCTATGAAGAAAGCAGAAGCTTTATCGATTATATCATCAGCACCCATGGTAAGTCAGGTTTGCTTGAAATTTCCGCATTGATGAAAGAGAATATCCCACTGCGAGAAGCGTTTACCATGGCCTTTGGCACACCCCTCTACAAAATTGAGAAAAAATGGCAGGCATCCCTTAAAGAGAACATTGCCTGGTTTGCGCACCTGAGCTATTACCTGTATGAAATCCTCTTTGCTCTGGGAGGGTTGATTTTGATTTACGGCTTCATTAAAGTGTTGAGAAAAAAAAGAGCCTATATGGAAGATGAGTAACCCACTCACCAAAAGGTTTGGTTGATATTTTCTCTCAGGTATGCAAAAGTTCCCACATTGTGTACGTGCAGACAGGTCGTCAATGAAAGGAGTCAACAAAAATGGAATTCCCCCGCTTATTTTCCCCTATCACCATCCAGAACATGGAATTGAAGAACCGGATTGTCATGACCGCCATGCATCTGGGTTATACCCCTCAGGGAGAAGTCACGGACCAACTCATTAATTTTTATGCCGAAAGAGCCCGAGGGGGCGTGGGCCTTGCCGTTGTGGGAGGATGCCCCATTGATGAATTCGGTGGGATGATCGGGATGATCGCCCTCCACGACGACCGCTTCATACCCGGGCTTACGCGGCTTACCGATGCAGTTAAAAACCATGGCGCCAAAATCGCTGCTCAGCTTTATCAGGCGGGGCGGTATACCCATTCGGCCATGATCGGGGGTCAAAAACCGATTTCAGCCTCCGCCGTTCGTTCCAGACTGACCGGCGAAACCCCGAGAGCCCTTGAACTTGATGAAATTCCCGGCGTGCAGAACAAATTTGCCGAAGCTTCAGTGCGAGCACGGGAAGCAGGATTTGATGCGGTTGAAATCCTTGGAAGCGCCGGATACCTCATTAGCCAGTTCCTTTCTCCCATTACCAATCTCAGGGAGGACGAATACGGGGGCTCTTTTGAAAACCGCATGCGCTTTGGTATCGAAACCATTTTGAAAGTTCGGAAAGCCCTGGGCCCCGACTATCCAATCCTGCTCCGCATTGCCGGAAACGATTTCATGGAGGGGAGCAACACCAACCGTGAGTCAAAACAATTTGCAGTGGAAGCTGAAAAAGCGGGCATTGATCTTTTTAATGTCACGGGCGGATGGCATGAAACGCGCGTACCCCAACTCACCATGAATGTTCCCAGAAAAGCATACGTTTACCTGGCCAGAGGAATCCGCTCTGCCGTATCGGCCCCGGTTATTTCCAGTAACCGCATCAATGATCCCAAAACAGCCGAAGAGGTCCTTCAAAGCGGTGGCGCGGACCTGGTAACCATGGCCAGGGGTCTGCTGGCTGACCCTGATTTGCCCAACAAGGCCCGTACTGGGAAATCCCGCCTTATTTATCATTGCGTGGCATGCAACCAAGGGTGTTTTGACTCTATTTTTCAGGGACGTCCCGCCACCTGTATGGTGAACCCGCGGGCCGGTAGAGAGGCTGAACTGGAAGTAAAACCCGCTCCAAAATCCCGCAAAATACTGGTTGTGGGCGCAGGGGCCGCCGGGATGAAGGTAGCGTGTACCGCCAAAGACCGGGGTCACCATGTGGTTCTCATGGAGAAAAGCGATAAACTGGGCGGCCAGATTCTTTTAAACCATTTAATCCCCGGTCGGGAGGAGTTGGAGACGGCAGCCATCGACCTGATCCACAACCTTCGAGACAAGGGCGTGGAGACGATTCTGGAAAAGACGGCAACGCCTGCCATCATCCGCCAGATGGCGCCGGATGTGGTGGTGTTGGCCGCCGGCGCCCAACCGGCAACACCGAAAATCAAGGGCATCAATGGGGACAATGTAATTCAGGCATGGGAGCTGCTGGAAAAAAATACGGAAACTGGAGACAACGTAGTGATTCTGGGCGGCAATGCCGTGGGCCTGGAAACCGCGCTGTTTCTTGCAGACCAGGGAACCCTGTCACCCGAAGTGCTTCACTTTCTCATGGTGAACCACGCTGAAACGCCCGAAACATTGATGGAATTGCTAAACCGGGGAAACAAGCGCGTCACGGTGGTTGAAATGACCAAAAAAGCCGGTGCCGATGTGGGATTAACCACCAAATGGGTCCTTATGGGGGAACTTAAGCGACTCGGGGTGAAAATTCTAACTCAAACAGAAGCGGTTGGAATAACACCTGAAGGCCTACAGGTGGAAGATGAACAGGGGCCTGGATTTATCGCTGCGGATACCATCGTGCTCGCTGCGGGGTCAAAATCGGAAAATAGCCTGGCGGATAAAATAAAAGACCAGGTGCCGGAAATCCACGTGATCGGAGATGCCAAAAAGCCTCGAAACGTGCTGGCTGCCATCCGAGAAGGGTTTCAACTGGGGCTGAAGCTGTAAATAAAATGAGCCGGTTTTTAGCCTTTCGCTTTTAATCTCTCCAATGTATACTTGGAACAGTTACATTTTCCGTTTTGCCATGGGTGCGATTTCAACCGCATTTAAAAAAGAAAGGTTTATCTCCTAAAGAATCCTTATGGCCCAGGTCATTTCCGTTTCCAATCAAAAAGGGGGGGTGGGAAAAACAACCACCGCCGTTAATCTTTCCGCCGCCATTGCCGCCGGTGAGAAAACGTGCCTCTTGATTGATTGCGATCCTCAAGGGAATGCCACAACCGGTTTGGGGCTGGACATCGCCGGCCTCTCCTGCGGGCTATATGATCTTTTGATGGGAACAGCTTCACTGGAAGATGCCATCACCGAAACCGAACTCCCCCATCTTCATCTTCTGGGTGCCACCGGAGAACTCATCGGCGCCGAAGTGGAAATGGTCTCCATGGCCTCCAAAGAGTTTCTTTTGAGAAAAACCATATCTGAACTTCGAAAACGTTATGATTATATATTTATCGATTGCCCCCCTTCCTTAGGCTTTCTCACCATCAACGCCCTCACAGCATCAGCATCCGTCCTGGTGCCCCTTCAATGCGAATATTATGCCCTGGAAGGGCTGTCCAAACTGCTCACCACTGTGAAAGCCATCAAAAAACGGCTCAACCCCGTACTCAGGCGCGTCGATATTCTACTGACCATGTATGACAAACGGAACAATCTTTCCCGTCAGGTGGAGGAGGAAGCCCGCACGCTTTTCAAGGACAGGGTTCTGAAAACGGTGATCCCGCGAAATGTCCGCCTGAGTGAGGCACCCAGTTATGGTAAACCCATTATTCTTTATGACATACGCTCCCGGGGCGCGCAAAGTTACCTGTCCCTGGCACGTGAAATGCTTGAAAGAGAGAAGGCACCATGACAAAACGAAATGCCCTGGGTAAGGGGTTATCCGCCCTGATTCCCGATGGTCACGACCTGGATGAAAAAGAAGAGCAGTTTTTCCTCTGCCCTGTGGCTGCCATTGAACCCAACCCGAACCAGCCCCGACAGCGGTTTCCGGCCCATGAGCTGGATGAAATGGTTGTTTCCGTACGTGAAAAAGGCATCCTGACCCCGCTGCTGGTGAACCAGACTGAGGACGGCTACCAGCTCATTGCCGGCGAAAGGCGATGGCGGGCCGCCCAGATGGCAGGGCTCGAACGGGTACCCGTTGTGGTGAGGGACGTAACACCTTCGGAATCACTGGAACTGGCGCTCATTGAAAACATTCAGAGAAAAGATCTCAACCCCATTGAAGAGGCCATGGCCTGTCAAAAATTGATGGAAGATACGGCATCCACCCAGGAAATGTTGTCCCGGCGACTGGGCAAGGATCGCTCCACCATTGCCAACCTGTTACGGTTGCTGAAATTGCCCATCGCCATTCAACAGGACGTGATTGATGAGCGCCTCAGCATGGGACACGCACGACTGCTGGCCGGCATAGGCGAAAAAGACCCGCAAAAAATCCTGCGAGATGCCATTATCAAGAAAGGGTTGTCCGTACGGCAGGCTGAGGCGCTGGCCAGGAAACTGAAAAGCCCGCCCAAACCCAAAAAGGTCTTATCCAAAGATGATCCCTATATCCGGTCTCTGTCGGATAATCTGAAGCGAAGCCTGGGGACCAAGGTTGAGATCAAAAAGGAGGGCAAACAAGGCCGGATTCTCCTGTATTTCTATTCCGACGATGAGCTGGATCGATTGGTGGAATTCCTTACTTAAGGACGAATGATGATTCGCCCCTACCGCTGCTTCCATTTTCTTTCATCACCCTGTACCAATCTTACCACATTTTCACCATGTCTGTAATAGATAAGCGCTGCCATGACAACCGAGGCCAATATCACGGGTTTCGGTTGATGGAAAAGCGCTAGAAATATGGGGATTGAACCTGCTGAAACCATTGATCCCAAGGATATGAAATCCCACTTCAGGACCACCAAAAGGAAAACCAAAAGCCCCAGGAGACAGGAAGCAGGAGAGAGGGCCAGATAAATCCCCAGTGCCGTGGCAACCCCCTTGCCGCCCCGAAAGCCCATAAAGATGGAAAATTGATGCCCCAGCAAGGGACACAGGCTGACGGCAGCCAGCGCAATCCGGCCCGAAAAATCCACTTCCAAAGAATAGGCTGAAAAAACAAGGATCGGGACCAAACCCTTCAACACATCGAGGGCCAATGTTAAAAGCCCCCATTTGATTCCCAGTTCCCTGGCCACATTGGTAGCACCGATATTCTTGCTTCCCCTTTTCGTAATATCGATTTGTGCCGCCAGCCTGGCAATGATTTTTCCAAACGGTACGGCACCCAGAAGATAGGCACCCAGGGCAAAATAGAGCGTTTCAATGAGCATAAAGACCCTCCGTATTGTTGTTTTTGGGATTTCAGATCTTTACAATACTTACCAGCTCTGATAGATTTTCACACATAAAATATCGACGTTTTAAAAGGGATGCAATGGTTTTTTCACCTAAGATGATGTCACGCGGGGTTGATGCTGTGAAATTGATGGTTCTGGATGGACAGGGGGGCGGCATCGGCGCAACCCTTATTAAAGGGCTCCGGGCTTCTCTGGGTCTCGATCTGGAAATTCTGGCCCTGGGAACCAATTCCATTGCCACTTCAAGGATGATGAAGGCAGGCGCCAACCGGGGTGGCTCAGGTGAAAATGCCATTGTTCACACCTGTCAGCGGGTCGGTGTGATTATCGGGCCGGTCTCCATTTTGATTGCCAATGCCATGATGGGCGAACTGACCCCGAAAATAGCAACCGCTGTGGGATCAAGTTCAGCTCAAAAAATTTTGATTCCTCTTACCCAGGAAAACGTGAGGATTGTTGGGGTTTCCAGGGAACCATTGCCTCACCTGGTAAGCCAGGCAGTCAATCTGGTAGGAGAGATCTTACAGGAGATGGATCAGCATGTGTGAATCAACGGCCTATATTTTGAAAGATGGAAAGGAAGAGGTGTTTTTCGAGGACGTGGACGCGTTGGAAAATGACAGTAATGAGGTAAAGCTGGTTAATATTTTCGGTGAAACAAAACAAATTCACGCCAAAATAAAACAGTTTTCACTGATAGATCATAAAATCGTCCTTGAACCTTATTAAATCCAAAGCGCAACATCGGTTGCAATGACATCAACGGGAGATGCAAACATGATTAAGTCCTTTGCAGAAAATATTCACTGGCTGGGGCACGATGGATTTAGAATCGACGGCGATAAAGTCATCTATTTTGACCCCTACCAGATTGAAGCGGGTCCCCAGGCCGACCTGATTTTCATATCCCACGACCATTTTGATCATTGTTCGCCGGAGGATGTGGCAAAAATTCAGGGACCGGACACCATCATTATCACCGAAAAAGATTCGGCCGGGAAACTCACAGGGGATGTGCGGGTGATCAAACCGGGGGAAACTTTGGAGCTGGACGGGGTTAAAATTTCGGGCGTGCCTTCCTACAATACGGATAAGGATTTTCACCCGAGAAAAAACGGTTGGCTCGGTTTTTTGATTGAGATGTCGGGCATCAGGATATACCATGCAGGGGATACGGATTTTATCCCTGAGATGAAAGAGCTAAACGTCCATATTGCCCTTTTGCCCGTATCCGGTACCTATGTCATGACGGCTGAACAGGCCGTTAAAGCTGCCCTCGCCATTGGGCCCGAGCTCGCCATTCCCATGCACTATGGCACCATAGTGGGCGACGACCAGGATGCTTTTACCTTCAAGAACGCCCTTGACGGCAAGGTGGACGTGCTGATTCTGGAAAAATCATAATGGAAAGAGAAATGCCTGACATTCCTGAAGAACTTCTTGATTCTTATCCCAAGGATGAACGCTCTATCGTCAAAATGTTCTTGAACATGACATCCACGGCCATGAAACTGGTTTCCAAAGGCGCCATGGTTTCGGAACTGGTTGGAAAGGCCGTTCTCAGTTCTCCTGAACGGGTTAAGATGATAGAAGAAGCCGGATCTTATTTAAGAGATCTGCGGGAAGTGGCGGGACTGACCCGAAAAGATGTCAGTCACACCATTCAACTTGCTGATGAGTCATTTTTAGCGGCGGTTGAAAATGGCGCCGCGACCCTTTCCTTTGAATTGATTCTACGCATGGCCGCTTTGCTCGCCCGCCATGATCCTATTCCGTTTATCATCAAGCTGACCCGCACCTACAACCCTGAAGTATGGGAAATCCTCGAAAAATGGGGTATGGGACGGTTACCTCTTCATCTGGAACGGGAGCGGCAATTTATCAATATTTATCGGGGGCATGATCGGGCCAGAAAATTGTCCGATGAGGATTTTCAGCGAGTTCTGAGCTTTACCCGGTCCGCTTTCGAAATGGCTCTTGACTTTGCAGGCGACGGGGATGAATAATTTCTAGAACGAATATCGAATATCGAACAAGGAATGTTCAATTATGAAGTTTTTTCTTGATCCATATTCCGCGGTTAAAAACCAGTTTATATATAATTTTCTTTAAATGTGAAAGCTTGACTTTCATAACGACATCGTAGGAATCTTATCGAAAGAGGAACCATAAATGACCACAAATGATTTGAGTGGACAGTCGGGAATCACCGGCCCATTGGAAAAAGAATGCATTAACACCATCCGGTTTCTTGCGGTGGACGGTGTACAGAAAGCCAACTCAGGTCACCCGGGAATGCCCATGGAGGCATCCGAACTGGCCTATGCTCTATGGACCCGCACCATGCACTATAACCCCAACAATCCCGAGTGGCCCAACCGCGATCGCTTCGTTTTGTCTGCCGGCCACGGATCCATGCTTCTGTATGCCATGCTCCATCTCACGGGCTATGATCTTTCCCTGGATGCCCTGAAAGATTTCCGCCAATTGAATAGCCCCACGCCGGGCCATCCTGAATATGGCTGCGCTCCGGGCGTTGAAACCACCACAGGGCCGCTCGGGCAGGGTTTTGCCACCGCCGTTGGGATGGCCATGGCCGAGCGTTATCTCGCCAACCTGTTCAACAAGCCTGCTTTTCCCCTCGTGGACCATTTCATTTATGCCCTGGTGAGCGATGGCGATATGATGGAGGGCCTTTCCTCAGAAGCAGCTTCCATGGCGGGAGATTTGGGCCTGGGAAAACTCATTTATATTTATCTGGACAATAAGATTACCATTGAGGGAACCACCGGTATTACCTTTACCGAAGATGTGGAAAATCGTTTTGGGGCTTACAACTGGCAGGTACAGCGGGTAGATGGGTATGATCTACCAGGCATCCATGATGCCCTTAAAATTGCCAAACAAGAAACATCACGGCCATCCTTGATCATCGCGCGAACCCATATCGCCTGGGGTAGCCCTAACAAACAAGATACACCGGATGCTCACGGCGCCCCTTTGGGTGAAGAAGAAGTTTCGTTAACCAAGAAAAATTGTGGTTGGCCCGAGGCACCGACCTTTCTCATACCTGAAGAGGTTCTCTCCCTTTTCCGCCAGGCCCTGAATCGCGGTGACGTTCTGGAAAAAAAATGGTTGGCCCTTTACGCCGATTACCAGAAGAACTATCCGGACCTTGCCCAGCAATGGAAGTCCATGCATGAAACACCGGACCCCGCAAAATGGGATGACGCATTACCTCATTTTAATCCAAATCAGGGAAATATCGCCACACGAAAAGCATCGGGCCAGGTGCTGGCAGCTGTCAAACCCTTTCTGCCTGGACTGATTGGTGGGTCTGCCGATTTGGCCCCTTCCAACAATACCTACCTCAAAGGCTTTGGCGAATTCAAAGAAGACGGCGGACCCAACATTCGTTTCGGCATCCGGGAACATGCCATGGGCGCCATTTTAAACGGTATGGCCCTCAGTAAAGCATTGATCCCCTACGGCGGCACGTTTCTGGTGTTTTCCGATTACATGCGACCGGCCATTCGGATGGCCGCTCTCATGGAACTGCCTGTTATCTATGTCTTTACGCACGATTCCATCGGCTTGGGGGAGGATGGCCCGACGCACCAGCCCATTGAACATCTGGCAAGTCTTCGTGCTATTCCCAATGTGATGGTGGTTCGTCCCGCTGATGCCGAGGAAACCGTTGAAGCGTGGAAATTGGCGTTGACCCATCAAACAGGTCCTTGCGCCCTCATTTTGAGCCGCCAGGGGTTGCCGGTCATCGACCGCTCAAAATACGCGCCTGCCGGTGGACTTGCTAAAGGCGCCTACATTCTAGCCGATTCGAAGGATGGCAAGCCCGAGTTGATTCTGATGGCCACCGGGGCTGAAGTTCAACTCATTATCGCCGCTTATGAACAATTAACGTCCCGGGGGATCAGGGTCCGCATCGTGAATGTCCCTTGCTGGGAGCGTTTTGAAGCCCAGCCGGAATCGTATCGACATGAGGTGTTTCCTCCGGATGTACCTGCTCGCATTGCCGTGGAAGCCGGGAGTCCCCTGGGATGGGAGCGTTATACCGGATATCAGGGTATTATTATGGGGATGAACCGGTTCGGTGCTTCCGCTCCCGCCAAGGAACTTTTCAGAGTCTTTGATTTTACCATTAAAGCCGTTGTGGAAAAGGCCGAAAAAATCCTGGGACTAAAATCGAATCAGGTTAGCGATTGACATTTACAAATATTTGAAAATGCTAATTTTAGCCAGAAAATTGATCTGGCACGATAATTCATTGCCAGGATTGGTCTTTTAAAGTAGACTCATCGGCTGGTGATTGAAACAGAGGACTTGCGGTAATATTAATGTTCAATCCGAATGCCTTTAAATATACGTTGGAGATTTTTTTGTTATGCCCTTAGCGACCATAGAAGAAGTCCTGGAAGACCTGAAAGAAGGGAAAATGATCATCCTGGTTGATGATGAAGACCGGGAAAATGAAGGCGACCTGACCATGGCCGCCGAAAAAGCCACGCCCGAGGCCATCAATTTCATGGCCACCTACGGGCGAGGCCTCATCTGCCTGCCCATGGCACCCCATCTTCTTGAAAAACTCAAGCTCCCTCAGATGGTGACAGATAACTGTTCCCCTTTCGAAACCGCCTTTACCGTTTCCATTGAGGCACGAACCGGAGTAACCACCGGCATATCTGCTGCCGACCGGGCGCGTACCATTATTGTTGCAGTTGCCGATGACGCCAAACCCGAGGATCTGGTTCAACCGGGTCATGTGTTTCCATTAAGGGCACGCCGGGGCGGGGTCCTTTTTAGGACCGGTCAAACCGAAGGTTCTGTCGACCTTGCGCGTCTTGCAGGATTGAAACCTGCGGGGGTCATCTGCGAAATCATGAAGGACGACGGCACCATGGCGCGCATGCCGGATCTAGAGGTTTTTGCCGAACAACACCATCTCAAAATTGCCAGCGTAGCCGACATTATCGAATATCGAATGCGCACGGAATCCTTTGTTCACCTGGCCGCGGAAACGATTCTCCCCACGCCCCATGGCGAATTCAGAGCCATGGCCTTTGTAAACGATATCGACGAACACGAACACCTGGTTCTTGTCAAGGGAGATATCCATCCTGAAAAGGAAATCCTTGTTCGCGTTCACTCTCAATGCACCCCTGGTGACATATTTAACTCCCTCAGATGCGACTGCAGGGCCAAGTTGGATAAGGCCATGCAACTGGTACAACAGGAAGACCAGGGTGTTGTTATTTATATCCAACAGGAAGGAAGGGGTTTACGGCTGGCACGGTACCAAATGCTTGAAGGTGACGAATCAACGGTTTCGGAAGCCCATAAAGAAGGATGTCTCGAAGCGGATTTGAGAAATTACGGCGTTGGCGCCCAGATATTGGTGGCACTGGGTGTAAAAAAAATGCGACTTTTGACCAACAACCCAAAAAAAATTAAGGGCCTTGAAGGTTATGATCTAAAAATAGTAGGCCGAGTCCCCATGGAAATCGAAACACCACCCGTTATCATCGAAGATGCTAGGAAACCCTGAAACCTGGAAATCACGCACCAATGTTTCACGTGAAACATTGGTGCGTCCCCAAGCCAAGCCGGCATTCCCTTTGGATTCATAAACAGCCTTTTGACATGCCCCATAAGAATTCTTCTAACACCTTTAAAAACAATGGCACTCTTTAAAAACAATAGATAATGCGAGAACATGCAAATGATGTTTGAATTCACCACGCCTTCACAAATCATTTTCGGTCAAGGGGCTGTCAAACAGGCCCCATCCCTTGTGGAACATTGGGGGTGCAAAGCTTTTGTGCTGGTCGGCAATACCCCTCAAAGAGCTGCCTTTCTCCTAAAACAACTTCACCTCACAAATATCCCATTTTCAATCTATGAGGTACGTGGGGAACCCACCACCACTCTTGTGACCAACGCAGTCCGAACTGCAAGAGAAACCGATAGTGATTTTGTTATCAGCTGTGGGGGCGGCAGTGTCATGGATACGGGTAAAGCCATAGCCGCCCTTCTGACAAACTCGGGGAACCTCTTCGATTATCTGGAAGTTATTGGCCACGGCAAAGAGATCAGCCACCCTGCAGCACCCCACCTGGCCATTCCCACAACAGCCGGGACCGGTACTGAAGTAACCCGGAATTCTGTCATTCTATCTCCTGATCACCATGTTAAAGTCAGCATGCGCAGCCGCTCCATGCTGCCCACCGCAGCCATCGTTGATCCGGAACTGACCCTTTCCATGCCACCTCATTTAACAGCCTTCACAGGACTTGACGCCCTCACCCAGCTCATTGAGGCTTTTGTCTCAAACGCATCCAATCCAATAACGGATGCTCTCTGCCGTGAAGGCATCCAGCGAGCCGCTCGATTCCTGTTTCAAGCATTTCAAAATAGTGATGATCGGGACGCTCGGGAAAACATGTCTTTGGCAAGTCTGTTTGGAGGCCTTGTTCTCGCCAATGCCAAATTGGGAGTTGTACACGGCTTGGCCGCACCTTTGGGCGGCATGTTTTCCGCACCTCACGGAGCTGTCTGCGGTTGTCTTCTACCCCATGTGATGCAGATCAATATTCAGGCCCTGCTCTCACGAGCACAAAATTCTCCGGCGCTTTCACGCTACCAACAATTGGCCCAAATTTTGACTCGCGGGTCGTCAACCGACCCCATGGATGGTGTAATAATGTTAAAAGATCTTTGCGGCAGGCTTCAAATTCCAAGCCTCACAGAATTTGGTGTTGATTCTGAATCCTTTCCCATGCTTATTGAAAAGGCAAAAGCGGCCAGCAGTACCAGAGGCAACCCCATAGAACTTACAACTAACGAGTTCCTTTCCATTCTGAACGCTGCTTCTGCTTAACCATCAAAATGATAATGAACCGAGCAAACCCCATTGTTTCAATTCACGTTCCTCACCCTGAAATAGTCAATAATTGATATTTTTTTAAATTTCTCATGATCACATAAGAATGCACAGAACATTCCTTTCGCTTTCTGTTATGCAACGAATAAAAGCTATGTTTATCGAGCAGGAGGTGAGAGTTGGAACATTTCGAGGGCATTGAAAGCTATTCGGTGAAACATCTCCCGATACTGAAGGTCTTCGCAGAAAGACTTCGTCTTGTTGAACTGGTCAACCATCTTGTTCCAAGCCATATGCAGTTGCCGCCAGGGATCTTTTTACTTGGAATGGTACTGGATACGCTATCTGGAAGAAATCTTTTGTATAGACTGGAGCATTTTTTTGAGGAGCGAGACACTGAACTGTTACTGGGAAAGGAAGTAGACGCTAATAGTTTTAATGATGTTAACGTGGGGCGCTTTCTTGATAAGGTCTTTGATATTTTTAGGCAAATGTGCTTTGGCGTAGTGTTTAAGTGCCTTTTTCACATCTAAACATATGATATCTCTAAAGAATATGCTGATTATTTTGACACCGTTTTTTTATCCAAAAAGCTCAGTCTTTAACCCGCGAGCAGCGTAAAAAAACGACGTGCTTACATTATCAAATAGAAATCATCAAGTTCGTTCATTGAATTATTTAATGACGTTCCCTTCTCAAAAGCGTGTAGCTAAAAACGCCTTTGCTTTTCAGCTTAATGCAAATGAAACGAAATCAGGTTACAGGCTTACCCTGCGTTCGATATGAATTCACACTTTTTCCAATACGCTCCCTTCCGACTTTCAATGATTACAATGCAGAATCTTTATTCTCTTTGCTGTACAGAATGCGTTGAAGTTCTCGGTGGGTAAAGTAGGGGTCATCTTCTCTCAGGTAGGGTAGCAGAATGCGTTTCTGGCGAAGCAGGTCTCTCGAAATCTCACCGTAAATCACGTCCTCTTGATGAAGGGCTGCTTTGGCGATCTGCTGGCCAAAGGGATTGATGATTTCGCTTCCTCCCCAGAATTTGAAGCTCATCTTTTCTTCCTCATAGGTTTTGCCGAAAGGACTCTCTTCCGGCGCGTGTTCAACTGCCAGCATGGAGTCCTGCTGGTTCCAGACTTCCTCCCCCGCGCGATTGGCACAAAGGTGGTATATGCCGAAAACGCGGGAATAAAACGTGTTGATGATGCCCCAGCTTTCAATATTGGAAAATTCCGTGCCCATGGATCCCTGACTGGAATTGAATAGGGTCACAAACACATCCGCTTTTTGTGCCACCCCCAGGTAGGGGATTGAGGGATGCCACAAATCGTTGCAGATAAAGACCGAAAAGTTCATTTCGTTGAGCCTGAAAACCGGCACCTGCTTGCCTGAAGAGAAATATTTCCGTTCTTCAAAGACACCGTAGTTGGGCAGGTTGAGCTTGCGATAGGCAAACAGCAGTTTGCCATCCACGGCCACCAGGGCCGAATTGTAGAAGTGCATGGAGTTGGATTCCTCAATAAACCCCACCACCGCTGCCGTGCCGCGGGTAGCGTCAACAATCTGCCGGATCTCCCGGGAATCCATTCGGAGCGCCACCTCATGGTAACGTTGCCCCACAAAGTAGCCCGTCAGGGCCAGTTCCGGAAAAACACTCAACTCCACATCTTTCTGCTTCGCCTCGTCAATCTTCTGCAAAACATCATCCAGATTGCCTGGAATATCCAGAAGAATTGGGTTTGTCTGAAAAATGGCAACTTTCATAGCAAATTCGAGCTCCTTTCTAATGCAAAAAGGCTTTGCCAGTGTTCTTCAATGTATGGTCATCCCGCATGTAATTGGGCTGACTTCCGTTTCGCTTGATGACATCATAGCCTTCGGGGTCATAGGGTTCGCTTTCAAAATCAGGGATATCTTCCGGTACCGTTTCCCGGCAGAGCGCCACGTGGCGCTCTAGTTTCTCAATGGAAAAAG
>Ga0307987_1001130_pt1 | contig 14978 bp, 5 predicted proteins | sample EllFjometagen181_FD_203157 | JGI IMG/M metagenome (GOLD analysis project Ga0307987, IMG submission 203157) | Marine microbial communities from Ellis Fjord, Antarctic Ocean - #181 | ecosystem: Environmental > Aquatic > Marine > Unclassified | place: Southern Ocean | collected 2014-10-08
TTATCATGAAAAGTTGGCGAGTGTAAAATTGATTTGTAAGTTATTGACAAATATATTGTTAGAAATATTTATAATAATAATCGACCATAAAAAACAAGAAAATGATGGGTTGTAGTATAGGGCGGCATAGCCGCAACCAAGAGAATTTTCGCACAGAGGCGCAAAGAGCACAGAGAAGAGGATTCAAATCCTAAAATGGAGTAGAGGCGCACGGCCGTGCGTCTTTGTATAAAACATAAATGACCGTTGCTGATTTGAGGCATATTGGGAGCGAGAACGTCCCCGTTCTCATAAAAAAACAAACACCTGCGGAGCTGTTCCAAAGTTTACCCTTTACCCTTTTCTGTTTACAATTTCTTTGTAACATCCTCCTTCGCCGTTCCTGACTACGGCGGACAGGCAAGAAAATGAAGGGTTGTAGTACAGATTACGAAAGTAGTAATCAGCCAGGTCAGTATTCAAAAGTTTTAGTCTTTAGTCCAGAGTCATTTAGTCCTCCTCTCTTACTCAACCCATGCTTCACTCTGTAGCCGCGTCGCCTCGGCGCGGAAAAAAGTAACGCACGCTTCCAGCTTGCAAGTGAGAGTTGCTACCCCAAACGAACAACCGTTCTTGCAGTTGCTTTCTTAAGGGCAACGCCTGCTTCTAGCTTGCAGCTTTTTGGGGTAACGCGACGATCTTCGTTGCAAGTGTTTTATAATGTAAGTTTCACTAAAAACGCCAACAACCTAGAAGGTTGTGCTACCCCGAAGTAACACCTTGGTTGCAAGTGTTACATTAAAACATTGCTAAAATTTTTCTCTGCGTTCTCTGCGCCTGTGCGAAAACATCTTCTCTTTTCTGTGTTTCTTTGTGTTTTCAGTGGTTTAAACTCTTTCTTCAATCTGCGAATACTCCAGCCTCTCTTAGGCTCCGCTACGAGTGTCCGCCCTAGGTTTTTGGCTGTAAGATTCACAGTCATATTGATATTACCATTTTCATCGGAATTGTTTTTGTTTTTTCTTGTCTTGTGTCTTAAAAAATAATATTATGAGAAAAAATTTGCTATGCGTTTTTTTATTTATGGCAAAAACATGTTGTTTGTATGTCATTGTGGAGAGAGCAATAATTTTAGATATAAAATAAAAAAGGAGAGATGATGAGAAAAATTAGATTAATGGTTGTTGGTTCTTTATTAGTATTAACTTCAACATTTGTATTTGGTTATAGCGGTGGAATAGGAACTGAAGCAGATCCTTATCTGATTGCTACGAAGGCAGATTTATTGGAGTTGGGAGCCAATACTAATGATTATGATAAGTGTTTTAAAATGACCGCTGATATTGATTTGGCTGGAGAAACATTTACTCAGGCTGTTATTGCATCAGGTAGAAATGTAGATTATTCTTTTCAAGGCATTGCATTTACCGGAGTATTTGATGGAAATAGCAACAATATTTTGAATTTATCAATTGATGGTGGTTCAACGAATGACTATATAGGTTTGTTTGGAAAGATTAGTTCAGGCGAAGTGAAAAATCTAGGAATAGTTGACTCTAATTTTACTGGTAATTATAACGTTGGAGGTCTTTGTGGTGCGAATGATGGAACAATCTCATCGTGTTTTGTTACAGGTGAAGTTACTGGCTTGGATGGTGCTGGAGGTATTTGTGGTGAGAATGGTGGAGATATTTCGTATTGTTATTCAATAAGTTTAGTCAGCGGGGGTGACTATGCGGGCGGTCTTTGCGGTATTAATAAAGGAGATATCTCGTCTTGTTATTCAACAGGTTCAGCTTATGGAGTTGATTATGTTGGCGGTTTTTGTGCTTGGAATTGGAGTGGTAGTATTTCAAATTGTTATTCTACAGGTTCGGTTAATGGTGATGAGATTGTTGGTGGATTTTGCGGTCATAATGAAAGCGGTAGTATTTCAAATTGTTATTCAACAGGTTTAGTTAATGGAAGAACTTTTGTTGGTGGCTTTTCCGGTGGCTGTAGTGGAACTATTTCGTTTAGTTTTTGGGATACCGATACTTCAGGTCTTTTAACTAGTGATGGGGGTGTTGGTAAAACAACAACAGAAATGCAGACAGAATCAACATTTACTAACGCAGGCTGGGATTTTGTTGATACCTGGAAAATGAGAAAATATCCAGTGTTTAAGTGGCAGTATTATAATGGTGGTTCTGGAACTGAAGCAGATCCTTATCTGATTGCTACGAAGGCAGATTTATTGGAGTTGGGAGGCAATACCAATGACTATGACAAGTGTTTTAAGATGACTGCCGATATTGATTTGGCTGGAGAAACATTTACTCAGGCTGTTATTGCAGCAGGTATGCATGTAGATCATTCTTTTCAAGGCATTGCATTTACCGGAGTATTTGATGGAAATAGCAATAATGTTTTGAATTTATCAATTGATGGTGGTTCAACGAATGACTATATAGGTTTGTTTGGAAAGATTAGTTCAGGAGAAGTGAAAAATCTGGGAATAGTTGACTCTAATGTTACAGGTGATTATGACGTTGGTGGTCTTTGTGGTGCGAATTATGGAACAATATCATCGTGTTTTGTTACAGGTGAAGTTACTGGCTTGGATGGTGCTGGTGGCATGTGTGGTGAGAATCGTGGAGATATCTCGTTTTGTTATTCAATAGGTTTAGTCAGAGGGGGGAACTATGCGGGCGGTTTTTGCGGTTTTAATATGGAAAGTAGTATTTCTAATTGTTATTCAACATGTTTAGTTACTGGAAAAAATTATATTGGCGGTTTTTGCGGTCAGCATTATAGTGGAACGATCTCATCTTGTTACTCAACAGGAGCAGTTAACGGAAATGATGATGTTGGTGGTTTTTGTGGCGACAATGGTGGAACGATATCATTTTGTTTTTGGGATACCGATACTTCAGGTCTTTTAACTAGTGATGGTGGTGTTGGTAAGACAACGTTTCAAATGCAGACAGAATCTACATTTACTAACGCAGGGTGGGATTTTATTGATACTTGGAAAATGAGAGAATATCCTGTGTTAAAGTGGCAATATTATAATGGTGGTTCTGGAACTGAAGCAGATCCTTATCTGATTGCTACGAAGGCAGATTTATTGGAGTTAGGAGAAAAGACTGCTGATTATGATAAGCATTTTAAAATGATTGCTGATATTGATTTGGCTGGTACAAATTTTACAAGTGCTGTTATTGGTTCTGATACAAACCGTTCAATTTTCTCTTTTCAAGGAGTAAAATTTACAGGAGTCTTTGATGGAAATAGCAACAATATTTTAAATTTATCAATTGGTCATATTGTTTCTACTAACGACTATATAGGTTTGTTTGGATATATTGATTCAGGCGAAGTGAAAAATCTAGGAATAGTTGACTCTAATGTTACAGGTCATTATCTCGTTGGAGGTCTTTGTGCTCAGAATTATGGAACAATATCATCTTGTTTTTTCACAGGTGAAGTTACTGGTGATTTTCTCGTTGGAGGTCTTTGTGGTGAGAATAATGGAATGGTCTCCTATTGTTATTTAGCAGGTGAAGTTTTTGGTTATGTGAGTGTTGGTGGTTTGTGTGGTCTTAATAATGCAAATATTTCTTTATGTTACTCAACATGTTTAGTTGATGGACATGAAAGTGTTGGTGGATTTTGCGGTTGTAATCAAGCCGCTAGTATTTCTAATTGTTATTCAACAGGTGTAGTTAATGGAGATGCTTATGAGACTGGTGGTCTTTGTGGTTCAAGCAGTGGAGGAACTATCTCGTCTTCTTTTTGGGATGTTCAGACTTCAGGTCAATCAACTAGTGAAGGTGGTGGAATTGGAAAGACAACAGCTCAAATGCAGACGCAATCTACTTTTACAGATTCAGGTTGGGACTTTGTTGATACTTGGGTGATGGATGGATATCCTGTGTTGAGATTCTTCTACATTGAAAAAAAGACTTATCAGGATTGGTTAACAGATTTTAGTGTTCCTGCTAATGAACAAGGTATTACAAATGCTCCAGCTGGAGATGGCATTCAGAATTTATTGAAATATGCAATTGGTCTGAACCCAATGGAAATTTGTTCTACTTCAGATTTAATGGAACCGGTTAGTGATACAAATGGAGTATCAATTATTTATAATAAGGCTAAAAGAACAGTTGATGTTGAGCTCTTTCCTGCATGGACAGATTGTCTGTTGACATCTGACTGGAATACTGATGGCTTTGATTGTTCACTTATCTCGCAGACTGAAAGTAATGAGACTTGGAAAGCAACTCATTCTATTACAGGTGAGTGTGGGTACATTCGCCTGAAAGCACAATAAGATTAATATTTTCAGAAACAAAAGCCTATAGCCGCTAGAAATGGCGGCCTTTTTTAATATTTGTCTTTCAATGACACGTTTTTTCTTTTTGATCATAATTGTTTTTTCATAAATTATTGTGGTGTTACATTTTTTATATTCGACCCCACCGCAACCAAAAGAGTATTATCCGCAAATTATGCAGATTAACGCAGAAAAAAATATTCTTCTTCGTGTTCTTTGTGCCTTCGTGCGAGAATTTTAATGAGATAAATATTTGTCGCACGAAGACACAAAGAGCCTAGGGCGGCACAGCCGTAACCAAACGAGTTAAACGCAAAGGATAAAAAGTTGCAAAGAGTGCAAAGAAGAAAGAATTTATGACAAAATCATTTTATGACAAAATCATTGAAAGAGAAGGGATTAAACGTAAAGGACGCAAAGAAGAGTTCTTTGGGGTAACGCAACAGTCCAGCTATTACCTATCAGAACCTTTATAAATTGAATAAAGCACTTTGTGCAGGTAGTAGCTGGATCGTTGCAAGTAAAGAATGCCAACAACCTAGACTCGTAGCGAAGCTTAAGAGCGGCTGGAGCTTGCGACAGAAACGCAGTGGCCTACGTTGAGCTACCTCAAATCCTGCAAATAAAGTATTATATTGCAAGAAAGGGATCAGCCTTCGCCGTGCCTACGGCTCGACAGGTCATTCGGATACTACATTACTTGCAAATAACATTGTTTGGGAAGGATGTAGAGTCGGAACTGTGTGCCGAGAGATATCCAACCGTAAAATCAAGGTTACAAAAACTGCTGTTGTTTAATTCATTGACAATAATATTTATAAATTATATATTTAGAGAAAATTATAACATTTATTAGGAGACTAACATGTCAGATATTATAGTAGAAATTCAGGAGCCAGAAAAAAAACATGGTTGTTTAAAGGCATTAGGGATCGGGTGTCTTGTTGTCGTTATATTGGCAGTAGTTGGTGGTTTCTTTGCTTACAAGGGATTCAAGGGAATAGTTTCCAAACTGGCCAACAACTATACAGATACAACACCAGTTGAGCTGTTTGTTGTTGATGCTGATGAAGATGAAATTGTTGAGATTCTTAATCGCTTTGATGATTTTACATATGCACTTGAAGATGGTGAAAATTTGCCGGAGCTTGTGTTGACGTCAAAAGATATAAATATTCTGATACAGAAAAATGAAGATTTTGATGAAGCTGCAAATTCTTTATATGTGAATATAAAAGGAGACAGGATTCATGCAGATGTTAGTATTTCTTTAGATAAACTTGGCGAATTAACAGATTTCGGTGCTGATTTAAAAGGGCGTTATCTAAATGGTTCCGTTGTTTTTCAAGTTGGTATGGCTGTAGAACGTTTAGTAGTGAATATTGATTCTATTACTGTTGATGACAAGAAAGTACCGTTAACTTTTATTCAAGCCATAAATAATGAAGGTCTTGGAAATAAGTTTCATGAAGATAAGGACGTTGCAAAGTTTCTTGAAAAAATCCATTCCATAAAAATCAAAGATGACAAACTTTATATTATTCCCAAATAATCTCCGGGAGATTATTGGTTAGATAGTTTGCCACTTCGCTGCGCTCGTTGTTTTAGGTGACCTAAAGCCTCACTCCTTCGGTCGTGTGCAACAGCAATGAGCGTAGCGAATGGCCTACCTGGAAGCATGTGTTACTTAAGGTAACGCGACGATCCTCGTTGCAAGTGTTTTCGGGAGCGGGAACCCCTCCGTTATGCTTTGCATGCCACCTCCCCTAAACAGGGCAGGAGCTAATACATCCTCATCGTCATAAATTGTAGCCGCGACAAAGCTGGCGAGAAAAGGGCTGACAGCCCATAACAACATAGCTTAGGGTAACGCCCTAGGTTTAAAAAACAAGCAAAGCTTTTGTACCTACTCAACGGTAGTGTCTTTTATTATTCATTCAATATTGGACGTTGAATAGCCTGTTCGGCGTAGCTCGTAGAGCGAAGACTGATTCGATGTTGGACGTTCATTTGCTCTTTCCTCCCCACGGCCGTGTCTTACCTTGGACATTGGATATTGAGTGTTGGTTATTGGATATTCATTTGTCTTTTAGGTCTTTTTATTTTTCCTTGGTTGTTGGATATTTTTAACTCTTAACTCATATTTTCCGCATTTTCTAACTTACACATTTTTTATCGCTTGACACTTTATGGTAAAAAATATATATTTGTCAAAAGTGTTTCTTTGTAAAGAATCATTTGATAGGAGTAATGTAAAACAAAAAAGGAAGGATATGTAATATGCTTGGTCTAGAAGGTAATTCGATATTCGCGGCTTATATCTTGTCAATCATCTCAGCACTCGGATGTCTAGTTTATGGAATCATAAACTGGAATAAAGGGGGCGACAATGAGAAGCAGGATATTAAGGAAGAGAAAAAATGGGAATCTGACGAAGAAAAAATTTCAGAAACATTATAAAAAGGAGTAAAAAATGTTTAATATTTTGGCGGTAGTAATATATATTTCTATTTTATCTTATTTTGCGTATTTGGGATTTAAAGGTACCAAAACGGCAAAGGATTATCTTGTGGGCGGTGGTGAAATCCATCCATTCATTATGGCTCTTTCTTATGGAGCAGCTTTTATTAGTACATCAGCAATTGTTGGTTTCGGTGGTGCAGCAGCATTTTTTGGAATGAGTCTACTTTGGCTTACATTCCTGACAATTTTTGTTGGTGTTTTCATTGCTTTTATTGTGTACGGCAAAAGAACAAGAAAAATTGGTCATAACTTGAGTGCCCATACATTTCCTGAATTTTTGGCAAAACGTTACAAATGCCCTGCAATTCAAAAGTTTGCTGCGATAGTAATCTTTTTGTTTATGCCTATTTATGCAGCAGCAGTTATGATTGGTGCAGCCAAGTTTCTTGAAATTAGTTTGCATGTTCCTTATGTGACAGCACTATTCTTCACATCAATTATCGTTGCTATTTACGTATTTTTTGGTGGTCTAAAAGGTGTTATGTATGCAGATGCTTTCCAAGGTGGTCTGATGTTTGTTGGTATGTTGTTCCTTGTGATCTTTACATACACAAAATTGGGTGGAGTAGTTCCAGCCCATACAGCTCTTACTGACCTTCTTGCACAACCTGGAGTTAAAGCCCAGTTAGCTAAAATGCCTCCAACATTTAATGGTTGGACTAGTATGCCTGGTTTTCTGTCAATTAACTGGATGGTTGTTGTTACATCATTGGTGATGGGCGTGGGTATTGGTGTTTTGGCTCAACCTCAGCTTGCTGTTAAGTTTATGACAGTTAAGAGTAATAGAGAGTTAAACAGAGCTGTTCCAGTTGGCGGCATCTTTGTTCTTATGATGACAGGTGTTGCATTCACTGTTGGTGCTTTATCTAATGTATTCTTCTTTAGGGACACAGGTAAAATTGCAGTTGCTGCTGCAGGCGGAATAGACAAGATTATACCACTATTTCTTAACACATACTTGCCTGAGTGGTTTGTTGCTCTATTTCTGATTGTTCTAATTGCAGCTGGTATGTCAACTTTGAGTTCTCAGTTTCATGCAATTGCAACAGCATTTGGACATGATTTACTTTATAATGAAAAACAATCTCAGGCAAAGCAGGTTCTAGTTACTAGAATTGGTGTTCTTATTGCATTTGTTTTGACATTTGTTTTGGCTTACTATCTTCCTATGATTTGGGATGGTGCAATTGCCAGAGGTACAGCAATCTTCTTCGGACTTTGTGCTGCATCCTTCCTTCCAATGTACACCGCTGCTCTTTACTCAAAGAGAGTCAGGAAAAGCGCTGCAGTCATTGGTATGGTGACTGGCTTTGTTGTCAGTCTGTTCTGGATGTGCTTTGTTCACTTCAAGACTGCTTCAGCTCTTGGTATCTGCAACTTGATTCTAAACAAACCATTCCTATTTAAAGGAACTAAAATGCCGTTTGTTGATCCAATTGTTATTGCATTAGCTTCATCAATCATTGTGACTATTGTCTTATCTTTTGTGCTTAAAAAAGATATCGATGACGAGCACATTGAAAAGACTTTTAAGGGAGTGTAAATAAAAACTGTAAACGGTAAATGGTAAACGCCGGAAAGCCTCCGGTGGTATAAATCAATTACTAATGACAAATTACGAGTTGTGAATCCGCCGCTAGCGGTATTTACGAAAAAGGCAACCGAAAGGTTGCCTTTTTTTGTGCCTAAAAACAAAGAGTTTTATCCGCAGATGACGCAGATTAAAAGGATTAAGAAAGAGTATAAGCCACGGATAGACACCGATAACCACGGATTGTTTTTTATTGTCCACAGATTACAGCTCCGGCGGAGCGACAGCATGTAGCCATGGGTGTAAACCCGTGGGAACATGTCATCACCCGCATTAAAACCCTGAAAGGGTGACACATTTCTTAGCGCAGAGGCGCAAAGAGCACAAAGAAAAAATTTAGCCACGAAAGGGCACACAAAACATAATAAGATTTCTTTGACTAATTTATTTTCTTGTATTTTCAGATAATTAAGAGTAAATTCGATTTGTAGTATTTAATATAAATATTTCTTTCTTTATTGATTTGTCTACGTGCCTTGGTCGCGATAAGAAGAATGCAATGTAAATGACAACAGACTCTGTTTTTAGTGAAGATAAAAAAACAGATTAAAAAGGATTTTGATTTTAGGGTGTTGGTTCCAATCAACAAGGAAGAATAATCACACTTAACAAATATTTGAATATGAACTAGGAGATTGAATATGAATATTAAAAGTTTTGTATTGTCGTTGGTCCTGATTATGGCAGTCACGCCAGTTGCTTTCGGATATAATTTGACTAGCAAATTAACGGGACAAACATTTACCTCTATTGATGGCGATGATTATGCTTTTGATTCTATTTTTTCTGAGGGAATTCGTTTAAACAAAAGCCACCTTCTGGGGTCTGGAAGTCCGAAGGTAGACTATGTATTCATTGTGCCGCCTTCAAGTGTTGGAACCTATGATTCCCTGACAATTTCAATTTATGGCGATGGTGTCGCTAATTTTTGGGTGGATGGGGTGCAGCAATCAGATATAGGTGATGGTCTTCAAAGTCGCACAATCTCATCATCTTACATTGATCAGGAATCCGGCTATGCAACGCTTACCGTCTCTTTGCAGGCTAACGGAACCACAACATATGACTTGAGCTACGTACAGGTTGATTTGGGAATAAGCACGGCAAATCAGTGGCTCGACTATTATATGAGAGATATTCTTGCCTACAAAGTTATTTCCGAGAGCGCGGGGCTGATGCGCGAATGGGAAGGAGGTGGGGTTGCTTCGGATTTAGTCATGGAGGGGATGATCAAGGCCACTTCATTCGCAAAGGGGCTCATGGACGTTGGTTCTGGCAGTCTCTCAGACGCCGTTCAGGCAACGATTGACTCTATAAATGATTTTTCAAGTTTGGTTGACACAATGACAGCTTCATTCGAGTGGTCTATCGTCCAAGTTTCATATACGATGGCGGCTCAATATCTTCCTGGTGCAATTGCGGATGCTCTGGAAGACACATACGCTAGCGATGTCAAACGTTTGGCAGCCAAGTGGTTGACGTACGGTGCAGACGGAAACCTAAGCACGAGCGAAAAACAATCCTTGCAAACCACCATGAATCAAAGGGCAGCTTCTTTGTGGGGTGGTGATTATTCAGCCGACAATAGGATAAAGGATTTTATAGGGGGTTGGGCATGGGTAAATGGTGTTCAGGCAGGAGATAGTGATAACATCTGGAACTGGGTTCAAGGGGCCTACTATTCTGTTCGACCGTTGATGTACTATAATCTGCCCACTAGAGGTTCGGCTTCTACTGGCAGTTCCATCGAAACGAAATCATTTCTCAAGCAATATGCAGATGACCTCCTTGATCATGCGGCTGTCATAGTGCCTGATTCCCCAAAACTGTCTGGCAATGTAAGCACCTCGAGCGGTAGTTCCATCAGCGGGGTGACTGTATCAGCGGATAATGGCGGTGGCTCGAACACAACCGATATAAATGGCAATTATGAACTGACCGTGCCGTATGATTGGTCTGGTAATGTAACAGCAAACAAAGCGGAGTACTTTTTTGGGAATTATTGGGAGTGTGAGTATATTACCAGCGACACCTCTGGACTGGACTTCACAGGCACTTATATCATTCCTGATTACACGATTTCAGTCAACTCCTCCGGAGCCTCAGGGGTTAGCATTAGCAGTAGTACGGTCCACAGCGGCACAACACCCTACGCAAAGACCGTTTCGTCTGGTACAAGCGTTTCTCTGACAGCACCTTCAACAGCCAGCGGGAAAACGTTCAGTGGATGGACGGGTTCTGAGACGAGCAGCAGCCAGACTATCTCATTTTCCATGACTGCCAACAAAGCAGTTACGGCTACATATATTGTTACATTGTCATCAATCACAATTTCTGGAGCTTCGACTATTGATGAAAACAGCTTTTCCACATATGGATGCACAGCAACTTATAGTGATGGAAGTACTTCAGATGTGTCGCCATTAACCAGTTGGGCGAAAGATGGCGTTTATGCATCAATAAACAGTTCTGGAGTTTTAACAACAACAGAAGTTACTTATGATCAAAGAGTGACAATAACGGCTAGTTATACTGAGAGTGGAATAACAAAAGAGAATACATGCTTTGTTACTATTTTAAATATGTCATCAGGATACAGCGGAGGTTCAGGAACAGAATTAGATCCTTATCTGATTGGTACTAAGGAAGATTTGTTGACTTTAGGTGGCAGTTCCCGAGATTATGATAAACATTTTAAAATGACATCTAATATTGATTTGTCAGGTACAAATTTTACAAAAGCTATTATTGCTCCTAACATTGATTACAGTATGTATTGGCGGTACCAAGGTACTAAATTTACCGGTACTTTTGACGGTAATAGTAACACGATTATAAATTTGTCAATTGATGGAGGTTCAACAAATAGTTATATAGGTCTGTTCGGGTTTATAGGTACAGGGTCAGAAATTAAAAATCTTGGGATAGTTGATTGTAATGTTAGTGGTAGTGGTTATGTTGGTGGTCTTTGTGGAAACAATGCTGGTATGATTTTTACTTGTTATTCAACAGGTTCAGTCAGTGGACATTACAACCGTGTTGGCGGTCTTTGTGGTGGTAATTATGGAGGAACTATTTCGTCCTGTTATTCAACAGGTGCAGTCAGCGGAGACAGGGACGTTGGTGGTCTTTGTGGTGGTAATTATGGAGGAACTATTTTGTCCTGTTATTCAACAGGTGCAGTCAGCGGAGACAGGGACGTTGGTGGTCTTTGTGGTTATAATGTTTCAGGGAGCATATCGTCTTGTTTTTGGGATACCGAGACATCTGGATTTTCCAGTAGTGCTGGTGGAATTGGTAAAACAACGGCAGAGATGCAGACAAAGTCTACATTTACCGATGCGGGCTGGAATTTTGTTGATACGTGGCAGATGTACGGCTATCCTGTATTAAGGTGGCAAGGTCATATTTTAGAAGTTCACAATGGCATTGGTTCTGGTTTATATTCGCTTGGGGAAGATATAACAATAGAATCTTTGCGTCCAGATCTTTTTGTTTTTACCGGCTGGACTGTTGAACCGACAGAATATACCAATAATTTTGAAGATATCTCATCGTCAACGACAACTTTTACTATGCCTGATACGAATGTTTTTATAACTGCGTTTTTAGATTGTTACAGCGGAGGAACAGGAATCGAATCCGATCCATATCTTATTGCTACTAAGGAAGATTTGTTGACTTTAGGTGACTGCCCTCAACATTATAATAAGCATTTTAAAATGATATCAGATATTGATTTGTCAGGTACAAATTTTACAAAAGCTATTATTGCTCCTAACATTGATTACAGTATGTATTGGCGGTCCCAAGGTACTAAATTTACCGGTACTTTTGACGGTAATAGTAACACGATTATAAATTTGTCAATTGATGGAGGTTCAACAAATAGTTATATAGGTCTGTTCGGGTTTATAGGTACAGGGTCAGAAATTAAAAATCTTGGGATAGTTGATTGTAATGTTAGTGGTCGTGGTTATGTTGGTGGTCTTTGTGGAAACAATGCTGGTACGATTTTCACTTGTTATTCAACAGGTTCAGTCAATGGTGGTGTTAGTGGTAGTTATGTTGGCGGTCTTTGTGGCGGTAATTCTGGAGGAACTATTTTGTCCTGTTATTCAACAGGTGCAGTAACTGGACGTAGTCGTGTTGGTGGTTTTTGCGGTTATAATGTTTCAGGTAGCATATCGTCTTGTTATTCATCTGGAGTAGTCAGTGCTGATTATGGTGCTGGAGGTCTTTGTGGTGTTAATAGTGGAACCATTAATTCCGGTTTTTGGGATACGGAGACATCTGGTCAGCCAGAGAGTGCTGGTGGAATTAGTAAAACAACGGCAGAGATGCAGACAAAGTCTACATTTACCGATGACGGTTGGGATTTTGTTGATACGTGGCAGATGTACGGCTATCCTGTATTACAGGCATTTTATACTAATTCAAATACTTATCAGGATTGGTTTTCTGATTCTAGCATTCCTGTCAATGAACAGGCATATACAAATATGCCATCCGGAGATGGCATTCAGAATTTGTTGAAATATGCAATTGGTTTAAATCCAATGGAAGTCTGCTCTGCAAAAGATATAATGGAGCCAGTTGTCGATGAAACAAATGGTGTATCTATTATTTATAAAAAAGCCAAAGGGATTGAAGGTGTTGAGCTTTTCCCTCTCTGGACAGATTACTTATTGCCTGCAAATTGGAATAGTAATGGTTTTGAGTTTTCAATAATATCGCAGACGGATAGCAATGCAACTTGGAAGGCAACTCATTCAGTTACAGGAGAGAGTGTATATATTCGTCTTAAAGCTACAATAGATGATTGATTTTGAACAATGGTGGAGAGAACGTCCTGCATTGAAATAGGGACGCTTCTGCCATTCTTTTTCTCTGGCTAGCTCTGCTAGTTCCGATCTGCGGGATAACGCGACGATCTTCGTTGCAGGTGACTTTGGGAGAGGCACGTCTGCGCTGTCTTTTAGGACTGATCGCTCGTAAATATCATAGCCTTGTTGAAGCCTAGGAATAACTAAAACAAAGTTTTCACCAACCCTCAGAGTGTTTCCGCATCCATCTAACGAACCAAACATCTACTGTTTTTTCCTGGTGTGAATAAGTAATGGATTGCAATGTTTAATACAATTATGTAAACTCAAATCTGATTTTACCAATATTATAAAATTTAAAGGAGCTTATGTCTGAAGACCAGAAGAAGAAATTGGAAGCACAACTTTGGGGAATAGCAAATCTGCTGCGGGGAAAGATTAGTGCGGATGATTATCGTGACTATATCCTTGGTTTTATTTTTTATAAGTATCTTAGTGAGAAGCAATATTTGTATGCAAATCGTTTGCTTGAGGGAGAAGCGGTTACTGACTATAAGAAAGTAACTGATCCTGAACTTTTGGATCCCATCAAGGAAGAATCGCTTTTGAAGTTGGGTTATTTTCTAAAACCATCCGAGTTGTTTTCTGAGTTGGCTCGAAGGGGTAATGCTGACACGGAGAGTGAAAGTAATTACATCATTGAAGATCTCCAGGCTGTGATGAATCACATTGAGCAAAGCACAATGGGTACTGAATCGGAAGATGATTTTAATGCTTTGTTTGAGGACTTGGATCTGACATCTACCAAGATTGGCAGAACTGTCGGGGCAAGAAATGAGGTGATTGTAAAAATCTTAAGTCATCTTGATAAGATTGATTTCAAGATTGGTGATATTGAAACTGATGTATTGGGTGATGCCTACGAATACCTGATTGCTAAATTTGCAGCTGGTGCAGGGAAATCAGCTGGCGAGTTTTATACTCCTCAGCAGGTTTCAAAAATTCTTGCCAAACTTGTAACTACAGGAAAGACTAAACTGAAATCGGTTTATGATCCAACTTGCGGATCCGGATCTCTGCTTTTGCGAGTTGCAAAAGAAGTGACAGATGTCAGCGAGTTTTATGGTCAGGAGTTGAATCGTACCACCTATAATCTAGCCCGTATGAATATGATTCTGCATGATGTTCATTTTCGTGAGTTTGACATACAGCAGGAAGATACCTTGGAGAATCCTCAACACCTTGATAAACGCTTTGAAGCAGTTGTTGCAAATCCACCATTTTCTGCACATTGGAAAGGTGATACAAATCCCCTGAATAGTACCGATGAGCGATTTAGTCAATATGGTCGAGTGGCTCCTAAGACAAAGGCTGATTATGCATTTGTTCAGCACATGATACATCAATTGGCTGATAATGGCATAATGGCAACCGTACTTCCACATGGTGTGCTTTTTCGAGGGGCAGCAGAGGGAGTAATTCGAAAATATCTAATTAATGAATTGAACTATCTTGATGCGGTAATTGGTCTGCCTGCAAATATCTTTTATGGAACATCTATTCCAACTTGTATTCTTGTGTTCAAGAAGTGTCGCGAGATCGATGATAATATTATTTTTATTGATGCAAGTGGTGATGATCATTTCGTAAAAGAGGGTAATCAGAATGTTTTACGTGATGAGGATGTTGATGAAATCATCAATACTTATCGCAATAGAGAAACTAAAGATAAATATTC
>Ga0307987_1001131_pt1 | contig 14970 bp, 11 predicted proteins | sample EllFjometagen181_FD_203157 | JGI IMG/M metagenome (GOLD analysis project Ga0307987, IMG submission 203157) | Marine microbial communities from Ellis Fjord, Antarctic Ocean - #181 | ecosystem: Environmental > Aquatic > Marine > Unclassified | place: Southern Ocean | collected 2014-10-08
CGCAGCACCGGGTGCAATCTGTTCTTTGGCGATGCGTGCAACGGTTTCCTTGAGCATTTCCTGTTCTTCGGTAAGGTCGTATGACATGGGTTCCTCCTTGATGACTTAAATATGATGACCGACATTGATTTTCAGTTTGATACCACTGCGGTTCAGGGAAAGTCAATGCATGGCTGGTGCAATCGGTTGACACGGAACTCTTTCTATTCTATGTTTCTTTCGATTGCTAAATGAGGCGTCATTCATTATTGCATATTTCATTGGGGAGTTCAAATGATAAAATTAATCTCGGAAAGTCCACTTTATCGAATAGCAAATGCGCGGAGTATGGCGTTTTTCGGTGCGTCCAACAATATCGCTTCCATGGGAACCCACATTCTCATGTCGGTACTGACCGGTGGCTTCAAAGGAAAGATTTACCCGGTACATCGCAAGGAATCGCATGTTCAGAACTTGAAAGCCTATGGGCATGTGGCGGATCTTCCGGAAGTGCCTGATTTGGCAGTGATTGTACTTCCGACGGCTGTGGTGAACCAGACTTTGGAAGACTGTGGACGGAAAGGCATCAAACAGGTGGTGGTGGTTTCAGGGGGATTCAAAGAGGTGGGGGCTCAGGGCGCTGAACTGGAAGGAGCGCTCAAGAAAATAGCCACCCTATATAATATGAAGATTCTGGGACCCAATTGCCTCGGGGTGGCCAACCCGCACCGCAATATCAATACCACCTTTGTCCCCAATGAGGGAATTCCCGGATTTGTGGGGTTGTCTTCCCAGAGTGGCAGCTTTGTGACGCAGATGTTTGAATATCTCTCCGGTTTTGGCATGGGTTTCAGCGCAGCCTTCAGTGTGGGAAACGAAGCGGTTCTGGATATCGTCGATTGTATGGAATACCTGGGGAAATGTCCCAATACCAAGGTGATCGCATTGTATATTGAAGGCATTCAAAGGGGGCGTACGTTTATGGAGGCGGCCAAGGCCATTGTGCCCCATAAACCCATTGTGGCCTACTATGTGGGGGGATCAAAGGCTGGAAAGGCGGCCGGTTTCTCCCATACCGGGGCCATGGCCGGGCCTGATGAACTTTATGACGGCATGTTTCGCCAGGCAGGCATTATACGGGCCAGGTCCGTGGAGGAGATGTTCGATTTCTGCTGGGTGCTGGGTGCTTTACCCATACCGGAAGGCAACCGGGTGATCATCCAAACTCACTCGGGGGGACCGGGAGCTGCTGCTGCCGATGCCTGTGGGAGGGTCGATCTGGCACTGGCCACCCTGTCCCAGGAAACACTGGAGAAACTGGCTCCTTTCATTCCATCCACTGGGAGCGTCGGCAATCCAGTGGATTTGACTTTTGCCAAGGATTACAGTTCGTTTTTTTCAAGTATTCCCGAGATTCTACTGGCTGAGGAGAATGCGGATATCCTCATGGTTTATCTGATGAGTCCCCAACGCGTGGTGGAAAGGGTTTTAAAAGGGATGGGGATTTCTGATGAAACGATTCAGGAGCAAGGTCGGAAAATCGTCGAAAGCAATGCCGAACAATTTAGAGCGCATTTGAAAACCCAGAAAAAGCCGATTGTCGGCTACACATTTCACCGCCCTGACGCGCAGGTTATGAATGAGGCGATTGCCAGGGGTGTGCCGGTATTTCAGGGGGCTGAAAGAGCGGCGAGGGCTACTGCTGCGCTTGTGGCGTATTCAAAAATTAGAGGCAGGGAAAATTAAGATCTGTTTTCGCGGTTGCCGGTTTCCAGTAAAAAAATGCAAAGTTGAAATTTCTGCCAAAAAAATGGTTTAATGGTTGACGGTTCATCAACGAACCGTAAACTGTTTTTCTGAGGTGATTCATGGCAAAATCCATTAAGGTTGAAAATCTGATGGTTAAAAGCGGTGTCAAGTTCGGTACCAGCGGCGCCCGTGGTCTGGCATCGGCAATGACGGATGAGGTATGTTATCTGTATACGGTAGCCTTTATACAGCACCTGGAGCGTATGGGCGAACTGAAAGGGCAGGGTGCAATGGCCGTGGGGGGCGATTTGCGGCCCAGCACCGACCGTATCATGGGTGCGGCGGCCCGGGCCGTGTCGGACCGGGGGTATACCCCCATCGGTTGCGGAAAACTGCCTTCTCCGGCCCTGGCCTACTATGGGCTGGTTTACAGCATGCCCACTGTCATGGTGACCGGTAGCCATATCCCCGATGATCGTAACGGTATTAAATACACCCGAAAAAAGGGGGAGATCCTGAAAGCGGATGAGACCGGTATTAAGCAGGAGGTGGTTGTGCCGCCTGAGGGGCTCTTCGACCATGAAGGGATGTTCACGTCAAGCCAGGCACCATTAAATGAGGATCCTAAGGCAGTGGCCATGTATGTGGCCAGGCATCTCGATTTTTTTCCGGAGAATTGTCTCAAGGGAAAAAGAATCGGGGTTTACCAGCACTCGGCGGTGGGACGGGAATTGATGGTGGAGATCCTTTCAGGCTTGGGTGCCCATGTGACACCCTTGGGGTTTTCAGATGTCTTTGTGCCGGTGGATACGGAGGCCATTCGGCCCGAAGACGTGAAGGCCGCCCATAAATGGGCCGGGGAATACGATTTTGACTCAATCGTTTCATCGGATGGGGATACCGACCGGCCCCTGGTCAGCGATGAAACGGGGAGATGGTTGCGGGGCGATGTGGCGGGCATTCTTACGGCAGCATACTTTGGGGCGGATGCTGTGGCAACACCTGTTTCCTGCAATACGGCCCTTGAAAAAAGCGGATGGTTTGCGTCGGTTTATCGCACGCGGATCGGTTCTCCATACGTCATTGAAGGGATGGAGCAGGCCCTCAGAGCCGGGGCGCAACGGGTGGTGGGGTATGAAGCCAACGGCGGTTTTTTGATTGCTTCGGATATACTTCAAAATGGAAAAACATTGCGAGCGTTACCCACGCGGGATGCCATTATGGTGCATTTGGCAATCCTGCTCCTTTCCATTCAAAGAGGAAAGAAGATCAGCGCGCTCATGAATGATTTGCCCCAGCGATTCACCCACAGCAATCGTTTGAAGGAATTCCCCACTGAAAAAAGCTTTGAGGCCATAAAAAAACTCTACGGGGGCGGAGCGGAAAAAGACAGACGGACCATTGAAACCGTATTCGGATCTTATTTTGGTCAGGTGAGTACCGTCGATACCACCGATGGTCTACGGATTACGTTTCAAAATAACGAGGTGGTACACCTCAGGCCATCGGGCAATGCCCCTGAATTTCGGTGTTATAACGAGGCCGATACAGTGGAAAGAGCTGAGGAGATGAACGAAATCTGCATGAAGATCATGAAGGGATGGCGATAATCTATTATTTCCACCCGTGCTGACCGATGAGGTTCACAAAGCGGCAGCCGCCCAAGTTTTCCTGGCGGTATTTTCCGTTTTTCTTGGTGATGCGTTTCAGTTCCTGGGTGGTTCTGTCTCCGATGGGGATCACGAGTTTTCCCCCTTCAGCCAGTTGATCCAGAAGGGGTTCGGGGATTCCGGGGGCCCCCGCCGTGACCATGATGGCGTCATAAGGGGCGAACTCCTGCCATCCCAATGTGCCGTCGTAAGCTTTGAAGAGCACGTTATTGCATTCCAGTTCCGCAAGAATGGTCCTGGCCTTGACCATGAGCATCCGGATTCGTTCAACCGTGTAAACCTTTTGGGCCAGCTGCGCCAGAACCGCTGTCTGATACCCACTTCCCGTACCGATTTCAAGGACCTTTTCCTCTCCCGTGAGCATCAGCGCTTCCGTCATGAGGGCGACCATATAGGGCTGGGAGATGGTCTGTTTATGGCCGATGGGCAATGGATGGTCGTTGTAAGCTTCCCCGGCGAGGGCTTCTTCCACAAATCGGTCTCTGGGGATCTTTCCCATGGCATCCATAACAAGGTTGTCTTTGATGCCGCGTGAAATCAACTGACTTCTGACCATTTTTTCTCTGGCCAACCGGTAATCAGGGTTAGGGTTCATGGTTCTCTCTCTCTATGCGGATGGTCAAAACAGTAGGAATTCTAGCATAAAATGAATTCCGTTGTAAAATGCTTTTGATAGGGAAGCCGGAAGAGCATATTGACAACCCTTTTTCAAGGTGGTACTTTCCAGCCTTTCCAAAGATCATAATATCGGTGTACTATTCGAGAGAAATCCGGGGGATTCCATGAACTTTCAAGAATTGATGATGGCTCTGCAACAATACTGGGCCGAGTATGGGTGTATTATTCAACAGCCCTACGACCTGGAGGTGGGAGCCGGGACCTTTAATCCCGCAACGCTTCTACGGGTTCTGGGCCCCGAACCATGGTCCGTCGCCTATGTGGAGCCCTCACGGCGGCCCACGGACGGCCGGTATGGGGAAAACCCCAACCGATTGGGGCATTATTACCAGTACCAGGTGATCATAAAACCGTCCCCCATCGATATTCAGGAGGTGTACCTGGGAAGCCTCAAAACCCTGGGCATCGATCCCCTCGATCACGATATCCGTTTTGTGGAAGATGACTGGGAATCCCCGACCCTGGGCGCATCGGGACTGGGATGGGAAGTCTGGCTCGACGGTATGGAGATTACGCAGTTTACCTATTTTCAACAGGCCGGCAGTATTCGACTGGATCCCATTAGTGTGGAAGTGACCTACGGCCTTGAACGAATCGCCATGTACATGCAGGAAAAGGAGAGTGTCTATGATCTCATGTGGAATGATCACCTGACCTACGGGGATGTTCACAAGAAAGGTGAATGGGAACTTTCCGTGTACAATTTTGAGTTGGCGGATGTGGATATGCTCCTGGATATATTTCATAAGTATGAGAAGGAAGGCTTGCGGGTGGGGGGTGAAGGGTTGGTGCTGCCCGCCTATGATTACTGCCTGAAATGTTCTCATACATTTAATCTGCTGGATGCCAGGGGTGCCATCAGTGTGACGGAACGGACAAGGTATATTGATCGCATCAGGCATCTGGCGCGCCTCAGTGCGAAGAACTATCTGGCCCAGCGCGAGGAAATGGGATATCCCCTCAATAATACTAAATAGTGGATGACGATTATGACGGCAGAATTGCTTTTGGAGATTGGGACCGAGGAAATTCCAGCGGGTTACCTGGAAAACGGTTTGAGAGAATTGAAAAGATTGGCCGGGGAATGCCTCAAAGAAAACCGGATTGATTTGGTGGGTGGTCTTGAGGTTTACGGAACGCCGAGACGACTGGTTCTGATGGGGATGGGTGTTTCAAAGAAACAGCAGGATTTGACCCGGGAAGTGACCGGTCCTCCTAAAAAAGTGGCCTATGACTCAAACGGAAATCCCACCAAGGCGGCGGAAGGGTTTGCCAAAAAACAGGGGATATCTGTTTCGGAACTGCAGACCATTGAAACCCCCAAAGGCGAATATCTTTACGTGAAACAGGAGATTCCAGGGAGGCCGACCCTTGAGATCCTTTCGGAGTATTTGCCTGGCATCATCGGGGAGATCCCATGGCCCAAATCCATGCGGTGGGGGGAGGTTGGCTTCGCTTTCGTACGTCCCGTCCACTGGATTCTGTGCCTTTTTGATGGGGGAATCGTACCCTTTGAAGCGGCCGGCGTTCAAAGCGGCAGCACCACCTTTGGACATCGGTTCATGGGGCCTGAAGAAGTTGCGGTTTCAAATATCGCCGACTACCGGAAGGGTATGGAAAACGCCTTTGTGGTCCTTGATCCGGCGGAGAGACAACGGGTTGTGGAGAAAGTGGCGCAAGATGCTGCCGCAAGTGTGGGAGGTGTTCCGGCGGATGATCCGGAACTGGTTCAAACGGTGGCCAATCTGACCGAATACCCCACGGCTGTTTGCGGCAGTTTTGAAAAAGGATTCCTGGATCTGCCCGATACGGTTTTGATTACCGCCATGCGGGAGCACCAGAAGTACTTCGCGGTATATGATGAAAAAGGGTCATTGATGCCCAATTTCGTGGCCGTCAATAACACGAAGACCCGGGATGAATCCGTGGTGTGCCGGGGGCATGAACGGGTCCTTCGGGCCAGGCTTTCCGATGCGGATTTCTTCCTGAAAGAGGACCGTAAACGGCCGCTTCTGGATCGGTTGGAGGACCTGAAGCAGGTGATCTATCAGGCGCAACTGGGCACATCTTATGCCAAAGTGATGCGGGTTGAGATCCTTGCAGAGCATATCGCCAGAAAGGTACTGCCGGAGCAGGTTGATCGTGCAAAGCTTACAGCGCGTCTGGCAAAATGCGACCTGGTCTCCCATATGGTCATTGAATTTCCATCCCTTCAGGGTGCCGTGGGGAAAGCGTATGCGGCGCTTGAAGGCTACGACGATGATATATGTTCAGGAATCCATGAGCACTATCTCCCCCTGAAGGCGGGTGGCGCGCTGCCCCAATCAAGAATCGGTGCCGTCGTGGGCATGGCGGACCGGCTGGATACCATCGCCGGTTGTTTTGCTGTGGGTCTCGAACCGACCGGAAAAGCCGATCCTTTTGCCCTTCGAAGGCATGCCCTGGCCATTATCCGGATTATGGAGGATGCAGGCTGGGATTTGTCTTTCAGAGATCTTGTGGAAAAAGCACTCTCCCTTTTGGCCGGTGAAATTGAATTCGATTTTGACGCAACCTTTGCGCGGGTATTGGATTTTATTCGGGAACGTTACAAAAATATGATGTTAAGGTCCGACTATGCCTCCGATCTGGTGGAAGCGTCCATCTGCGGGGAATTCGATCGTATCTTAGCCCTTCGCCCCAAAATGGCGCAGCTCAAGGAATTCACCTTGTCCTCCGACGAATTTGCGCCGTTGGCACTGACCTTCAAACGGGTTAACAATATCATCAAGAAGCAGACCAAGATTTTTGAAGTAAATCCGGTGCTGTTTCAAGAGGATGCTGAAAAGCAGTTGTGGGAAACATACCAGGCCCTTAAAGATGATGTGGAGGGATGTATTGAGAAAAGCGCCTTTCTGGATGCCCTAGGGCTCATGACAAAGCTCAGGACCCCTGTGGACCAGATGTTTGATACCGTGGAGATCCTGACAGGCGATGATGCACTGCGTGAAAACCGGGTGGGATTGCTGCAGATGATTTCCAAATTTGTACTGACCGTCGCTGATTTTTCCAAGTTTTCCATATGAGTTGGAAAATCAGTCTCGGGGTTTCTGGATCAGGATGTACAACTCGCCTTTATGCTTCAAATGTCCCGCCACTGTTTCGGCATAGGGGCCGTTTCCCCAGAAAATATCCGCTCTGCCGGGACCCTTTATGGCGCCCCCGGTATCCTGATTGATAACGAAACGGGAAAACCGGTTCCATGCCATGATTTCCCCGTTGGGACCGAGGGTCGGCTTTTCGCATGAAATAAAGGCCAGCGCCCCTTTGGGAAACCGTCTTGAATCAAGTGCCAGGGATCTGCCCGGGGTCAGCGGAACACCGATATTGCCCACGGGACCGGTTGTAAGAGGCCTGAAAAATATGTAGGAAGGGTTGGTGTTCAGGATCTCCGGGATCCGTTCGGGATGTTTTGATAGATACCCTCTGATGGCCTGCATGGACATTTCTTCTCTTGTGAGAAGCCCCTCATCCAGCATGTAGCGGCCGATGCTGCGGTAGGCGCGGCCATTGGAGGTGCTGTATCCCACATTAAGCCCCCCGCCATCATTCAGACGAAGTCTGCCTGATCCCTGGATATGAAGGAAAGCTGCATCCACGGGGCTTTTCAGCCAGGCCAGCTCAAGGCTTCTTTCTTTAAGTGCTCCGTCCTCGATTTCTTTTCGGGAATAGTAGGGCAAAAACTTCTTCCCTTCAATCCTGCCGGTGATTTTCTGACCCTTAAGGTCTTTTTTAAAGAGGGAAAGGTCCGCTGTTATCAGGTTCTCCGGCTTTTTGTAGAGGGGGTATTTGAAGGTTTCATCAGGCGTCAGACTGGCGTCGTAGAGGGGTTCAAAATATCCGGTGAAGAGCACCTGATCGTCTCCGTTGTGTCCGGTGGCACGATAAACCAGGAAGTTTTCTTTGATGGCTTTTTCCAACCGGGCAGGGTTTGGATTTTCTTTGATCAGATTCAGAAATGCCTCTTGGCTTTCCTTTACCTGGCGACAGGTAAATGTGTGAGGGCCGTAATGGAAGAGACGTTCGGGATCCAGTTTATTCAAATAGCCCTGGTTGTTTTCGAGAGCGGATATCAGCGATTCCCAATTCATGTCATCGGTGAATGTGGGATAAAAATAATCCACCGATTCTAACGTTTCTTCAAATATTTGAGTCTCTTTTTTGATTGCGGGACGGCAGGCAAAAAAGGTCAGAAAAACCATTAGAAGAAAAAACTTCAGGAGAACTAAATTCTGGTTGCGCATATTTTCCTCGGAAGAGTAGCATTTACTTTTTCATATTATAAACGGCCTTTTTTTTCAAGAAGGTACCCTTTACATTTCATTTTGACCAGGATAAGAATGAAAATCTATTTCTGAAAATCGAATTGAGAATGTGTTTTTTTTGCCACAGTCAATGGCTCACGACCGCTGGCATTTAAATCGTCACCCAAAACCTGAGCATTAACAAGCTGGGTAAAATCAACCATATAAACGGTGAGGTGCGTTTTTACGGGGTTCATCTTGTTTGTGGCACGCTATTTGCTTGTAAACTTCACGTATGTAAAAGGGCCGAGCGAACAGCTCTGCTACCATTGAGGAGAAACCTGTGGATTTTAAGCAACGCACATTGAGGGACGATGTTGGTTGTACCGGATTGGGCCTTCATTCAGGTGAAAAAATAAAAATTAATATCAAGCCCGCCCCGTGCGGTACGGGGATACGGTTTGTGAGAACGGATCTATCCGGGTATTCGGCTATCGATGCCCATTTTGACAACGTATTTGATACGACCCTGGCCACCAGTATCGGTTCCGATGGATGTCGCGTAGGGACCATTGAACACCTCATGGCCGCATTTTACGGCTTGGGTATTGATAATGCCCGGGTGGAACTGGATGGACCTGAAGTGCCCATTATGGACGGTAGCTCAGCACCCTTTGTCTATCTTCTCAAAAGCGGCGGCATCGAAGAGCAGCCGGAGCCGAAACGGTTTATCGTCGTCAAAAAAGCCTTTAAACTGGATGATGGAGAGCGGTCGATTCATGTGTACCCTTCAAAGGAATTGAAGATCAGTTATATGATCGATTTTCAACACCCGTTACTGAGGAATCAAGAATACGAATTATGCTTTTCAGGGGGTGATTTTATTCGCGAAATCAGCCGGGCCAGAACGTTTGGGTTTCTAAAGGATGTTCAAACCCTGAAAGAAAACGGGTTTGCCAGGGGAGGATCCCTTGACAATGCCGTTGTCATAGATGATTTTAGAATCCTGAACGAGGATGGCCTCAGGTACAAAGATGAGTTTGTCAGGCACAAAATTCTTGATTTTATCGGGGACCTGTCATTATCCCAGTCACCCGTCATCGGTCATTTCGTTGTGAAAAAATCCGGCCACTTCCTGAACCAGAAGATGTTGACGAAACTGATGGCATCCAAAAAACACTGGAAGATGGTGACATTTGGTACCCCGGAGGAATGTAAGCGAAACAGCCTCACCATTCCGGGTTTCGGTTTGCCGGAACTTGCCGCCCAGACCTTTTAGAGAAAACAGATCGTTCCCGTATTATTCTGGCCGTCCCTTTACCGCAGAAAGTTAAGGGGCGGCTTTTTTGTTTCATTTTAGCGGTGCCCTATCATTGCCCGGTATCCCACCATCCATCACCAAAATTGAATTTCGGGGGATATGCCTTGCATTTTCTCGAATGCTACCTTATTATCTTCTACCTAAAATCGGCATTCAATATTTTGATAGAGAGATATAAACATCGCTATTTCAACTGTTAATAAAGGCTTCAGAGTGTTTGTGGCGGCATTGCTTTTCTTTGCCTTCATTGGACCGTTATTGACGGCGCCTGCAATGGCGGAGGATGCCAAGCTCACGGATATTGTGGTCACCAACACCCGTGATCATCTACTGCTCTATTTTACGGTCACGGATTGTTTCACGGAGAATATGCAAAAGGCCATCGATAACGGGGTGAATACCACTTTCACCTTTTTTGTGAATTTGCATGAAGTTCGGAACTGGTGGTGGGACAAGAAACTTGCCGATTTAAAGGTCAGCCATGAAATAAAATACGACAGTCTGAAAAAAGTCTACCAAGTGAGGTTGTCCTCTGAAAATGACAAAGTTGTTCTTGCCAAAGATTTTAACCAGGCCAAGCGGTTGATGGCCGAAATCGTGGGGCTGAAAGTAACTGAACTACGGAATCTACATCGAGGAAATCGATATCAGATCAATATGATGGCAGAACTCGACACCATCAAGCTGCCCTTCTATTTTCATTATGTCTTTTTTTTCCTTTCTTTGTGGGATTTTGAGACAGACTGGTATTCGGTGGATTTCAGATACTGAGGTGCAGCGGATATCAATCCCGCCTGAAAATGTGAAGCACCGTGGATTTTGTCCGGGAAGCCGCTCTTCTTTTGTTAGAGATTGTTTTTCGCCGGAAATTTGTATCCCCAGTTGTGTGCCATGAAAGATTACCTCTTAGCTGAATTAAATGATCTTAAAAGACGTCGCAGAGAACGTTATGTGATTGCTTTTCTGTGTTTGACCATCTCTGTTTTGATCTACGTGAGCATGCGTGTATTTCATCTTGGGCACGCCCTCCCTTTTTCCAGCAGCATTATCGCGTTCGCTCTCATTAACATCAATGTGATTCTGCTTCTTTTGCTGCTTTTCCTCACGGTGAGGAATGTGGTCAAGCTGTTGTTTGAGCGAAAGAAAGGGATCATGGGGGCCAGGCTCAGGACGAAACTGGTCATGGCGTTTGTGACCCTTTCCCTTTTGCCCACGATTATCCTTTTCTTTGTTTCCGTGCAGTTTATCTCTTCATCCATAGACTATTGGTTTAACCTGCAGATTGAAAGGTCCCTCAAATCCTCGCTGGAGGTGGGGCAGGACCACTACAACGGAATTACGGATGAAATTCTCTCCTTCGGTAACGTGATCAGCCGGGTGATTACGTATGAGGGTTTCTTAATCCCCGGCAAAAAAGAGGATCTGGGAAGATTCACCGATGAAAAAAGAAAGGAATTCGGGATCGCGTCCTTAATGATTTTTTCCAAAGAGCTTGAAATGTTGTCGGTTTCAAAGGATCACCGCATTGATCTGACCACTTTCAAGGATCCCGCGAGGGGCGTTCTGGATCAGACCATTTTGGAAGGGGCGGACGGACAATATATACAATCATCGCCGCACGGTGACCTTGTGGGGGGGGTTGTGCCGATTTTCTCTCGAACCGCTTCCAAGGCCGTGGTGGGGGTGCTGGTGCTGACCCGTTTTGTTCCCGGATCCTTTGTGAATCGGCTTCATGCCATTTCAAAGGGCCTCCAGGAATACCGGCAACTCAAGATGCTCAAGACCCCCATTAAAGCCAGTCACATGATTACCCTGTCCATTGTAACCCTGTTGATCGTTTTTACGTCCGTGTGGTTTGGTTTTTATATCTCCAAGGAGGTGACGGTTCCCATCAACGAACTGGCTGAGGCGACCAATCGCATTGCGTCAGGTGATTACGATTTTTTTATTGATCTGGAAACAAAAGATGAGATGGGTCTGCTGGTGAATTCCTTCAATCGAATGACCTCGGACCTGAAGACCGGCAAGAATAGTTTGGAGTCAGCCAATCAGGAGCTGGTGGCCAGCAACCTGGAGCTGGAACAACGTCGGCTCTATATGGAGATTGTCCTGGCCAATGTGGCTGCCGGAGTGGTGTCCGTTGATGCAAAAGGTCGAATCCTCACCATTAACAAATCAGCGGAAAGGATGCTGAACATCAAGGCGAAAAGGATCATTGGAAAGAACTACAAAGGAACCCTGTCCCATGAAAACAGAAAAATTGTTGATGTCTTTATCCGGGATGATGGGCTTCTTCGAAAAGGCTTTATGAATAAACAGATCCGCATATCCGTTGGAAATCGTCAATTGACATTGCTGGTGTCCCTGAATGTGCTTCAGGATGATCGGGGAGGGTATCTGGGGCTGGTGGCTGTTTTAGAGGATTTGACCGATATTGAAAAGGCGCAACGGATGGCCGCATGGCGAGAGGTGGCAAGGCGTATCGCCCACGAAGTCAAAAATCCATTGACGCCCATTCAGCTTTCAGCCCAACGACTTAAAAAACGCTATGGTGATAAGTTGAGTGATGAGGATGCAAAAGTATTTCACGAGTGTACCGGTATGATTATTACCCAGGTGGATGAGTTGAAACATCTCGTGAATGAGTTTTCCAATTTCGCCCGTATGCCCGCTGCCAATCCGGAACCCTCGAATATCAATGAAATTATCGAAGAATCTTTAACGCTTTACAAGGAAACGCAAAAGAACATTTCCTTTGTATTCAACCGTTCAGGGAAGGCACCCATCTTCAATCTGGACCGGGAACAGATAAAACGTGTGCTGATCAACCTGCTGGACAACGCCATTGAGGCCATGGAAGGTCGTGGTGAAGTGGTGATTGATTTGGATTATGACAGTGTCTTGAAAATGGTTCGAATCGAGGTTGCGGATAACGGTCGGGGGATTGACTCTCGTAACAAAGCCCGGTTGTTTGAGCCCTATTTTTCCACTAAAAAACAAGGTACAGGTCTGGGGCTTGCCATTGTCAGCACGATTATTACGGATCATGACGGGTTTATCAGGGTGAAAGACAATCACCCCAGGGGAACGAAATTCGTGATTGAACTTCCAACCCGAACTTAGGAACTTCAGGTACATGATGATTTTATATCATTTTCTGTGGACATTTCCGCTCTGTTTTTTGCTCATGGGGGCTTCTTTTTCCGGAAATAAGCGCTTAAAGGAGCGGCTTGCCCTGAATTTGCCGGAACGTCTGCCGAAAAATGGGAACCTTTGGGTTCACGCCCTTTCGGTGGGGGAGGTTCTATCGGCTATCCCTTTGTTGGAACAACTGAAAGTGGCGTTTCCCGAAAAAGACATCGTTTTTTCCGTGACCACCAAAAGTGGATTGGCTTTGGCAAAGGAAAAACTGTCAGGTCAGGTTGCGTGTATTATGACCCTGCCGGTGGATGCCTGGTGGTGCATGGGGCGCGTGATCAATCAAGTGAACCCCTCTGTATTTATTCTGGTTGAAACGGACTTGTGGCCCGGTCTGTTGAGTTTATTGAAACAGAGAGGTGTCAGGAGCCTTCTGGTGAATGGGCGGATTTCCCCCCGCACCCTGAAATCCTACCAAAAAGCGCCGGCATTCATCAGGCGTATGTTCGCGCCCTTGGAATACTGCCTCATGCAGACGGACCTGGATCGAGACCGGTTGCTGCAGCTGGGGATGGACCGGAAAAAGGTGATTACCACGGGCAATATCAAATTTGATCGTGAAATGGTCACCATGGCCGCCGACGAAAAAAAGCGCTGGCTGGAAACCCTTGGGTTGAAACCGGAGATGCAGGTGTGGGTGGCCGGTAGCACTCACGAAGGTGAAGAATCGGTAATGTTGAGGGTGTTTCAGGATTTGAAACGGAAGTTTCCCCTGTTGCGTTTGGTGATCGCTCCCCGGGATGTGGGCAGATCCCGGGAGATTTCAGAAATGATCAGCACCCAAGGCATGGCGGTGGCTCAGAGAACGACGGTTTCTAAGAAAAGCCCTTCCTATGATGTCCTGGTGCTGGATACGGTGGGTGAGTTGGGACAGGTCTATGCCCTGGGCAGTGTGGCGTTTGTGGGGGGGAGCTTTGTTCCCATCGGGGGGCATAACCTGCTGGAACCCGCAGCTTTCGGTGTCCCGGTCTTGTTTGGGCCCCACACCCATAACTTTGAATTTATGTCGGAATCGATTCTGGGTTCCGGCGGGGCGCTCCGGGTTCAAGACGGCACGGAACTTCACGATGCCATGAAACGCCTGCTGTCGGATACGGGATTGCGTAGCCGAATGGGGGCGCGGGCGAATGCGTTTGTGGTCGAAAACCGGGGTGCTCTTAAACGGGTTGTGGGGTATGTTGCCAAAAAAATATGGCGGGGATAATCGTGGCGACTGATGGGGGAATTCTTGCGTAAGACAGACTGGTCATCCATTCACAGGGAGAGATCCATCCAGTTTTATACGCCTGCATTGGCGCTTTTTTCATTGTTGTATGGCTTTGCGCAAAGGCTTCGTTATGCCTCATACGGCCTGGGAATCCTGAAGAAAAAAAGGTTACCTGGGTTGGTGGTGAGCGTGGGGAATCTTACGGCCGGTGGTACGGGTAAAACACCAGCGGTGGCGGCACTGGCAAAATGGGCGTTGTCTCGGAAATTCAAGGTGTCCATCATTTCAAGGGGATATGGGGGAGAGTACAAAAGTCCCGTCCTGGAGGTATCCGACGGGCAGCGGGTCCATGCAGATTCCCGGTTGGCCGGGGATGAACCCGTACTGCTGGCCGGGAAGGTTCCGGGAAGTCCCGTGGTTTTGTCCAGACAGCGTTATCTGGCGGGAATGTATGCCCATGAAAAATTTGCATCCGATTTTTTTATCATTGATGATGGCTTTCAACATATGCAGTTGGCGCGGGATTTGAACCTGGTTCTGATGGATGGGTCAGACCCCTTTGGGAATGGGCATCTTCTTCCCTGGGGACCATTGAGGGAGCCACTGGACCAGCTGGCACGGGCGGATGCTTTTATCCTGACGCGGTTTAAGCATGATGGCGGAGACCGCACATTGGCGTTTTTGGAAGAGAACTATCCGGATATCCCCGTCTTCTGCGCGGATCACTTGCCGGACAGGGTAATCTTTCCTCGCCTGGACCAGGTTACTTCTCCCCATGCGTTAAATGGAAAGCGGGTGGTGGCTTTCGCCGGAATCGGGAACCCCGAACTGTTTCGCGAGACTTTGGAGGCGCTGGGCGCCCAGGTGGTCGCTTTTTGTGGATTT
>Ga0307987_1001132_pt1 | contig 14967 bp, 19 predicted proteins | sample EllFjometagen181_FD_203157 | JGI IMG/M metagenome (GOLD analysis project Ga0307987, IMG submission 203157) | Marine microbial communities from Ellis Fjord, Antarctic Ocean - #181 | ecosystem: Environmental > Aquatic > Marine > Unclassified | place: Southern Ocean | collected 2014-10-08
TACCACCCATCAGTACTTTTTTTATCACAGCCTCTTTTGTTTGAATCGGGTATACCATAAAATCACCTCAATGCCCCCCGGGTTTAATTTTCAATTGAGGCGACATCTATCCTGACACAGGGGGATATTGCTGTGAGGGATAGAAAAACTTTAATGGAAGGGTTTTCAGAGACTAAAAGTTATCTTCATCATCTTGGTCCAGATCATGATCCTTTTCAATCTGTCGTCTTTTTTCTTCGTCATCGGCTAAATCTTCTGCCATAGGACCAATGATCATCCAGTCTTCAATATCGAAAAAATCAAACATAGGTGCCTCCTCTGTTAAAATGGTATACCATCAGCACTGGCAGTTAAGACCGGAGCTGTTTCTACCGAAATAAACACAGCATTATCGGGAAGGCTTTTTTTAAACCTATCTGGTACCTTTCCTTGATGCCAAAGACAGCTGGTTTCAATAGTTCTGCCAGTATTAAAGAGAATTTTATAAGATCTGCCACCAAAACCCCTGAATGGCCATGAATTATTATGTCCTATTCTGTAATGCTGTGCATCTACAATCACTCGCCTCGCTTCATCTGCTTCCGATATATTTATTTTTTTTGTCCAGAAGCTACAATCAAAACACAAATTTTCAATGTATGATTCCGGTTCACAGATTCTTGTAAATTCACTCCCACAAAGCTCACATGTTTCAACCTTTTTGTTGGTATCAGTCATTTCCACTGCCTCCCTTTTCATTGAGTTGATATTTAATTTTCACTGCCTTTTTACATTTGGGACAAACCGAGTGCGAAATAATTGGGAGTCCCTTCTTTTTCAATTCCAACGCGAATTCATTATTTTCACCTTCTTTGGTGCCCATGTCTTTCCCGCACCAGGCGCATTTGATTTCATAGACCATTTTTCCCTCCTAAATTTAAGATTTTGAATAGAAAAGCCCTGCAATGCTACTGATTACAGGGCTACTTTATTGAGCTTTAGGGTTTAACCAGGGACAGGATCTGACCGTCGGTCTTTTCAAACTTATAAACGTCTGCGGTGGTCAATCCATCAGTCTTGGCTGCAGCAGTGAAGGCGTTAATAACACTAAAAAGAGTATTGCCAGGTTCCTGAAGGAAAGATTGATTTACGATTTCAGCTTCGTTTTGGGACAGCCCAAACCGCTTAGAAAAAGCATTAATTGAGCTGGCAGGATCATCAACGTGCGAATGGTGAGATAATTTGAATGATTCCTGCTTTTGGCTGGAACCTTCAATTACCGCCAATAATGTTTCAGGGAAATTCTCCAAGCCCTTGTTGCTGATGTGTTTGAACCTCGATACAGCGGAAGATGTCACAGAGATAAGTCCGTTGGTGCAGACCAGGCGGTAAAAGAAAGCTTCTATACTGAATGCAAGAAGTCCCACCTCACTGTTAGCAAAAGCGACACCGGGAACGATTTCATCAAGTTTGCCATAACCGGGATTAACACCAAAAGCTTTGGCATATTCTGGAATTTTGAGAAGGAACATGCCCTGGTCAAGCGAATACTGTACATGTGATGCCGGATCAAAGCCCTGCTGAATTATTTGCGACAAGATTTCCATATTGTCCAGTGGCTGGTACCGCTCGGTGAATACTGCACGAAGAGTGTTACCATCAAACCGGCAGAAAAAGGTATCCCTGGTCTGGCTTTCCTGTTCAATCCAATGGTTAAGATTGTCAGCCTGGAGCCCTTCAGGGCACCGGGAAAGATAAGAATGAGGCACACGCAAACGATTTGATAAAAGGCGTTGGGCGCTGGGTGCTACGTTAACCTGTTGGCCTGAAATCCACATTTGCTCGAGGCTGTCGAACTCCATCTCATGCACCGGCATGGTCTCGTCATATTGGTTTGCAGATTCTTGATGGACAGCATTAATAACGTTTTCAAGAGTTGTCGTTTTAATCATGATTGTTCTCCTTTAGTTTGAAAATGAAAAGCCACCCAGAGTAGATGCCCCAGATGGCTTTTTGAATTGTCTTTGAATTTTAAGAATAAATGACGCTACACCGTTCAAGATTTATGTCCCAAGATCCCAACTTGTCGTTCGATGAGAAACCGTTATTTAACCATAGTCCTCCTTTGAAGACCTGGGGGTGATGGCGCTGGTCAAAATCAATGAACAAATTGGCGATATACTGCCACATCTCCCGGCCTACCACCGGAAACCCATCAATGCGGTCAATTTGCTCCCAATCCGGCATCAACATCTTGTAAAGAGCAATCAAGGCTGAACTCTGGTGTTCTGCCTGTTCGAATACCTCCTGGAGCCGGTGCTGGAGTTTTTCCTTGCTGGTAATTCCCTGGCTGACCATATGCTTCTTGCACTGCTTTTCAATAAATCTTGTTTCCATTGGTGTCTCCTTGTTTTTAAACGTAAAAAAAACTTCGCTGAACGGGTTGATTATGTTGGGCTTCAAGGCGAGGGCCTTTCAAATCTGGTCATACGTATCCTTAATCAATCCCGCGTCAGCGAAACTAAAATACCGCTCATCTTCCATGCTGATTATTAAATGTTCATGGACGGTGATGCCCATTATCTCAGAGGCCTGGATGATCCTTTTGGTGATCGCTTTGTCTTGTGGCGAAGGTGTTAATTCTCCACTGGGATGATTATGTGCGAGAATGATAGCTGCAGCATTTGAAAGTATTGCCGGTTTCAAGACCTCCCGGGGATGAACCGTTGCAGATGACAACCCCCCGGTCGATACGATATTTAATCCGATGGTTTTATTTTTCGTATCAAGCAGAAGAACACAGAACTGCTCACGATCCGGCTGTCCCCTATCCACAATAAGATTCCGAATTACGCTTTGTGCTTCAGATGAGGTACTCAACCTTGTCTGCTCAAATTTGATATGCTCATCCCTGACCAGGCTGACACGATATACAGAGATGAATTTTCTACGGATAGGCTTGGATTCTGCTATGCTGCTAAAAAGGTCCTGCTGTTGAAAACGCTGGTGTTTTGACTGTTTCATGTTGCCTCCTTGTAAAAATACAAAAACCTTCTCCAGATTGCTCCAGGAAGGCTAATAATGATTGATTTACGGGTTGTTTGACGGGGTTATATGATATGCTCTCGCAATCGTTTAATGACATTAAAAGGGGCTAAGTCGTCTCTTTCAAGGACCTCTTTTACCTGATGGTCTTCAAGGAATATGGCACCGATATTGTCCGGTCCTTCCAGAATTTCCAATCCAACATATCCAAGCATGGAATTGGAGGATAAGACATAAGTTTCCAGCCCTTCCCGATACACATCAATGTCATCCTGATATCCGGCAGAAAGCTTGTGTGTATGGTTGCCTGATTTATCCTTGAATTTTATGACAAGGCACGGATTGTGTCTTTTGGCGTGAAGCATTTCCCAGAAATCTTCTTTGCTGATGCGGTAATTATGAATTCTTCGCATTGGAAACTCCTTCCAGATAAAAATCACAATGCCCACAAAAAGATTTATCTTTGCAGGCATCACAAATTTTACCCTTGTCTAATGTTGCTCCAAGATGATCAAAAATGCTTGTCATTGTTTTGGTCATTGGCCTCTGGCAGCCCCAGGCGATTCTGCGCAAGAGAGCACTATGATGTTGGGTAAGTTCAGGAGTATAGGCCATGAGTGAGTCCTCCTGGAGAAGTTGAGTTGATATGCCGTTGCAGAATAACAATTTTACATTCACTGCACTGGATCTCATCACTATTTGCATCAGACAAAATCATTTTCTTGCAGTTCGGGCATTCTGTTTCCACTATACCCTTTGAATGATCCGGCAAGGTCCATCCCTGGGCAATACAAATTTTCTTCACCTGGTTTGCAGGCCGGACATGCCAGTGCTGATCGCAGTCTATTTCCTGCCAGCCATTGGCCCTGATAGATTTCAGTTCATCGAAATTGATGTAACCAAATTCTGCCATTTCATAATCACCGTTCAAAATAACAAAACTCCAGAATGTATCTGTGCCATTGTATTCGCAGATAAAGAAATCCGTGCTTCCAATAAAAAAGTGAAGATGAATCAATTTCTGTTTCAATGGAATGTCCTCAGCTTGATAAAGCCGGGGGATGCCTACCAATTCTTGTGCTGTTGGTGTTGACCACATAATGTGTCTCCTTTATTGATTGTGGCTGATTTTCAGCCGTTAAAATACTGGATAAATCGGTGTCCTTCTACCTTGTCCAAGGTACTTAAATCTTTGTTAAACAACCTCTGACTCTCCTTTTCCAAGCTTTCCGTGGTTAAACCTCTACGTCCAGCAATCGACTGAATCAGATGCTTTTGTTTCTGTGTGATGGGCTTTTCTGGCAGGGAATTACAAACGGACCTTCCAGGGAGACTGTCTCTGTTACAATCTGACATGCCAGGCATACTGTTTTTAATACAAACTCCCAGCTTGGTCAGAGTATGCTGATGTGTCTTAATGAAAATATCTGATAGACCGGTCACACGGAGAACCACATCCACTAAAGAAGATTTGATACACATTTTGATACTTGTGTTGAGGTTCCAATTATCCTGTTTGATATTTCTGGCTCCTGCTCCCTGTCCAATAACGTTACCGGCGGGATTTATTAACACGCATTTCAAAACGATCGTTTGAATCTCCTGGCGGTGTACACATGCCATTTCATACTGTTTCAAATTGGGGAAAGTGGCCGTCAATCCCAGCACATTTATGATACGCTCAGCACCTAACTTGAACAGAATAGGACGAGAATAATGACTGATGTTTCTGCACAAGTTCGGGCTACCGGCCCTGGCATATCTGCAGGCTTCCGATGTGTGGATACGACCCCAATCTATTCCGTCGGTGAAATTTCTTTGTATCCAACCAAACAGTTCTTTCCTGTTCTGATCTCGCCTGTTGAGGGAATTGGCAAAAGTTTCCGATGGAAGTTCAAACGGTGAATTCGGAAATATTGAAATAGCGCCTCCAATTTGTTTGTCCGGTGGATCTCCCGGGGGCTTGGAATACCGCTTCAAAATCTCTGTCTCTTTGATTGGCTTGAGCATAAGGCTCCTCCTTGATTAAAGGTAAAACGTTAAAAGGCCCATCCGATATGGACAGGCCCTTGATTTGATAACTAAATGTTCGGCGCTGATTAGAAACCCATCCCAATCAGTTCACCATGGAAACGATGGTTACTGGTGCAACAACATCTTTTGCCACAGACAAAACAGCGACCTGTGATTTCCTCAAAACTCCCTTCAGTCACACGGCACCGGTGGCCACAAACACATGCCAGAATTCGTTCCTTTTCATGTCGGGACTGCTGGAATACCATCATCTGTCTGTTGCAGGATGGGCATGGGACCTGGATGAAGGTTTGGGTGTGGTCAGTGACTGGATGCCAGCCAATTGACATGGCTGTACGGATTAAAATGCTTTTCTTGCTCATGATATGTTCTCCTTTGATGTGATGAGGGGGGGAGGGGTAAAGATTAATGGTGTTGCTGTGGTATAAGCGCCTGCACTTTTCTGGGTTAGGGTGACAGTGGCAGAAAGCTGGAAACCCTTACCAATAGGGTAGGTACCCTATAATAGAATGACATATACGGCTAAGTGGGCTCAATGCTATGGGTGGATCTGGCCATACTTATGGGTCGATTGGAAGGTCAACCATGATAATGTTTCAGATAGCAATTTCCAGAGCAGGAATCAGAAATGGTCCCAAATAATATGGCGAGGCGGGGTTAAAAAGAGATGACCATGATAACTTTTTGGATAGCAATTCCGCGACCAGAAAATAGAATGGGTGCCTTATATATAAGGATGGAAGCAAAAACACACTCTGACCATCATGAATATCTGAAACCAGTGTTCATTCATCGGTAGTATAAAATAATTATGGTAATGCTGTCTCGTTTACACAAAACCAGTGCTATCTCCCATAGAACACACCATCAGTGCTCACTCTTCTAAAACCCAACACTACCGACTCACCTACTTCAAATCAGCACCATCTCATCCACACCAAACAGTTTCCCTATCTGCATTCGTTTCCATCTTTTTTGGTAGGTCTTGAAGCGGGTATGGGATTTAATACTCGTTGCCGGTTTTCTGGATGGGTCGGTGCTGGATGTGTTATGAGCTGGAAGGGTTGGTACCGGGGGGTATATGGAGGGTATTAGTGTGGGTTGGTCAAATATAATTGAATATTTCTTTACACAAATTTGAAACATTGATACTGATTTATTGATCAATATTTTTAATCGGTGCAGGTAGATAACATTCAAATTCACATAGCATACAGTATTTATTGTTAATCTTTGGAGTAAGGTATGGCACTTCGAAAAAAAACATGGACATATGGCCCAGCGAAATCAAAAAAAACAAGACCTAAAGCACCAGAAGAATTGATAGAATATTTACAAAAAAAAGGTGACGAAATTGTCGAGAAAACATTCAAACCAAAATATCTGTTGCCTGTTTATGAGGAACAAACACTCAATCAGATTGTTGACATTTATACAAAGTGGTACCGAAATTGCTTTTATTTTTGTGTCAAATATAAATGTCCACCAGATGCCCATAGGCAATCTTTTGAAAATAAATTCGTTAAGCTTGAATATCTGGGAAATGACGAGTTTCAATATAGCTGTATGAGGCACAATGGAAAATGGAATCCAACATTTAAAATGACCACAGATAAGTGTTTGAAACATGTTACTTCGGAAGTCCCTTTTTGATGTAAGACCAATACAGCAACACCAATCCATTTGTCCCAACAGGAATAAACAAGCAGATGTATGTGCAGACTGTCTATTGGGATGAGTACCTGTTTCTATGTTGATTGGCACTGGGTTCCAATAGAAGGTACTGTGGGATAAACAGAATGCAATTTGAAAAGAATAATTCAGAAATCATCAAAACTAAGGGTTTCCCAATTGAATACCGGCTCTGATCTTGTTATAGAAACCATGGATTAAAATTCCTCAACCTGAAAAAGGAGGCCTCATTGTATCTGTCTGAAGAGAAAAGAGCTGAAATCAGGAAATGTCTCGATCATCAAAAATCCGGGCCGGGGGTTAAAGAAAGAGATCATCTCAAAAGGCTTCATGATACAGAGGATAGCAGGAAAGTTTCTCAGATCCTTTTTGATGCCAGAGATGGAAAGGAATTGTTTACACCATTTTAAATGGAGTGTTTCAATTGCCATGACATATAACTTTGATCCAAACAAATGGTACGATGATGAATTGTTCATGATCCAGACAAAGCTGAAAAAAGGTGAAATAACACAGGAAGAATATGACCTGGCCGTGTTGGCACTGGATTAAAAATTCTGAATACTAAAAGGGTATATAAATGGACTATTCTCAAATTATAGAACTTTCAAAATCCATTCGATTAGCGTTAAAAAATGGACAAGACTGCCCTCTTTGTGGGTCTGTGGCATCCTCGACCGGTAAAGATGAAGACGGAGAAATATTTGCCCCTACCTGTGAATGTTTATTAGAATTGGACATCGAAGAATTTGCTTTGACAGGTGATGAGTCTTGTGAAAATTCTTTGAAGATTAGCAACAGATTCTGCATGACCCCTTCACAGCCATTGAGTTTTAAAAAATCCTATTTAAATCATTGCCACAATTGTGGGAAAAAAGGGATAAATAGCGAAGATCCAAATTGTATCGAAGATCCGCCTTATCTATTCAAATGCAAATTCTGTGGAGAATCATTGAGAACACATTCGCTATTCGGTGAAGGTGGAAAATTTGATTGTGCTCAAATAAATAAAACATGAGGGTACGTCGAAGGAAGACGGACTATTTTTCGAAAGTAATGATGGTATCACCGTCCGGCTGATATTGTATTTTGTAGAATTCAATAGGATAATCAAGGCTATTACGACGCTGGATCAGAAAATAGAAGCGATGTGGAAGCGATGTGGAAGCGATGTGGAAGCGTTTGGATGGGACTTATCAGGTTGGCGGTTGATGGCTTGGTGTGATGGGGTGCTGGGAATACAAGGATATTGAGTACTTAGATACGGAGCACTATACCCAAAAGTGTTCGATTTCAAAATCAATCAATTTCGATAATATTAATATCAACCTCATTTAATCCATATAATTCATAGACCATTTTATCTATGGTCTTATCAAGTGTATTTATCTTCAGTTTTAGATTTTGAGCTTCAGTTTTTTTAACCTCGAAAATATCCATCCATTCCATCTCGGCAATTTTTTTTAGTTTTTCGCCCCCGGCTTTTTGGATTGCTTTATTCAATTCTGCGATAAAAAAATTAAACTCTAAATCAAACCAATTATTGAGTTTTGTATTTGGTTTTTCTATTGTGAATTGGGATTTAAAATATTTTAAAAATTTTTCTTTAATCTCAAAAAATTCTCTCGTATTTGCACTAATCTGAACAACCAGATCGATAAAACAAGCTTGTTCTTTTTTGGTTGGTGGTTTCGGAAGTGGGAATGGTTCAAGAAATTTTGTTTTAAATCTAAAATATCCACCTCTTAAAACAGCACCCGTTTGTTTTAGATAGAACCAAAACAGCGAGGAATTCATTATTGCAAGCCAAAACAAATAGTCGCCATCGAAATTTTCATTTTTTACCAAAGAATAAACTTGAGTGTTATGGTAATAATGATTTGTATCAAAAGTCAGGTTTCCACCTAATGAAGTTTCTGGTGTAATAATTTTTTCTTGTTCAAATAGCTTTATATCTCTTGATCTATGCAAGCTGTACCAATACTGGGGATTAGTTTTCTTATGAATTTTCTTTTTAATTAATTCATCCTTAAATGGTAAAAAATAGGAATATGTTAATGGAAATTGTTCTTTCATCACTTCTTCAGAGTACGGAACAGTTTTATTTCCAATTTCATAATGAGGATATATTATAAAATGATCAAAAGAGACTGGTGAATATCTTTTAGCGTCTTTTCCTTTCAATAATGGTTTTACCATTTTTGACTCTATCTCAACGTTACATCCTAATATTTTAGAATAACCCAAAAATTTATCGGCTTTAATCTTTCCTTGCAAAATGAATAAATCATCAACTCCAGAATCTACACCTGTTCGAATAAAGGAGAATACATCTTTTACTTTTAATGGTTGTTTTGAAAGTTTAGAAAAAACAGAACTGATGTCTTTGTTACTCAGTTCCCATTTTTTTTCAGAGAGAGAATCATATTCAATTTGATTAAATTCAAAAGACCCTAATATTTCCGAAGGTTTGATTTGTTTATATTTTATAACTGAATTCGCGTGTGACAAATTGATTATACAAGTATAAGTAGATGCATCTTTAAAAACAAGTTCTGAGCCAAAATGTAATATTGAATTAACAGATTTATTTTGTTTAAATAGTCCTCTTATCCCTTTCCCATATTCACCAACTAAAAATTTATGAGGGAGTATAAAAGAGATTACACCTCCCTTGTTAATAAGTTTTAATGATTGTTCCATGAAAAGAACATAAATATCGAATCTTCCTGTAGCTGATTTAAAAAAGGTTTCATAAAATATTGATTCAGTTTCAAAATTTTCTCTTAAACCTTGAACTCTTAAATATGGAGGATTTCCAATCACCACATCAAAACCTCCTTTATCAAAAACATCAGGAAATTCTTCTTGCCAATTAAAAGCTTTATTCCCTACAATCTCAGGATCAGCTACTAAGGAATTTCCGCATTTAATATTCTTGCTTAAAACGGAAAGTTTCCGACCTTTTTTTGCAGTGCGTAACCAAAGCGAAAGTTTAGCTATTTCGACACTTTCTTCGTTAATATCTACACCATAAAGATTATTTTCTAAAACGGCAGTCTCAATATTAAATAGAGATATTTGCCCTTTATCTAATTCAGCTTGAAATTCAATAATAAAATTGTGTTCTTTAATAAGGTAATTCAAAGCTTGATTTAGGAAAGCACCACTCCCGCATGCCGGGTCAACAATTTTCAATGACATCAACCAATCTTTATAATCTTCGAGCTTTTTATAAAGCAGTTTTCCTTTTTTTGACAGTTTCCCACTTTTGATATGATAGCTTTTGTCAATAATAATTTCATGAAATCCGAACTCTTTTTGTTTTTTTATACAGAGCCTTCCGATAGTGCTTTCTACAATATATTTTGTAATATAGCTTGGAGTATAAAACACACCATCTTTCTTGCGTTTTCCTTTGGCTTTATCAAAAGAGACTCCTTCTATTTCTGCGGTGATTTCTTCAATTTCAGATAAGGAATGTTCAAATATATGTCCCAGGATATTAACATCTATTTCAGAATTAAAATCATAAACTGAGAGTCTTTGCAGGTCTTCTATTAGAAAATCATCATCAATCAAAATGCCATCTAACATTTCGTCAGGATAAAACAAACCTCCATTATATGCAGAAATATCATCACATGAGCGTTTACCTTTTCGTCCAATATTCATATAGCCAAAATACTGCTTGTAGATTTCATAAAGTGGTTTGTAGGCATCCTCCTCTTTTAAAGTTTGAAATCGTTGGATAATTCGACCAATAGAATTAGGAGGGAGCAGACCTCTATCCTCTGCAAAAAGGATAAATAAGAAACGATCAATTAATTTCTGAGAGTTTTTGAATAATGTGAGTTTTTCTTGATCAGGATTATTTTTAACTAAATTATTAAATAACCTATATTTAAAGTTCGAATAATCTTGATAAAGTTGCTTAGAGATGTTTTCTTCATGAATAATCGATTCCTCTTTGATCCTGATCGGAATATCTTGAAATAAACATTCTTTACTTAAAAATAAATATAATAAATCAAATTCTTTTTTGCTTAATTGGAATAAATCAAATTCTTCGTATTCGGTTGCATAATCAATATAAAAACGTAACTTTCGAAAATTTGATGTGATAACATATCTACAATCAGGTTGATTGTTCTTATAACTAAAAGCCTGTGCAGTAACACTATTCAAATTCTTTGTTTGTGTGGATTTAAGTTCAACCACACCAATTGCTTTGCCATCTTTTAAAATAGCCCCATCGGCTTTTTTAGCATCCGATTGGTTTTTGAATTCCCGGACTAAATTGTAGTTATCATCAGGTTTAATTATATATCCTAAAGCATCAACAAATAGACCTCTCAAAAAACCATCTTGATACTCTTCCTCTTTAAGCTTTTTAATTAGTTCGATCTTTACTGACGTATAATTTTCTTTAAAAATATGATAGGCTCTTTCAACTTTTTCTTTGTTAAGACCCGCTAAATATTTGTTGATTATAGATTTCTGAAACATAGACATTCCCTTATTTCTCAATCTTTATTTTAAGTTATTTTATAATATGATCGAATATATATAGCGTAATATTTTTTTTGTACATTCTTAATTTATTATTTTGATTGTCAGTTCTTAAAAAAATCATAAGAGCAGTGAAAGCATCTAACTAAAGCTGAATGGTATTTGACAAACCAAACACTGAGGGAGTGTTTCAGTGTTTCAGGATTTTAGCCACAATATCAAACTGGGATGAAATACTGGCCAGGAATTCCATCGCTTTTGGTTTGAATGCCTTTGACCGGCCAAATACTTGGATATTGAAACTGGCAATTTTAACGGTGTCTTCTGTGGTGGCAGTTGGTACGGTGTCAGCACAGAGGTTATGCTTCTTTTATGGGCACTTGGCTGACAGAACTGTTCCATCAACACATCTGGTTACACTTCTCAGCTATCGCCCCCAAAAGGGAAAGACCGTGCGTTATCTTCTTTGAGTGTTTCCCGGATTTGAGATGAAGCCCTGTTGTTCGAATTCCTTGAAAATCACTGTAATCACCATCTTATAGATTTAGCCTTGTCAGTAGTGATCATAAAGTAAAAAATGTTTCTTATACTTAATTTTTTTGTTGAAATTATTCATTTTATGTAGTATATATCTGTTTAGTGGGCTAAAACTAACTTTATGTAAGGAGTTTTGATGGACAAACCAGAGATTATTAAACTCGATGACATTGTGCCGTTCGCTCTCGATCACCTGCTTCCTGAAATCCAGGAAGCTGTTGAAAAGTGTATAGAATCCTATTCGGTTGATCCGGTTTTCAATGACATGTGGACTTTTGGTACTCAATTATGGAAAAATATCTGGAACAGATTCAAAAGTGTATTTGAAGAGTATGAGGATTGTCCATTTGAAATTTGTGGCAAAGGAAACGAATATAAATTTAAAATTGGCTCTTACGTTCTTAGACATCATCGGATCGACCATGAATCGGGCCTTCCTAATGGCGGGAACGCTGTTAAAAAATCTGCACAACAGATGTCTCTTTTTGGAGATGAATGGCAAGCTCCGGTAGAGATTGACAATATTGTTCTTGCAATCGATGCTGATGTAAAAAGTGGCCTTAAAGAGGTGTTTATTGGTGCGCTTAAGCAGAAAAGGCCGGATGCTAAGAAATACGAATGGAGGGAAAAGGTGCCGGTGTACTTAGCAGAAGGCTTTGAAGCTTCCTCTGGAGAGATTGTTCAGATTACAAACCATCCTGATTTCAAACAAGTACCTGTAGAGGAAGTTCCTGTCGTAGCTCTTGAGCTTGATAAAACAAAATTGGATTTAAAAAAATCAGAAAGTGACTCGGAAAAATGAAAATCGGAAGAAACGACTCTCCACAATTTGCGCTGGACCGACTTGATCCACACCGGATAGCTGTTGCAAGAGAACTACGTGGTTTAACAAAAAAAGAGCTCGCAGAAAAGATCAAAAAATCGTCAAGTGCTATCAGCCAAATAGAACGAGGTTTAATTCATCCCGACCTCGAAACATTTGTACGCATCTCTTTTGCGTTAAAAGTACCACCCTCATTTTTCACAGAAAAACAGGATCAATCAAGACATATTGAACTGGCATCATGTCATTTTAGATCACTCAGATCAACTTCCCAATCAATGCGTAGACAAAGCACCAGAAAAGGTGATTTGTGTATCGATTTTATTGAACTGCTTGAGTCCAAAGGGTTACTGTTCCCAAAAGAAGAGGTGACTGATTTTAACGTTACCGCCGAAACGGACGAAGAAATAGAAAAAGCTGCAATTGCACTTCGGCGTCATTGGAATATGGGATTAGGACCAATTCCGGATATCATTAAACTTGTTGAGAGCAAGGGTATTTTAGTGCTGCCATTAGAGGAAGTTTGTAACAAAGTTGATGCCTATTCGACTTGGAGAGGCAAGCGCCCATGTATGTTGTTGTCACAAACGAAATCTGCGAGTAGGGTACGTTTTGATGTCAGCCATGAATTGGGACACCTGGTTTTACATGAAGATACAGCAGCAGGTGAATCCAAAACTGAAAGACAGGCAAATAGATTTGCAGGTGCATTCCTTGCTCCAAGGGAAAGTTTCATCGAGGAGTGTCCGAGGCGATGGAGCCTCCAAGCTTACAAGCAGATGAAGTTCCGGTGGCGAATGTCCATTCAAGCTATACTGTACCGGGCTAAAGAACTTGGTTGCATATCACAATCCACTCATCAGCGTGCCATGATGCAGCTATCCAGTGCCGGAATGCGTAAAAACGAAGGGAAAGAGTGGGATATGGAAAAGCCTGTCCTCGTCACTCAGGCTCTTGAATTGTTAAGTGACCGGGTAACGCTTACTGAACTCGCAGATGAAATGTCGTTGTACTCAAATCAGCTCAGAGATATGCTTAATAAAAGCGTTCCAGAAGAAACATTAAACAAGATCGACCGAAAAAGAGAATCCAATTTGGCCAATATTGTGCAGCTCCGAAAACCTTAAAATAGATATGCTTAATAGTGAAGTTGGGAAATGAAGTGTACAGTCGAAATAATTAGACCAAGCCATGGAATGGGTCGTTATCCATTAGAGAAAGAGAATTTTCACGTCATTGAACTGATGGATACCGACATTCCAGAAAATTGTGTAACGAATTATCTTGCAGATTGAAAAACTCGGGGATAAAAACATTTGAAATGTTGATGCTGCATAACCACTATAGCCAACCGAAAACAAACGTTTATTCAACCCAAACCCCATAGACACTATACAATCCGCCCTTTAGAGGAGATAATTCCCAATATGGCCAGATTGTCTTTTTATATGGAATGCCTGTATCGACCGTAATGATCGTGAATAGGGGCGTTACAGAGATTTGCAGAAGTTGCAATGCCCCATCTGACACCCTTCAGCGCATACTGCATTACACTTCCCAGCCACCCTGCCACACACTTTTATTTTACGTTGCATAAAAACCGCAAATATGAAAAAATTTGGGACAACAATTTTAAAAAAGGAACACTATGACAGAAGAATCCATTACAGATGAATGTTCAGATCCTACTCAGACCTTATCCATTGAGTTACCTTGTCAGATGGTTGAAAGGATTGAAAGATATGCCAAAAATAATGAAACATCAGTGACAGGTGTTATGATTGAAGCTCTTGATAGTTTTTTAAGAGGGCAGGGGAGAGGTTGATAGGCATTCCAAATTAATGGAAACACCTGGTTGGACATAAAAAAAGGGAGCCCATTTCATAGGACCCCCTTTTTATAACTTTCACCAAACTTTCACCACATCATATGAATTGAGGTGGATTATGGTAAACTTATATGGACTTTCACCAGATTGAAAGTCGAGGTTTTTGTTTTTAAGTGTTTGTTATTATTTGGTTTTATCGCTATGTCTTCCAATTAGCCTTCGGGTTCAACTCCCGCCGCCTCCACCAATTTTTATCAATAAAATCAGTAACTTACAAAAAACACATCGGTTGCTCTGGTAGAATCCTGGTAGAATCCCAAATTGTTTAAAACTTGTTAAAAAAACATTAAGACCCAAGATTGACAAGGGTCTTTTGTGTTTTTTGGGCTCAAATCCCAAGAATCCATTACACAGCACTATTCTGTGCCCTCCGGTATTAATTCATCCACTGCAATTGTATCTGCAAATGCTTTTTCAAGTCCGTTGCCATCATCTGGGGCAGGGATGTGATTGTAGT
>Ga0307987_1001133_pt1 | contig 14944 bp, 15 predicted proteins | sample EllFjometagen181_FD_203157 | JGI IMG/M metagenome (GOLD analysis project Ga0307987, IMG submission 203157) | Marine microbial communities from Ellis Fjord, Antarctic Ocean - #181 | ecosystem: Environmental > Aquatic > Marine > Unclassified | place: Southern Ocean | collected 2014-10-08
TCTTTAAAGACGGCTCTATGATCGGTACTCAGTATCATCCTCAATATACTTATAAAGATTATGACACAAGCAAAATTTTTGACTATTTGGTTAAAATGATTGTAGAATATAGACAGAAACAGGATGCTTCTGCTACTAATAAGTAAAAAATATCAATCGTTAAACTTTTATAATTTTTCTTAGTGCCTTAGTGCCCATGCCTTCGACTTGGTTATCATATGAACTCCTGACTGAACCTTCAACTTAATTTCAAATATGCCCAACCCTATTTTTATTAATATTATAAGCTAACTATACTATCATTTACTCCATCATTGTGAAATATTCAATGACTGAAGAAGTTATATATAAATAAAAATGTTTAAATGTACTAAGTAGAAGCATACAGGTTTGTTAATCCATTATCAGCTCATAAAATGGTATCCAGGAAAAGTCTAACTATGCGAAAGGTTCGTTAGGAGTAAATTTGCTTATATACAAAAAGTATTCAAATTCTGACATGATAAATATTGAGTAGAATAAGATTACAAAAGGATTGCTTTAGCCTATTATTGTGACGATAATAGAATACCGTTACAGATGAGACAAACTGAGTCCCTGAGAATCCTTAAAATAACACCCTTAGCTATTTGGCAATCTTGACACATCATCTGTTGAATTGATTTCAGATAAAGAAGACACACTCACACATGGGGTAACAGGTCTATTTTTGATAAATACTATTGCGACCCCCAAGGGTTGGGGAATTAAACCCTCACTAAATCAACCTACAGGCATCTTTGATCGTATCTGATATATCGATAAAAACACAGTAATTTTATCTTCTCCATTTTGGATTTTGAAGCATAATTCCAATGTCTTCGCAAAGTTCTTTCAATCCATGACCTACTTCTGATTCTGAATTATTCTTTCTATTTTTGAGCTTAAGTTCCATTCTTTTGATTTCGTTTTTAACTTCAACTAAACTGCTTACACGATACTGTCTCATGATCCGTCTCCTATTGTTGTTTATCGAAATATCCTTTCATTTAAAAAAATATTTCAAAAGTAAGTATAAGCATTTAGAGTTCCATCAATCTTATCAAAATAAACTTCATCTTCCTAGTGCCTATGGATTTTATTTTCACTTTCCTATATACTACCACCTTTCTAAAATTGAATATATTCGCACTGTTCAAACTTCGCGCTGAACAGTTTTTTACCAATTTTTTTAGTTAATGCTTAAAACTAAACATTCCGCAATAAATCGCCAAAAAATATAATTTTAACAGCTATGCCTCTTCCTGATCCTGCTCAGTTGTAATAATAGAATCTAACTGATTAAATAAAATTTCAGCCATCATTGTGAATGTTTTGTGCTCTTCCTGATCAATTAGATCTTTTTCCAGAAGAGTGTTTATTATCTCAAATGACCTATCATTTACCACATCTAAATTTTCTTTTAAATCTTCACTTGATCCGACATCAACACCATCAGGAACATCAACAAAGTCTATTGAAATGTCATTAACTTTATTACTGATTTTTCTATCATAGTGACGATCTGAAGTATAGTCATCAACATCAATTAACCGGAGCTGATTATTCTGATTCAAATAATCAGGGAAGTTTTTAACTCTATCCTGGATTAATATTTTGAATGCATGATTTGCATACATTACCGTCATCTGTTCATCTATATGGCCAACTATGCTCTGTACTATATTAATTTCCACACCTTCAAGCATAGCATAGTAACAAAATGCATGCCGTAAAGAATGGACATTTTTTACACTCTGATTACGAGTCCTGTTTTTTACCTGAATCTGTGTCTGAATTCCAAGCCTCTTAAGCTCAGACTTAACACGTTCAGAGATTGTGCTCTGATTATGATTATAAATCTCAGCATGAACTGGACTAACATATTCTTTGTTACCTGTATATTTCTGAATTTTTCTTAAATATTTATACAGATGCAACAATACAGGCGGGTGAACCTCTTTACCTGTTTTAAGCATTACACGGTTGATCTGATTACTGTCAAAATCTATTTCACTCCACCTTAAAGTACATATATCTCCTTCACGGAAACCTGTGTTCATTCCAATCATAAAAATATGATAAACAAACATATTGGAACCGCTACCTATAACATTGAGCTCCTCTATAGTGAATACTTCTCTTGAAATAACATCCTTAAATTTGGTAGGTGTCCATTTCTCCTTAAAAGGGTTGTCTATAAGACCTGCCTCTTCTTTGAGTTTTGAAAATACGCTTCTAAAATCCTTGATGAATCTGTTAGTAGTCTCTACTGCTAATCTTGTGCTGTTGGAATCCAGATATCTACCACTTTTTTGAAGAGTAGAGATATATTTTTTACTATGTTCATGACTGATCTGTGAAAGATGTTTAATCTCCGTATTATATTTATTAAGGTATGCTGTAAAGTCATTCCATCTACTTCTGATAGACCTTATTCTTAAATCACTTCTTGTTCCTTTAATCGGGATATTCAAATATGCATCAATTACTCTTTTTAATCTTATTTTTTTACCATCTTTCAACACACGGTTAATATATTCAATCGTAGAATCTGCTGTGGAAGACAGATTAAGTCTGTCGAATAAACCCTGTGCAAACTTCTGAGCGTGTACTTTATTCTCAAGACCTGTGGATTTGCAGAATCTTTTTCCTCTTATAGTAAAATCATAACTGTAGAACCGGCAGAGTTTCCCGTTTTTCAGTTTATCTCTGAATATTCTGACTTTTGGCATGCTTATTCCGATTTTAAATTTTACAGAGTTTTCAAATTGATTAACGATGTTAATTTTAATTGTACGATATTTTCATTATTTCTTAAATTATAAGATAGCATGAAATAACGGATATACAACGGATTAATAGTTGTATCGTGCGTAATTGAAAGACCTACGGGTTTTTCCCTTTTTACTGCAATATAGTTTTCAAATTTAAAAGTCATCCTCCAGTTACCTGATATCATTACACTGTAGATACTCTTCTTTTTAGGCTCCAACAGATGAAGTTTAAGCGACCGAATATTAATATCCTGAATGTCTTCCTAAGCATCCAAATAGTCTAAAATTAATTTAGTTTTATGCTTTGCCTGTATTCCTTTGAGTTCACCGCTCTCAAAGAATTTCTTTAGACCTTTAAGCCTACAACTTATTATCATAATTGTGACCTTTACTTATTGTCCTAGAAAAATATTGCAACCTCTAAGGTCACAAGCATCAAGTATAAAAGCTTAATAATTGTCAATTTCGATATCCGCATTATGTTTATTTAATGTCAAATAAGAGACCTGACCCCATGAGTTTTTTATTTAATGTCAAATAAGAGACCTGACCCCATGAGTTTTTACGATTGAAGAATTTTTTTAATTTGTTTTCGTATAAATGAAAAGTACAAAATGATAAGCAAAAGAAATTTAAACAAATTTTCAAAAATAATTCAATAATAATTCAATAATAATTCAATAATAATTTAAATTTTCTTTGATGTTTTAAAATGTTTGATTATCTTACATGCTCTTGTAATAAAACATTAATTATGATAAAATATTAATATAGGAATATTATATATATTATTGAGGGACTAATACAATGGTAACATTTAATGAAAAACTAGGAATAAGATTGAAGGAAATTAGAGTAAATAAAAATTTACAACAATCTGATATTGCTGAAATTCTGAGTGTTGATAGAGTAAGTATATCTCATATTGAAAAAGGACAAAGAAAAATAACTATTGAAGAATTGCATAAACTGGCTGACTATTACAATAAAAGTGTAGATGTTTTAATAGATACAGATAAAGATATTCAGGTAGTTCTTGAACATAGTAAAGATTTAGAATTAAATAGTGAAATGAGAATAAGCGTACCACAGAAAAAAATAGAAAAATTTAAAGAAATATTAATTTATATTCTTAATAAAGTAGGTTCAAAATCTAATATTGGAGAATCTGTAATTTATAAAATGCTTTATTTTATAGATTTTGATTTTTATGAAATATATGAAGAACAAATTATTGGTGCAAATTATATAAAAAATAATTATGGTCCTACTCCAGTGGAGTTTCGTAGTATTGTAAATGAAATGGAAGGCAATGATATTACTAAGATCGCAACTAAATACTATAATTATCCACAAACAAAATATTTACCGTTAAGAGAAGCTAATCTTAAAATACTCAAGGCACATGAAATACATTTAATAGATGATGTGTTAAATAGGTTATCAGATATGTCTGCTACTGAAATTAGTGAATATTCTCATAAAGATGTACCATGGTTAACATCTGAAAACAAGAATGTAATAGATTACGAATCAGTCTTTTACAGGACAGAACAATTTTCAAGAAGGTCTTATTGTAATGACTGATTTCAGTCAAATTATATATTCAAATGAATTCAATAAAGACTTTAAAAAGTTAACTAAAAAATATCCCTCTTTAGAAGAAGACTTAAAAACATGTATAACAATACAGCTTAAGTTATTTCATAAATTAAACATTGACAATAATGGTATATTTCAAATAAGTGGTTTAGGATTTGAACAGCCAAAGATATTTAAGATTAAAAAATTTGCATGTAAATCTTTAAAAGGTACTGGTAACAGAAGTGGAATTAGAATTATTTATGCATACTTTGAAGACATAAATAAAATTGAATTTATTGAAATATATCATAAAAATAAAAAAGAACTTGAAGATAAAAAACGAATTCAATCAAAATACAATTAATATTTTATTTAGCGATACTCTCTATAACCTTAACTTTCGACCAAGCTTAAGGTATGCTTTGCAGATTCTTAAGCGTTGGGACAAAAAGCCACACAGTCCAATACTCACCTATTATAAATAACATTTTTTTCTTTCTTTGCAATTCCTTCAAAACATTACGGGTATTTCTCAAGTTAATAAACGTATAAAAAACGAGCGGAGTGAGTGGTCTTATGCCGTTTAGTGACTTGAGGAATATTTGTAGTAAATTTACCGTTTGCAAAAAAAGAAAGAAAAAGATTCAAGCAGATAATTATTCTGCGAATACTAAAGTTTTTAAAAGACTCAAGGATTTAAGTAAATTTAAGCAGGACTTAAAGAATGCAGAAATTGATTATATAAACGAACGTGGTGAATATTTAGACTTCCATTCATTCAGAGACATACATATTGTACTTTTTTGGTTTTAAACGGTGTTCCTATTCGTGAGGCTATGGAATTAATGAGACATAGCGATATGAGATTAACAACAAAGATTTATACTGACTTAGGTTTATTAAATGAAAGCAAAAATAGAGTTATAGATAATCTTCCTAAAATGTCTTTAGATTTAAATGCTATACTAAATGATAAACCAAAAGCGGCCACAGGTATTCATGGCATGTCATTGGATGGCAAAACAGAAAGTTTTAAAGCTAAAAAAAAACTAGTAAAATCTGAGGCTAAATGTCTCAATTTGTCTGGGAATATCATAGAAGGTCATAATAATAAAAATGGTATCCCGGGCAAGATTCGAACCTGCGACCCTCTGATTAGAAGTCAGATGCTCTATCCGCTGAGCTACCGGGACATATTTTATTAAGTCACATAAATTACTATCATTTTATTAAATTGCAAATGGCTTATAAATATTATAATAATAAAATAGGTAGATTGAACGCTGAACACTAGAACTTTGAACGCTGAACAGCAAAAAACAACTAAGAACCATGAACTAATATTTATCAGGTGTAACCTTGATGTAAGAGGAAGAAACAACTCAATATCATTGAATTAAGCAAATTCTATTATCCAATAAGATTTTTGTTGTTGGAGTCCAAGCTTTAGCTTGCCTGAATGGCTTTGAAAACACACTAAAGTGTGAACTCCAACAACTTAATTCAACGACATTAACAAACAACAACATTCAAAGAGGATACCAGAACATGCTTGTATCGGTTATTTTAATAGAAAGAAATAATCCAAACATTATAATTAGAACCAACAGCACAACATAGTCTGAAGCTTTAATCTTTGTGGTGTTATACCATGTTCTGGTTTTATATTTTCCAAATCCACGCAGATCCATTGCATTAGTAACTTTATCAATCCTTTCCAAAGCAGAATTGATAAGTGGAATAGTAAGATTAAATAAATTTCTTACTCTTTTTGTAAATGATTTTTCATCCTTCCCAAAACTCATCCCCCTTGCAGCCTGTGCCTGTGCAATTGTTTTGAATTCATTTTGAATATCTGGAATATATCTAAAAATAATATTAAATGTATAAGCAATTTTATATGGTATTCCAACTCTGTTCAAACTACTCGCAAACCTACTTGGATGTGTAGTAAAAATAAGTATCATAGCCATAGGCATAAGTGATATATATTTTAAAGAAAGTGTTAATAGATAGAATAGTGTTTCAAGAGTTAGACTATAATGCCATAAATTGCATAGAACAGTTGTCTTACCTGTGAGAATTGTTCCATAATCAGGAGTTATTAGAAATATAAACAAAGCATTTATCAGGTTAAAAATAATAACTACAATAAACAGGTTTCTAATAATGATAAATGGAATCCTAGAAAGAGATAGTAATATTATTCCAAGAACAAGTAGAAAAATATCTACTCTTAAGTCTAAAAACATAAATACAGTAACTGACCATAAGAGAAAGACCAGAAGCTTTAAGCTAGGTTCCATTCTATGAAAAAAAGAGTCGCTATCCACATACAGTGTTCCAAACTTACTCAATTATACTGCACTCCTTTGCTTCATTTATAAAAAACTGAATAAAATCACTTTTATTTTCAATTCCAATAATCGATGCCAACTTACCCAGTGATGTTTCTTTTAAGTTTGCTCTATCAATTATATCCGTCTGAGCAAATATTCTTGCCGGAGTATCATCAGCTATTTTTTCACCTCCGCATAGCACTATACTTCTGGAACTATATTCTAAAGCTAAATGTATATCATGTGTAATGAGAATGATCCCAAGACCAGAAGCAGCAAGCTCCTGAATAAATTTCATAAAAGAGCTGTATGTTCTGTAATCCTGCCCCGCAGTCGGTTCATCCATTATAATAATTTTAGGATCAAGTGTCAATATAGATGCTATAGCAGCTCTCCTTTTTTGACCATAGCTTAATGAGGCAATAGGCCAGTTCCTGTATCCATAAAGTCCGCAAGTTCTAATAATATCTAAGTATAATTTTTCAATGTTATCATCTTCATTGATATTCTTTCGATTAAACAAACTCTTTAACCAATTAAAACTTAGAACTCCTCTGTTGTCAACCAATCTTGCCTCAAGTCCCAGCTTCACTTCATCTCTAAGCATGTGTTTAACAATCATGCTGTTAGGATTCTGCATTACATATCCTACATTTTCACCGACTTTCTTAATACTCCAGCCATTGATCTTTTGATCATTTAGAAATATTTCACCTTTAGCCGGTTTTAATATGCCTGAAATCAACCCTGATAGTGTAGATTTTCCTGCACCATTATTTCCTAACACACTAAGAATTTCACCTTCATGGAGATCAAAAGAAATATCACTTAAAACTTTTCTAGTTTTGTCATACGAGAAATCAACATTTTTAACTGACAACATCTTCCTTTTAGTTATCTTTTCTTTAATCATCTCAGTAGGGATATACCATTTTAAAATACTATCTTTTATCTTCTCATCAGCACAGTTTTCAATGTTCTGAATTTTGTCAAGAGCAGATAAGCCATGTTTAGAACGTTTAATAGCCTCCACATATAGTGGTTCTCTCAATCCTGCAGTGTTTAAAATATTAGAAGCCAAAATTTCCTGTGGAGGTCCGTTGAATATTATTTCACCTTTTTCTATGACAACAATTCGATCAACACTTTCTTCCAGAACATCTTCAATTCTATGTTCTACAATCAGGATTGTTTTACCTGTTTCTTTATGGAGGTTATCAATTAATTGTATAACATTTTTCCCGGAAGCAGGATCTAAATTTGCCAGCGGTTCATCAAATAACATGATATCTGATTTAGAAGAAATAACCCCGGCTATCGATACTCTTTGCTTTTGGCCGCCTGACAATTCATAAGGACTCTGCCCAATAAAATCATTCATATCGACAATATCCAGAGCCTCGGCAACCTGCTTATGCATCTCAGTGGTCTTAACTCTGTTATTTTCCAGCAAGAAGGCTACATCTTCACCAACGGATAAACCGATAAACTGAGAATCCTGATCCTGAAGAATAGTTCCTACCTTCTTACTTATCTCAAATATAGTTTCATCATAAGGCTTTGTGCCATCAATAAGCAATTCCCCTGAATGTTCCCCTTCCATCGCGAATGGTATAAGTCCATTAATACAGTGCATCAGAGTTGACTTACCAGAACCACTTTGCCCTGCTATCAATACCTTCTCGCCTGCATTTATCTTCAAGTTAATATTTTTTAAAGTTGGTTCTTTTAGATTTTTATATCTGAAACTAAAATTTTTAAAAAGTATTTCCATTAATCTTCAATTTCCAGATCGCAATTATGTTTATTCGTCGCAAGAAAACTAATAATAATCGGAAGGGCAAACAGAGCAAACACGACTGCATTAGTTACAGATATCAAAATCACCTGAACTAAAATTTTTCTTGGAGTTTCACCCATTAAAATTATGTCCGTAACACCCGAAAAAGAGTATCCAAGTATAAAACCTAATACTCCGGTAATAAAAAGAAATATTACATGCCATTTTTTAAACAGACCATATTTAATATCAAATCCTTTAAACAGATAAACTAAACCTACACAAAAACCGAATATACCTGAACTCAATTCCCAGTTCCACCAAAGTCCCCAACCTGCAAGCATATCCGTCAGCATATGACCAATAAAACCAGCAGAGAAGCCGACAAATGGGCCAAAAAATACACCAAAAACAGTAAGGATAATAATTGCAGGTCTGATTTGAGTATTCGGTCCAACCGGAATACCTATCAACCCTACTATTCCGTAAAGAGCAGCCCCTATACTTATTGTAACTACTGTCTTTGTACTTAATTTAAAAATAGAGCTTTTCATGATTTTCTTTTAATATACCGAAGGTATTTTTGTTTTAAGAATTTTATATGTCCATTTTGAGCTTGAATAGGGATAGAACATTTTAAAAAATCGATTGTTTGAGTTTAATTAAGTATTTAACAGGTACAATTCGGATACCTTTCTTGACATTCCACCCTGTGAGAACATAAACAAATAAGAAAACTTTCCCTTTACTTGAGTTGCACAAGGGTCAAGCCATAAATCAGCAACATTATAATCAAAAGAAGCAGTGTAAGCCGGTTTATGGATTACATTCAAACCATCTGACCATATTAATTTTGGTTTTTCAACCAGAATAGCAGATAACTCATCTTTCTTGACCAGTTTAACATTATCAATTGGACTCTGAAAGTAACCTGATACAAAATAACTGAATAGTACAACAAAATAAAGTAGCTCACTTTCAGATTTTTGTTGAGAATAATCAAATAATATTTTAAATCTGGATGAAAAAGAAGGTTTGTCTTGTCCTTTGAATTTATTCGCAGCAAATAGTAAAAATTTTTCAAGGAATCCAATATCATTAATAACAGCAAATTGAAATAAGCTTCTCATCTGTTTCACATTATAATAAGAATCAATAATTTTAGATAAATATGTAAACTGCAGTATTTCATCAAAACATAGTTTTTCTGTAAACAACACTTCATAAGGAGGTACTGGGGAAGAAATAAGTTCTGTACAACTATTGATCTCGGTACCAGGAAGTATTTTTAAAGTTTCAATTTGAATTTCTTCAGGACCTATTTTAATCAGTTCCTCTAAATCATTAAAAACTGACAATTTCACCTGTTTTGGCAATCCAAAAATAAGATCTGCATGAATTTCAATATTCGGCAACTGAACTAGTTGAATCAGGCCTTCCTTAGCAGCATTTCCAATTATTTTTCTATTTACAGCCTTTAGAGAAGAATCAGAGAACGTTTGAATACCAGTTTCGATGTGTAATTGTCCAGGAATAGCTTTTCTGAGCTGTTCAATGATCTTTTGATTAATTTTAGCCGGATTAAATTCTAAATGAAACTTCATATCTGAAAATTCTTCTGAAAACATTTTCAAAAGGTCGACAGCTCTCTGTACAGGTAAATTGAAAGTTCTATCTAAAACACGTATTTCTCTTATTCCTGATTCTCTTAGCAACCTTAAATCAGCACGAACTCTTTCCAAACTGTAAAATTGCACACTCTTTAATATTGAACTGGTACAGAATGAACATTTAGAAGGACACCCACGTGATGTTTCAAAATGAACAAATGGCTTATTTTTATTAAAATATCCACTTACATAAGGGGAAGGCAGAGACTCTAATTTATCATTCAGTAGTGCAATTCCATTATCAATATATGAATCATTATCATCGATAAAACAAAGCCCCGAAATATTTTCGTAGGAATCACTACTAACAACATCATCAGAAATTAGATTTAAATATCCTGGCAATGAACTTTCATCACCTCTAAACAGTGTTGATATTTCTGGATATTGTCTCAGTAGTTTTTCATTATTACCAAGAGTCTCAGGGCCACCAATAATTATCTTTACTACTGGACAGATTACTTTAATTTTTCTTATAATGTCTAAAACAAAATTTCGATTAAATAGATATAACGTTGAAATAATAATTGAAGGATCATTTTTCAAGATTGAAGAAATAATGGAATTCATATTATCTTTAACAGTACATTCAAGCATGTTCCATTCCCAATCAGGAGCATATTTATCAGATATGCACCTCAACTGCCCATAAGCTAATGAACTATGGGAATAGGAACAATTTACTGCCAAATATAATATTTTCTTTTTACTACAGTTCATACAACCCTTGTCTTAATACTACAACGCTAGAGACGCAAAAAGCGCTATTAAAATAAAAAATAATTAATTCCAAAAGAATTTAAAATTAGCTTTTTTTTTTGAATTAATTATGATTTGAGCAATAGTTCTATACAATTCCTACTCTTAATTCGTTTGCGTCATTCGCGACTTTCTTGTCTGCTCGAAGTATCCGCATCACCACTCAGTCTAAATAATTTAAAAAGAAACAGTAAAAGCAATACTGAAGTATTGAACTCTCACATTAGCTTTCAATATTGCTTCGTAGAGTGAGAGTTCAGCACTTTAGTGATGTTTTAAACCTCTGTCATATAGAAACTCGCAGAGCGAAGCCTGATACGTTTCAACATTTATTAATAAAAGAGTTTATTTAGCGGATATTCTACTATTCCATGTCCACCGTTCTTCAAAATTTCAGGAATTAAGTCTCTAACAGTACTTTCATCAATAATAGTATTTAAAGCTGACCACCCCTCTTCACCCAATGGCGAAATTGTGGGTCTTTCCAGGGCAGGTAAAAGATTTACTATTTTGTGTAAATTTTTATTTTCTATATTAAGCATTAAACCTACTTTACCTTCTGCACGCAATACAGAATTAAGAAGCAGTGAAATTTTGTCAATTTTAGCTTTTTTCCATGAATCACGAACGGCTTCATTATTAGCGATAAAACGAGTAGTAGAAGTACATAACTCATCAATAATTTTCAATTTATTTGCGCGTAAAGATGATCCTGTTTCAGTAATTTCAACAATAGCATCAGCCAATCTTGGAGGTTTTACTTCAGTCGCACCCCAACTAAATTCAACGTTTACATTTATACCCTTGTCAGCAAAATATTTTTTAGTCATACCTACAGCTTCAGTCGAAATTCTTTTTCCTTCAAGATCTTCAGGTTTTTGAAAAGGGCCATTTTCAGGAACTGCAAGAACCCATTTGAGAGGTTTTCTTCCGACTTTACCATAAACAAGTTCCGTAATCTCTGCTACATCTGCTCCACTTTCGACAATCCAATCTTTTCCAGTTAGACCACAATCCAATATTCCCTCTTCTACATATCTAGCCATTTCTTGAGCTCTAATCAGCATACATTCAATTTCATCATCATCGATAGTAGGATAATAAGATCTGGAATTGATTTTAATTTTATAACCGGCTTTGCCGAACATTTCAACAGTAGAGTTTTCCAAACTTCCTTTAGGGATTCCTAAGACTAATTTAGACATATTTTCTTCCTTATTTAATGTGTCATTCACGAACACATCGAGTATATTTGTAACTTTTATTAGAATTCATAACTAAACATGAAGTTATGCTGTACTTTTTTTATAAGACATATATTATATAAGCGACTTTGTAATTTAGCAATAACTTTTCCGGAGAAGGAAATGAAAAAAGATTTCATACCTACAATTATAATATTTTTTATTTTAAGCTCTATCACATTTGCAGAGACTATAAATCATGATAATGAAACAATTTCACAAACTGCCAGTAGTAATAATGAACGTAGAGATTCCTTAGCAAAGAAATTTGATAAACTCGCACAGAAGTTCATCAAATATGCGAATGAGGCTACAGTAAAAGGTAAAATAGCTTATGCAATTGCATATAATAACTGTGCAAATGCTGAATTAGAAATAGCTGAGGGATTTAGGACAGGCAAACAGAATATGATAGATTCCGGCAGGAAGGCATATAAAAAAGCAAAAGCTAAACTTGATCTGTTAAATAAAAAAGATGCTTCTAATACACCTAAAATTAAACCTCTGTATAAAGATATAATTAAGAAATACCAAAAAAAAGCCACTTATTACCAAAATAAAGCAAATAATGCTAATGAAAAAGGTAACGAAGATCTGTATAATATTTATAATAAATGTGCTATTGCCAAAAATAAAATAGCAGATGGAATGATTAAAATTGTAAAAGGGAATCAAGCCATTGACAAACTTGGAGTCCAACATATTAAGTGCACAAAGTTTATCAGTTTACAGTATAGAAGCAAGCCAATTCCTTTAAAAGCTAAGGTTAAAACCTTAGAATCATGTATTAAAGATTGCAATAAATTTGCTAAAAAAGCGATTAAAGATAATAATAGCGAGCTGGCTAAGAAGTACAAAGACATCGTAGCTGCAAGTATTATTAGAATCGAAGGTCTTAAAGAAGTAGCATCTGCCAAAAAAGACTTTAAGTATGCCAGTAAAGAACTAAATAAATTAAAAAAATATAATTGTAAATCAATTAAGAACAATATTTTACAAGATAGATTAGCTTCAGATAAAAAATAATTAGTTAGATACAGAAATATTGTGAGGAGATCTAAAAGTATGGTATACTCTAAACGGTTGCTTTTTTAAATATTGTTTTGATTAAAAAGTAACTTGGACATTCCTGTCCGAGAGGGAGAACGGACAGGAATGTCCGTTTTACCTGTTTAAAATGAATATTATGATTTCACCTGAGTAAAGTATAATAACTATATCCAAGTGTAGAAACAAAACATAGAATTATATCACTTTACTTGTACATATTTGAAAGAAAGAACAGTTTTGACATTTTTCTTTATTGTCAGTTCCAGTAAAATTCTCAAGGTAGGCTTTTTCATCACATGTTAATTTTGATTTCATTAAGCGTGAGCTATCTAAAATTATATTTTCTATCTCTGATGGGGATCGATGACCATAAACCGTATATGAATTACTGTTATCAACAAACAGTGTTTTGCAAATAATCCTATTATAACCTAATGCCCAGTGTTGTTTTGCAAATAGACAGTTGAGGCCCATAAGCATTGCCCATGAAATTCTTCTGTAATAATCAGTAGTTGGTGATAAATTATTATATTCATTAATAAAATTGAAATTCAGAAAATGGACTTTCCCTTTATTCATCCAGGTTAAAACAGGAGAACACCAGACTGGAAAACCGAAAAGATCAAATGACATTATTTCGCGACTATTAATGAAACCAGAATAAGGAATATTAATTATTTCTTCAATAATTTTAGATCTCTGTATTGCTTCAAGTTTATTAAGAAGTTCACTCTTAATCCAATGTTCCAATTCACGTATACTTATTTCTTGATAGTAGACTTCATTTATACACAGACATTTAGGATCATTCTTCCATTCTTCACGTAATAAAGAGCTTAAATCATATTTCAAAGACCTATAAATATGTTTTTTAAACTCTAAATAAAAGGATTGTGCGTTTAACTCTTTACTTATATTTAAAGTATGAGTGAATGATTTCCTGATAGAATTAGCAAACCATAGCTCTTTTGAAGTGAGTTTTTTCAGTTGGTATAAAAGTCTTGTATGATCAGGCGCATAAGTATCCCATCCATTCCACGACCCGTAATAATTAAAATAATATGCTCTCTCACAAAATTGAAAGAGAGCATGCCTTGAATAGGACCAACTAAATTTATTTTCTTTATTATACATGGAGCATGGCTAACCGCTAAGAACTCGGAACAGCCGAGCTGCAAACAATTTTTGTTCACCATGTAGAACATGAAGGTCATGTAGATTGTATTTAATAAATTCTTTTTTGTCCAGTATTTAATTTTGATATTTTATAATCAAAACTAGCTGCTGGACAAAAAAACTATATGTTCTATATGTTCTATATGGTGGAGAACTTTTTTTTATTTTTATTTTAGTTATTAATTATTAATATTTTATAATTACTGTTAATTAAAAAACTTGCTAAAAACAACAAGGTTTGGACGGATTGAGTACTAAGTAATCACATCAGGCTTTGCTAAAACAGCAGTTACGCCCAATAAGATGCACGCAAAGATTTCTTTTATTTTTTATATATACAGAGTTAAAAATAACATACTAAATAATGCTTTGTTTATTTTTTAAACAGTGTTTTAAAATTTAGCTATTAAAACTTACTTAACTGAGCCTCTTGCAGAATGCAACAGGCTTGCCTGTTGATAACTTTATAAATTGTTTCAAAAACTAATTTTTCTTGAAATTTCACTGTCAAAATTAATTTTGCAGTAAATTTCCTTATTTTTAAGTA
>Ga0307987_1001135_pt1 | contig 14923 bp, 10 predicted proteins | sample EllFjometagen181_FD_203157 | JGI IMG/M metagenome (GOLD analysis project Ga0307987, IMG submission 203157) | Marine microbial communities from Ellis Fjord, Antarctic Ocean - #181 | ecosystem: Environmental > Aquatic > Marine > Unclassified | place: Southern Ocean | collected 2014-10-08
GCCCATCACCCCCATGAACGGGGTGATGGGCATGACCGGGTTGCTGCTCGGCACCAAGCTTGACCCCGAGCAGCAGGAATACACGGAGACGATCCGGCACAGTGCGGAGCTTCTGCTCAACGTCATCAACGATATTCTTGACTTTTCAAAAGTCGAAGCTGGCCAGTTGGACCTGGAGGAGGTCGATTTCAACCTGGAGGAGACGATCGAGGCGATCAATGACATTCTGGCCATCGCACCTCAGCAGAAGGGGCTCGAGTACACCAACTTGATTGACTCCGCCGTGCCACGCTTGCTGCGTGGCGACCCAGGTCGCCTCAAGCAGGTGTTGATGAACCTGTTGGGCAATGCCGTCAAATTCACCAGCGAGGGCGAGATTCACCTCAGGGTCTCGGTGGTCAGCGACGATGGCGACAGGGCGGCCCTGCGATTCGTGGTAGACGACACGGGAATCGGCATCCCCGAAGATCGCTTGGCCACGCTGTTCGACCCTTTCATCCAGGCTGATGCCTCCACGACTCGCCGCTTCGGAGGAAGCGGCCTTGGGCTGTCGATCTGCCAACGTCTGGTGGCCCTGATGGGTGGCGAAATGGGCGTCGAGAGCTGTGTCGGCAAGGGGTCGAGCTTCTGGTTCACCGCCGCCTTCCAGCACGGGGGCGGGAACACGGCCGAATGGCGACCGCCAAGCAGTGAGGAACTGCGGGATCGCCGGGTCCTGGTGGTCGATGACAATGCCACCAACCGCCGGATTCTCGACCGTCAGCTCTGCGAGTGGGGGTGCCGTGTCGGCGAGGCGACAGGCGCGGAGGCCGCCATCCGCGAACTCCGCCGTGCGCAGGAGACCGATGCGCCCTATTGGCTGGCGGTTCTCGACATGCAGATGCCGGTTGTCGATGGGGCGGAACTCGCGCAGCGCATCCGCGCCGACGCCGCGATTGCGGATGTCCAGCTTGTTGTCATGTCCTCCATCGGCGAGCGGAAGCAGATCGAGCGCCTCGCGGCCCTGGATATCCAGGCCCACCTGCTCAAGCCGGTCACTCCCGGTCGATTGCTGAACGTTCTGCAGACCATGGTTGGCGGGGTACCGCCGCCGCCGACAACGGCCTCGGAGGACCGCAAGTCCGCAGGGCGGGGCTCCGCCCGCTGGTCGTTCCCCCCGCTGCGCATCCTGGTCGCCGAGGACAACCCCGTCAACCAGAGAGTGGCCACTAGCATTCTGCGCAAGCTCGGCTGCCATGCTGAATCGGTCGCCAACGGCCAGGAGGCGGTACAGGCGCTGACCGAAGCGCCCTACGACATGGTTTTCATGGACCTCCACATGCCCACGATGGATGGCTTCCAGGCCACCCGCACCATCCGTGACGCCAAATCCGAGGTGCTCAACCACGCGATCCCCATCATCGCCGTGACGGCGGATGCGCTGCGCGAGGACCGGGACGAATGCCTCCAGGCGGGCATGGACGACTATGTCTCCAAGCCCGTCAGTATCAAGAGGATCGCCGAGGCCATCGAACGCTGCCTGCTGGCCACAGCCGGAACGCTGGGCTCCTCCACCGTCCTGCCGCTCGCCAGCCCTGCCGCCGCTGAGCAGAAAGCAGTGTTCGATTGCGCTGGCCTGCTGGACCGGGTCGATGGCGACATGGACGTTGCGCAGCTGGTGGTGCAGCTCTTCCTGGAGGATGCCCCGGAGCAGATGCAGGCCATGGCTGCCGGTCTCTCCGCCCGGGACGCGGCCGCAGTCCGCGCCGCGGCGCACGCGCTCAAGGGAGCCGCAGCAAACGTGGGTGCGGACCAGGTCTCGGCCTTGGCCGCTGAGATCGAGCGCCAGGCAGCAACTGATACGCTGATCGGTCTGACGACGTGGTGCGAACAGCTCACCGAGGCCCTGGCCAGTCTCCGTCAGGCGACCGAGGCGGACGACGCCTTTGCCGACCCGGAGGAAGGGCCATGAGAGTCCTGATCGCGGAAGATGATCGATCCTCGCGCACCATCCTTGAACACATCGTGGGGAACTGGGGATACGAGCCTGTGATGGCGGCCGAGGGCCAGGAAGCCTGGGACGTGCTGAACCGTCCAGACGCGCCCGAACTTGCGCTGCTGGACTGGGAGATGCCGGGCGTCTCCGGCGTCGAGATCTGCCAACGCTTGCGCAAGCGACTGGCAGGGGCGACCACCTACGTGATCCTGCTTACCTCGAAGGGGCAACGCGAGGACATCGTCGCTGGCCTGGTGGCTGGTGCGGACGACTATCTGACCAAGCCCTACGACCGGGATGAGCTCCGCGCCAGGCTGAACGTGGGGCGCCGGATTCTCAAGCTGCAGGCTGATTTGGCCGGGCGGTTGCGGGAGATCGAGGACACCTTGCTCTGCATCCAGGAGTCGTTTCTATGTGGACGAGTGCCTGCGGATCTGTCCGGGGTCGAGGTGGTGGCGCGGACCATCGCCCACGGTCAGGTTGCGGGCGATTTCTACGATTTCCACACCCACGGCAACGACCAGCTCGACATCGTCGTGGGAGACGTCATGGGCAAGGGCATGCGTGCCTCGCTCCTTGGTGCCGCCCTCGCGACTCGCTTTCTGCGTTGCTTGCGCGAGCACGTCGCCAGATCCCGCTCCGTGGCTCCGCCGCCGTTGGCCGGGTTGCTGGCAAGTGTTCGCGACGAGGTCTTCCCCCAGTTCCTTGAGACGGAGAGCTTCGCCACGGTCTGCTATGCCCGTGTCGATCTGGCCCGTTGCTGCTTGGAGCTGGTGGATTGCGGCCATCCCCCCCTCTTTCATGTTTCCGCGCAGACCGGCGAGGGGACCTTTGTGGGAGGCTCCAACATGCCTCTTGGTTTCTCCCCGGACGAGGACTTCGCCGTGGCTACCCGCGCCCTGGCACCAGGTGACCTGCTCGTGTTCTACTCCGACGGCGTCACGGAGGCGACCGACCGGAATGGCTGCATGTACGGCGAGGATCGGCTTGCCTGCTCCGTGAAACGGCAGGCAGGGAAATCCCTGGGGGAAGTGGTAGACGGGCTTTTGTCGGATATCGTGACCCACGTGGCAGGAACGGCCATCGCGGACGACGTGACCTGCGTGGCCCTCCGTATTGGCCCCCAGCAGACAGCCGGGAGGGGCGACCAATGATGAGCTTCGACGAGATCATGGGACGACAGGATGTCCCGGTAGTTGCCGGCGACGAACAAGGAAACATCACTTGGGTCAACGATGCCTTCGTGGAGGCATTCGGTTGGCCGCAGGAGGAGGTTGTGGGGGGGAGCATCGTCTCGATCATGCCAGCTTATATGCATGATGCGCACACCCTGGGGTTCTCGCGGTTCCTCACCATGAGTGCCGGGCGGGTGCTGGACCAGCCCCTCGACTTGCCGGTCCGCCACCGTTCCGGACGCGAGTCTCGAGCCACGCATCTGATCGTGGCCGAACGCTGCTCCGGGCAGTGGCGCTTCGCCGCCACCATCGTGCCTTCAGACTGGCCCGCAGGAGGAGGTTCGGATGCAACCGACCGGTAGTCCCTCCGCGCAGCCGACAGGACCTTCCCCCGAAGCGGCGGGTGCCGCCATGCTCCGCCAGTTGCGCGGCACCCTTGGCCGCCTGGAGATCGCCCTTGGCTCGATCAGCGATGCCATCGCCTGGACGAGTGCTGACGAGATGATCGAGTGGTCCAACGACGTATTCGACAGACTGGTCGGAAAGCCTCGAATTCAGACCTTGGGCCACCGCATCTCCGCAGTCCTCGTCCTGGAGGCGAACGGTGGCCCGGTGCCGGCCCAGTCGCACCCGGTCCGCCTGGCACTGCTGGACGGCAAGGAGACGTCGGGAATCTACGGACTGGCCGGGACCGCGCGCCAGCTCGAGATCCTGGCCCGCCCCGTGGATTTCGGCAGTGGCGAGGCCCACGCCATCGTCACCATCCGAGACTGCACCGCGCGCCAGGAATTGGCGCATAGCCGCCTGCTCAGCATTGCCCTGCAGGCCACGATCGATGCGGTGGTCATCACTGATCCGCAAGGGCTGGTGTGGTGGGTCAACGACGCCTTCGTGACCCTTGCTGGCTATGCGCGCGAAGAGATTTACGGCCAAGGACTCAGCATCCTCCGTTCGGGACAGACTCCCCCGGAGACGTACCAAGGCCTCTGGGAGACCATCCTCGCCGCCCGACCTTGGGTGGGTCGCTTGGTCAACCGCCGCAAGGATGGAACCTGCTATGTGGAGAAGCAGAGCATCACCCCGGTCTTGGGAGCCGATGGGCAAATCACCCATTTCGTGGCGATCAAGCAGGACATCACCCAACAGGAGCGCATTGCCCAGGATCTCAGGGTCAAGGAACAGGCCATCGCCTCTACTCAAGAGGGCATCGTCATCGCCTCCGCCACCGAACCGGACCAGCCCATCGTCTATGTGAATCCAGCCTTTGAGCGCATCACGGGCTACTCCGCAGACGAGGTGCTGGGCACGAATTGCCGCCTTCTCCAAGGTCCCGAGACCGATCCGGAGGCCTCGCGGAAACTGCGTGAGGCCCTGGCGCAGGGGCTGCCTTGCACGGTCGAGTTCGCCAACCACCGCAAGGATGGTTCGCCATTCTGGAATCACCTTTCGGTCGCGGCGGTGCGCGACGGCAAGGGGTCGCCGAGCCATTTCATCGGCATTCAGAGCGATTTCACCGAGCGCCGCCGGGCCGAGCAGGAAATCGCCGCAGCCCGCGACCGAGAGGTGCAGATCGCTTCCCGCATCCAGCAGGATCTCCTGATCGGCCCCCGTCTGAGAAGCTGGCCTGGCCTGTCCTTGGGGACGCTGACCATTCCATCACAGGAAGTGGCCGGGGACTTCTACGACCTGATCGAGCAGGAGGATGGCGTTCTCGATGTGGTCGTCGGCGACGTCATGGGCAAGGGCGTGCCGGCCTCCTTGTTGGGAGCGACCGCCAAAACCAAGATTCTCCGTGCCCTGCTGGGGCTCCAACGCGGCCCTCAGGCAGAAGCGCCCCCCGAACCGTCCGCCATTGTCGCGGCGGTCCATCGGGCCATGGTTCCCGAGCTCATTGCGCTCGAGTGCGCGATCACTCTGTGCTATGCCCGCATCGACATTCGCCAGGGGCGGTTGCGGTGTGTGGACTGCGGCCATACCAGTGTCATTCACTACCGACGGATCGAGGACCGCTGCGTGCAACTCAAGGGCGAGAACCTGCCGCTGGGCTTCGTCGAGCATGCCGACTACGGCGAGGTGGAGGCCGCGCTGGGCATCGGCGACATCCTGCTTTTCTACTCCGATGGCCTGACCGAGGCGCGTCGCGGCGACTGGGACTTCTTCGGCGAAGACCGCCTGGAGACGGCGGTCCGTACCTATGCAGACCTCCCCCCCGACGCCCTCATCGCGAGCATCCGCCAGGATATCGTTCAGTTTTCCGGGACCGACCGCTTCACCGACGATTTCACCTGCGTCGCGGTCCGGATCGGCGAGCATGCCTCTGCGAGCGGGCTCGCCCATGAGGTGTTCGAGACGGTCAGCGATCTCGACGCGTTGGCAGCGGTCCGCACAGCGGTCCGCACGTTCTGTAGCGAGATCCCTGGACAACCGGTGCCGGCCGGTCGGCTGGACCATGTGGAAATCGGCGTCAACGAGGCGGTGACCAACATCATTCGCCACGCCTACCAGGGGCGTCCGGGACAGCCGATCACCCTCGACTTCCATGCCACTGCCGAAGAAGTGCGTATTGTCTTGCTGGACTTTGGCCAGCCCTTCTCACCCGAGTCTGTCGCTCAGCCCGTCTTCGACGGAACGCGCGACGGAGGCTTTGGCGTCTACATCATTCGACAATGCTTCGACGAGGTCGAATACCAGCGCGATGGGCAAGGACGCAACCGGCTTGTCCTGAAGCTGTCCTTGCCGCCGCCCGTCGAGACACCGCAGCCCCCCGGGACTGCGGCATCTTGAGAGAACCCGTGGGACGCAGTCCGCAGCCGAGCAAACCAAGGAGACACCGCCATGCCCCTGACTATCACCGTCGAGAACGGCATCGCCTTTGTCGAGGCCAATCTGGACGCCCTTGACGCGAGCAACGTACAAGCGTTCAAGTCCGGGATGAGCCCGGTCATCGCCGAACACGCCAAGGTCGTCCTCGATTTCACCCATGTACGCTTTGTCGATAGCTCCGGGCTCGGGGCCATCCTCTCCTCCATGCGCCAGCTCAACGGCAAGGGCGGCGACCTCAAGATCTGTAGCGTGAGCAAGTCCGTCCGTGCGCTGTTCGAACTGGTGCGCTTCCACCGCATCCTCGATCTGCTCAACACCCGCGAGGAAGCCGTGCTGGCCTTCGGTCAGTGACCGGCTCGGGAGGGGATTGCACAGCCGACCTCGGGAGACCCAGATGACGGCACCCACAACACCCAGCAGTCGTTTGGCCATGGCCGAGGAGCTGTACCATCGTTTTGGTTCCGGCACGGGTTGGCGGCGGCTGCGCTTCTGGCGCAAGAAGTACGCGTGGCTGCTCGTGATCGGCGGGGCAAGGTTGCTCAAGCGATTGGTCGATCTCTGCGGTTCGCTGGTTCTGATGCTGGTCCTTTCGCCGCTCTTCCTGTTCGTGGCCCTGGCCATCAAGCTGACCGACCACGGCCCCGTGTTCTACTGGCAGACCCGTGTGGGCCGCTGGGGGTGCGAGTTCCCTTTCCCCAAGTTCCGCTCGATGGTGACCAATGCCGACAAGCTGAAGGACCAGCTGTTGGTGCAGAACGCACATGGGAAGACGGGAGTCACGTTCAAGATGAAGCGCGACCCCCGGGTTACCTGGATTGGTCGCTTCATCCGCAAGTTCAGCATCGACGAATTGCCTCAGCTCTCGTGCGTCTTCCGGGGTGACATGAGCCTGGTCGGCCCCCGCCCCCCGGTTCCACGCGAAGTGGCGGAGTATACCTTGGCGGACCGCCGCCGCTTGGATGCCGTGCCCGGACTGACCTGTATCTGGCAGGTCAGCGGTCGTTCCGACATTCCTTTCCCGCAGCAGGTGCAGCTCGACGTGGAGTATATCCAGAGCCAGAGCTTCTGGTTCGATTTCCTCCTGCTCCTGCGCACCATCCCCGCCGTGTTGCTCGGCAAGGGTGCCTACTGAAAACCGGAGCCCTGCGCATGAATGCCATCCTCGTCGCCCCCGGTTTCGCCGCCGATATGCAGGCTCTCTGCGAGCACCGGGCCTGCGAACTGCTGCCTGTGCTCAACCGACCGCTTCTGCAACACGTCATGGAGGCTTGTGCACGTGGCGGCATCACCGATTTTCGCGCCATTCTGAGCCATCAGCCCCAGGCGGTGGAGGAATTCCTCGGCAACGGCGAGCGTTGGGGCGTCCGCACAACCTTCCACCTTGCGCGCGACCCGGAACGCCCCTATGCCGCTCTGCCCCTCGCTTGCGAGGGTGCCGGGCCGCTCATCCTGCTGGCCCACGCTGACTGCCTGCCTGCAGTTGACCTGGCTGCTCCGGAGGCCGGAGCGGTTGTGTATGTGCACGAAGAGGATGGACAGGTCGTGTGGAGCGGGTGGGCTCTGCTCCGGGCCAGTGAATGGAGTCAGATCCCCGTCACCGCCAGCCGGGTGGAAGTCGGGGAACTCCTCGTCGGCTTGGCCGGAGCCGGCGTGACGCTGGTGCGCGTCCCCCCCCCGCTCTCTTGCCGGAGCTATGCCGACCTGCTTCGCGCCAACGCCCTGGTGCTCGGGGCGGAACGCACCGATCTTGTCTTGGAGGCGCGCGAGGCCGACCCCGGCGTCTGGATTTCCCGCAACGTCAGCCTGCATCCCACCGCGCGCATCCTGCCGCCGGTCTTCATTGGTGAGAATTGCCGCATCGGCGCCCGTTGCGAACTCGGCCCCGGGGCCACCGTCTGTAGCGACTGCGTGCTGGACGACGGTTCCATCGTCCATAACTCCGTTGTCCTCGCTGGCACCTATGTCGGCGAGGGACTGGAACTGGATGGGGTGGTGGTCGAGCACAGCCAACTGGTGAATGCCGCGCTCGGGGTCGAGTTGACCGTGGCTGACGAGTTCATCCTGGGCAGCATCAGAAGCCGCGGCCGCGCTCGCTGGCTGCACGGCCTGCTTGTCCGGGGAGCTGCCCTGGCTGGATTCTTCCTGTTTCTTCCCCTTCTGCTGGTCCTCTGGATCTGGTCCCGGTTCACCCGCCCCCCCGCTGGTCCGGAGATTCTGTGCCTGCCCGCCAGCGCTGACCAGATGCAATGGCGGACCTTCCGCCAGGCCATGTGGACCCGACGCGACCCACCGGGCACCGGGACGCTCTCTCTGCGTCGCCATTTCCTCCTGGTGTTCCTGCCTGGTCTGCACCATGTCGTCCGCGGGCAAATGCATCTGGTTGGGCTCCCTCCCCGGACGCCTGACGAGATCGAGGCCCTGCCGCCGGACTGGCGCTCCGTGGTTCTCCTCGGACGCCCCGGTCTCGTCACCGAGCCTGATCTGGTCCATGGTCCCGAGCGATGCGCGGACGACGCCTACAGCTGCGAGCTGTTCCAGACCATGGTCGGCGGCTGCAGCCACGATGTCCGGTTGCTCTGCCGCTACCTTTCCCGCCTGCTGGTCGGGCGGTGGACCGCAGCAGACCGGGATTGACGAGAGTGCCCTGCCGCTTCGCCTGGCAGGGAGCGAGTGGACGGGCGTCTCACTCGAACAGGATGTCGAGGATCGTGCCAAGGGCATGGCTCTCCCCCAAGACACTCGCGTCGAAGAACTCGGTGTATCCGCACCTCCCGCAGGACAGGGCGACATAGGTGTTGTGCTGGATGTCGAGAATCTTGCTCAAGCCCGTTCCAGAGGCCGATATTCTCCTGAATCTCGCCTTCTGGTTGGCGCACTTCACGCACCTGAAACTGGCCAGCATCTTCGCTTCCAGATCCACTCTCTCTTCCTCTTCGTCTTCCTCCTCCTCCTGGAACAGAACCTGTCTGGCCTTGGCGAAGAGGGCCGGGTCGATGGCGACTGAGTAGTACTCGTCGTCGAACATGCCCGGTTGGACATGCTCCACACTTGCAGTGATGCCGTTGGCCTGCAGCGCCTCGATGGCATGTTCGGTCGCGGGTTGCGTGTCGTATCTGGCAAGCTCTGTCATTCCCATGCTCAACCCTCCCAGTCACGCTGGCGTAGAATCTGCTGTCCCGTTGCTTGCGGGCTTCAACTGGTCAACGCTACTTGCTGAGCGCAAGAGCGTCAAGCGCGGCTGGTACGGACGGAGTGGACGGAGTGGACGGAGTGGACGGGGCTTCGGCGTGCCGGACCTGGACCTTGCCCGCAATGGACAGTTGCGTCCGATTCGTCCGATCCGACCGATTCGTCCGATGGAGCGCCTATCCCCCCCACTCTGGTCTCGACCAGCCAGATCCCCATTCTGAATTCTGACTCCTGAATCCTGAATTCTGACCTCTCCCTACCCCAGCCCCTCCGCTACAGGGAGGAGGAGCCGGCGGACGCGGCCAGTGAGCGCGGCCGGGGCCTCGCTGGCCGGCCAGGGGACGCTGACCCCGATGGCGGCGACGAGGTGTCCGTCGGCATCGAGAACGGGCGCGGCTATGCGCAGGGCCTCCTGGTCGGGGAACGGCGGGATGGCGACGCCGGCGGTGCGGACCCCGGCGAGGTAGGTGCGGAGGCGTTTGGGCTCGTCCCACAGGCGGGCGCCCTGCTCGTGGAACGGGTTCTCAAGGCGGATCTCTTCGGTCCAGTCGGCAGCGCCGAAGGCAAGGAAGAGGAGGCCGGTGGCGCTGGAGTAGGGTGCGGCCGTGCGGCTGCGGGGGCGCTGGAGACGGCGCGGCTGATCGGGACTGATCCGGAGGCGGACGACGATCAGTGTCCCCGCCGCCTCCGCGAAAGTGAGCGTGGCCTCGGGCAGGGAAAGCGCGAGTTCGCGCATGCTCTCCTCGGCCCGCTGGAGCAGTTGGCGGTTGGCTTGGGCATCCATCAGTTCGGCGACCTTGGGCCCGAGGGCGTAGAGGCCCTTTGCCGTCTTGTGCAGGTAGCCGACGGCGTGGAGGGTGCGGACCAGATTGTAGGCGGTCGTGGTTCTCAGCCCCATCTCGTCGGCGATGTCCTTCAGGCGCATACCGTCGGGTGCCCGGGCGACGACGCCCAGAATGTCCAGACCTTTGACCAGGGAGCCGACTAGGTTTCCGCCTGCCATGGGATCGCCTTTCGCGAATGGAACGCCCCGCCCGCAGGGGGCGGGCGGGGCGCAAGGGAACAGAGAGCGTCCGACTAGGCGAACAGCTCGAAGGGATTCTCGCCTTCGTAGAGGAGATGCTTCGGCAGCGGGGTGCCGATGTCGGTGATCCCGAGGAGCTTGACCGCCTCGAAGAGAACCTTGCCGACCTTCTTGAAGCCGAAGGCACCGTGATGCGGGTATTGTTTGCTGATCAGGACATGGCGGTAGAAGCGGGCGAATTCTGGCACGGCGGCGATGCCGATGCCGCCGAAGGAGCAGGGATCGATATCCAGGAACTCGCCCTCGGCGATGTAGGAACGCAACTGACAGTCGGGCGTGCTCTGCAGACGGAACATGGTCATGGGACCGGGCATGATCTGGCCTTCGAGCGTGCCACGGGTGATGTCCGGCTCTGCGCCTTCCTCTTCGAGCAGGCGGTTCATGATGAGCTGGTATTTGAGCGAGCAGGTCTTCATGCACGAACTGCAGGTGTTTCCACAGTGGAAACCCATGAAGAGGTCGGCGAGGGCCGCCCCCTTCAGATCCGCGCCCTGGGGCACCACATCGGCGGGGACGGAGTTGTTGATGTCGAGGAGCGTGGCGGGGTGGTTGGAGGCGAGTTGGACCATATACTCGCTCACTGCGCCGTAGAGATCGACCTCGCAGGCGACCGGGATGCCGCGCCCAGCCAGGCGGCTGTTCACGTAGCACGGGCAGAAGCCGAAGACCTCCTGGAAGGCGGGCCAGCACTTGTCGGCAAAGACGCCATAGGCGCAGGAGCCGAGATTGTCATCCATGAAGTCAAGCAGGGCAATCTCGAGCTGGGCCAGTTTGGGGAGCAGGTCCACGTAGCAGCACTGCGGCCCCAACTCGGCCTGCATGTCGGCCGCGATGGCGGCGATATCGGCCGTCTTCTCGCCTGCCTTGCGGAAAAGCTGGTAGAGGTCCAGTTCCGAGTTCTCCATCACCTCGATGCCGAGATCGTAGAAGGGCTTGATCGGGGCGTTGCAGGCCAGGAAGTCTTGGGGCCGGGGGCCGAAACCAAAGACCTTCAGCGAGCTGAGACCGACGATCACGCGGGCGATGTTGACGAATTCCCCGATCTTGCCGGCCAGTTCGTCAGCCAGCCCGACCGGTTGCTGCGGGATGTAGGCGGGGACATCGCGGAGACCGAGATTGTAGGAGCAATTGAGCATCCCGCAGAGCGCGTCGCCGCGATCACCGATCATCCCCGCTTTGGCCTCCTCTGCGGCCGCACAGACCATCACCGGGCCGGCAAAGCACTGCGCGAAGATCGTCGTGGGGCCTTCGGGGCCGAAGTTGCCGAGGAAGATGACGGCGGCGTCGCAGCCCTGCTCGTCCATCTCCTCAAGGGCGGACATGGCGTCGTCCTCGGACTCGATGATGGTCGGGCAGCGGAACGCGTTCACCCCGAGCTTCTCCAACTCCGCCATCACGGCCTCGAGCCGCTTGGCGGTCAGCTCCACCGGGAAGCAATCGCGGGAGACGCCGACGACGCCAAGGTGGATATCGGGAGTGTTGAGAAGTTCCATGATGAGGCTCCTGGGGTGGGGAATGGAATGATGGAGTGATGGAATGATGGGGGGGCAGGGAGGTCGAGATCACAGATTACACGCCACGAGATGCTAACAGCACACTATCCCGTTTTCCTCCACCATTCCAATCTTCTGCCCCTTCGACTTTGCTCAGGGCCTTCGGCATTCCATTCCCCCCTCCTACTGGCGCTCAATCAGGACCCAGAGGGTCTGGTCCTTGGCGCGGAGGCGGAGGCTCTTGCCTTCTACCTGAATGGACTTGCCGGGGCGGCCCAGGGCATCGAGAGCTGTGGCGCGGAACGGGGTGCCGGGAAGATCGAGGGTGAGGGGGACGGCTTCGGAGAGGGTGGTCTTGCCGCCCCAGGCATCCTTGCCGATCAGGGAGGTGCGGTCCTTGTTCCAGAGCATGTTGGTGTTCTCGGTGCGGGCTGATGCGGCCAGCAGTAGTCGGCGGCTCTGGGCGATGGGTAAGCGGTCGAGGGCGGTCAGCGAAATGCAGGCGTAGGCGGGGAGGTCCTTCCCCCAGGGGCGCTTGTCCACAGTGACGTTGGTGTCGCCCAGCTTGAACTGCCTGCCCCCGACGTGGCCCACAAGGAGCCGGACACTGGGCGCGTTGAGGCTGAACCATGGCCCCCTCTTGTCCTGCGGATGCCAGCGGACAGCGCCGCCTTCGCGTACGCCTTCGGGCAGGGACATGGGGGTGAGGACGGCGGGCTCGCCAGTCTTCGCCACCTTCAACTCCAGTCGGCGGAACCAGGCACTGCCCAGCTCGCCCCCGCGTCTGGACCAGAGCGGGCTCAGACTGTAGCTGCTGCCGGCGAGTGCGGCGGCGCGATCCCTAGGCAGGACGACCGTCGTGCGCTCCGGGGCGGGGGGCAATTCGCCGAGGCGGAAGAGATGGACGGCGGCCGGAATGTGGACCAGCAGGTTGGCGCGGCCGATGAGATGGAAATACTTGCGGATGCGGATGTCCTCGTAGTTCTTGCCAAAATCGCGGTAGGTGTAGCTGTACAGGCCATCCCAGTCCTGGAGTGCAGCCATGGCGGCGAGTAAGGGGAACAGCTCAGCCCCGTGGTCGTTCGGTGCGGGGGTGTTGTACTCGGAGACGGTGAAGGGGAAGCCCTGCACGCGGTGGAACGCCATGTTGCCAAGCGTACCAGCCGAGGTGTTGGCCACCTGGGTCGTGTTGCGCATACTGAAGCCGGTGGTCCAGCCCTTCTCGTTGCGGGTGTAGGAGGGGTGCTCCCAGTAGCCGTGGATGTCGATGTAGTCGCTCAGCTCGGACTCCCGCCGAACGCCTCCCGCCCCGCCGTAGTTCACCTGGGTATCGCTGATCGGCGCGCGGCAACCAAGGTCCTTCTTGAGGAACTGCACGAGCCGTCGAGTGGTGCCCATCTCGGTGTCGATGAGGAAGGCGAACCAGTCGTTGGTCACGTCGTCGGTCACACTGTCTGCGGGGATGTCGATTCCCTGCTCCAGAGTCTGCTCGGGCGGCAGGCCGTTGCCGCCGCCCGGGCGGAGGGAAAGGTCCGTGAACTCCACCTCCCCGGCCTTGTTGGCGAGGGAGAAGTTGAGACGCAGGGGACCATCCACGGAGGGCGCCACTACCGGTGTGGTAATAGTGAAGTCTTGCCACTCCGGTGTCAGGTCCATGGCGGCACGCAGCCCGACCGTTCCCCATGGATCGGTGTCCAGCATCAGGCTGTGGGAGATGCGGTTCTTGGTCTTGCTGCGGGCGCGGAACTGGAGGGTGTAGCGGCCCGGCGGCAGCCGCAGTTCCTTGTACTGCATCTGTAGGTTCCAGGAGGCGTTTCCGGCCTTGGTGGCAGTCCAGCGCCAGATGTTGCCATCCTGGACGAGTTCGGACTCTGCGTCCCCGCCATTCTGTATGATCCATGGGCTATCGAGGATCTCCTCGCCCAGGGGGCGCACATCGCGGTTCCAGGCCTTGCGTAAGGCTGCGGTCGTGCCGTATTTCCCTTTGAGCCAAGCATTCCATTTGGCAAGGAAGGCCGTGCGCCAGGGGTCGGGGAGCTGGCGGTACTCGGCCCGCAGCTCGCGGATCATCGTGTTCTCGTTGTTGATCTCGATGGCGCCAATGGCCGGGTCGTCCGCCCAGCGAATGCCGGTGACGGTATTGCGGCGGTCGAGCAGCCCACGCGCGTAGTTCTCGATCATGACTACGTAGGGCTCGTACCAACGATCAAGTGTCTTGCCGAAACGGAACAGGCGTGAAGGTCCCGCCTTCGGCTGGTCCGGGTAGGCTCGCCCCACGTGCAGGTTCAGGTTGGTGTAGATGCCGTTCCTGGCGCAGGCGGCGATTAGGTAGTCCAGACGCTTGAGCTGATTCTCGTTCAGCTTGCCGGTGTCGGCGTCCGCCCAGATACTGGTATCCCGATTGAAGTCCATGAAGTGCAAGCGCAGACAGTTGAATCCCCACTGACGTAACCGCTTGGCCAGCCGGTCCGCAGTTTCCGGCTCCATGAAGCAACTGTCGCCGGTGATGTTGCTGCCAATCAGCCGGATGCGTTCGCCCCGGCCATCCACGAAATGGCCGTCCGCCACGCGCAGGAAGCCGCTCTTGCCCGCTGGCTCGGTGGTCAGGCCCGAGAGATCCACCGGTGTCCCCGAGGGGGCTTCCAGGCCGGGTATGTCAAAGGCAAACCAGCCCGGCGTCTCCTCGTTCACCTGGGCGAATGCCGTGGCCAGACAGAACAGGGCAGCGAAGGCAGCGAGGTGTCGCATGGCACTCTCCAGGGGGATGCGGACGCGCAGGCTCAGTCAGTCAACCACTCGTCCAGATGCTCGCGGACAAAGTCGTCGTCGTTGAGATGGGGGTAGTTGGCGTACATCCGGTCGATCTCCTCGCTCTGCCCTGGGGAGAGGACTTCCTTCGGGTTGAGGCAGTAGGTTCCGGGCATGAGGCCCTGGCGGCGCAGCACTTCGTGAATGCCGGGGATACAGCCTGCGAAGCCATGCGCCGGATCGAAGAATGCGGCGTTGGTATCGGTCACTTCCACGCCGAGGGTGAGGATCTCCTGGGGGATCGGCTTGTTGTCGGCGACCAGCTGTTGCAGTTGGTCGAGCTGCTCCACGGCGCGGCGGGTCCAGACGCACCAGTGGCCCAGCAATCCACCCTTGATGCGGACCGTCTTGACGCCGCTGCTGGTGTGGATGCGGT
>Ga0307987_1001136_pt1 | contig 14923 bp, 18 predicted proteins | sample EllFjometagen181_FD_203157 | JGI IMG/M metagenome (GOLD analysis project Ga0307987, IMG submission 203157) | Marine microbial communities from Ellis Fjord, Antarctic Ocean - #181 | ecosystem: Environmental > Aquatic > Marine > Unclassified | place: Southern Ocean | collected 2014-10-08
GAAATATACGAAATAGTGCTTAAAAATCTAAGCACGATTCAGAGTGATGTAATTATAGAAGAAGAGGAATTTGATAAAAAAAGAAAAGAAGATAGTATTGCAATTGTAAATGACAGCTTAAATATTGCTCTAATTGATAGCCTAAAAATTGTTAAATAATAATACTAATAACTGAGGTATTCAAATAATTACTTATCATTCTGATTGTAACTTGAAATAATAAGCCACAGATTAATTATGAAGAAATAATCTGTGAATCTGTGGCAAAAATATTATCACAAGCTAATATCCTTATTTAATTCATAACTCATTTCCATAAAGAAATTAATATAATATTGAAAACTTTTTAGTTGCAATATTTTCATTTTCCGACATGATTTTCACGATATAATACCCGTTCTTAAACCCATCAGTAGAAAAAGATATTTGAGTTACTCCCTTATTATAATTTACTGCTTGTGATCTATAAACATTTTTACCGTGTAAATTATGAATGGTTAAATATACATCTGAGGTTGATTTTAGATTAAACTCAACCGTTCCGAAGGAATTAACCGGATTAGGAAAAACTTTTATATCAGTTTTATCAAAGCCAATTTCATTAGTACCCACCATAGTACCACCGGCAGCAATAACTGCATTGGTAATATTTTCTTCACTTGGATACCAAATATATTGTTCAACAATATTATGATCAGGAGTAATTATAATAACTGTAGGATATGATAGAATTTCAAAATCACCAAAAACAATGTTACCTCCTCCTTGACTGCCACTTGCCGATGGAAATGTAAGACCAAATATGGAGTCGAATTCTCTAACTCCCTCGTTATCATTACCCCAATTTATCCCCATAAAGTAAACATTACCCTCATTGTATCCAAAATTTTCATAACAAGCCTGAAAATCAGGAGCATAATCCTGACAAGGACCACATGTTGTAGAGAAAAAGTCAACCACAACTATTTTATTCTCATCATCAAGTAATGGGAATAACCAAATGGGCTCTCCATAAATTGTTTTAACATGAAAATTAACAGCCTCCGTTAATGTTGTTTGTGCATTTGCTCCAGCAATAACTAAAAAACCTACTACTAATACTAAAAATTTCCTCATATATTTTACCAATAATTATTGCTGCTAAATTACATATTATTTTTCGATATCATTATAAACATTGTCAGCCAGTCTACTAGCCCCCATCCTAAAATATTTATTAGTAAGCCAGTTATCACCTAAAACTCCCAAAACCAATAAATAGTATACAATAGCTTCATCGGGCGTACTAATACCACCGGCAGGTTTAATTCCAATCATAATGCCAGTTTTTTCATAATATTCTTTTATGGTATCAAGCATTATTAAAAACGCCTCAGGAGTTGCAGCTGGATTTATTTTACCTGTTGAAGTTTTAATAAAATCGGCTCCTGCAAGTATTGATATTTCGCTAGCCTGCCTAATTAATTCCACTGTTTTTAATTCTCCTGTTTCCAAAATAACTTTTAGGTGAGCATCACCACAAGCAGCTTTAATGGCTTTAACTTCTTCAAAAATATAATCAATATTTCCTTCAATTAATTTACCTCGTGAAATAACCATATCAATTTCATCGGCACCATTTGCAACTGCATCTTCAACTTCCATTACTCTAATTGCAAGTGGCGACTGACCACTAGGAAAAGCACCAGCAACACAAGCTACATTTACATCAACGCCATCAAGCAGTTTGCTAACTAGATTTGCAAAAACAGGATACACACATACAGCTGCAACATTCGATAAACCAACTTTATCATCTTTATATGAAGTGGACTTAAGACATAGGTCAGATACTTTTTTTATTGTATCATCTCCACTAAGCGTTGTTAAATCAATAAAACTTAGAATCTTTTTTAACATTACCTGCTTATCAACTTTTTGTAAACCCTTAGCTACTAATTCATCAACTCTTAAAGAAAGATCATTTATTGTACTACTATAATTAATAAAAGTTTGCATAACAATTTTTTTTGCAAAAATAGTAATACACAGCTTGATACCAATCATCAAACAATTATTTTTAGTGAAATACAACAAATCAACTATACGAAATCGTAATAATATCCAAAACCGTATAATAAAAACAAAAAACTAATAAGTATTAAAAATAAACACTTGAACAAATATGTATTCATATACACCTGTTTTACAGACTATTAATAAATACATTTAAGAATAACTATTCTTTGGCACATCAATTGCTTTAGTGAGAAAAACAACATTAAATGTTTGCTATCAGTTTAAAAAAAAACATAGAAAAAGAAAAGAAACAAGTACATCAAAAGTACTTTAAATGCGACAGATGTGGGTACATCACAATTGTACGAGATTCAGTTTGCCCAATTTGCGCAAAAGATGGATTTAAAATAAAAATGAAATAAATTACACCTGCTATGGAAATAAATAACAGTTATTCACCTGACCAGATTGAATCTATTGGATTAATAGAGAGAGAAATAAAAGATATACAAGCGAGTATATACATAAAAGATCATAAAGTATATTTTTTTGAATTAATTAGTAAAGAAAAACTTAGACTTTATTCAATCATTAATGAGCAATCCTTTTTCCTTTAATCGGATTTAAAATCCGGCAAATGCCCGCCAAAAAAACCTTGCAACGTTCCTGATGTGAGGTTTTTTTATATTTTTGCTTTTATGATTTGCTTTCCAAATGCTAAAATTAATCTTGGATTATCAATTACTAAAAAGCGCTATGACGGAATGCATAACATTGAATCATGCTTTATACCTATTCCCATTTTTGATATTCTTGAAATAGTTGAAGCAGATAGTTTTTCGTTGGCACAATCAGGAATACTACTACCCTTCAATTCAAAAAACAACCTAATAGTTAAGGCCTGGGAACTTCTTTTGTCAATTAAAAAAGATATTAAACCGGTAAACGTATACTTGTATAAAAATATTCCTATTGGCTCCGGACTAGGGGGAGGATCATCTGATGCAGCTTTTTTTCTCACTTGTATGAACCAGATAAGGGGTCTTGAGTTAACAACAGAAGAATTGATAATATTAGCATCTAAAATAGGAGCCGATTGCCCTTTCTTCATTAATAACAAATCAACAATTGCAACTGGAATTGGGAATATTTTTACATCAATTAACAATCCTGTTAACAATATGTATATAACAGTTGTATTTCCAAATATCAGTATCTCTACTAAAAAAGCTTTCTCCAAAATTATTCCCACTAAAAAAAATAGTTTACTAGCAATACTAAACAGTCATAATTCAACATGGAAAAGTAATTTAAAAAATGATTTTGAAGAAATAGCCTTTGCTGATTTCCCGGAATTAAAATATATTAAAAATACGCTTTACAAACTTGGAGCAACATATGCTTCACTAACCGGCAGTGGATCTGCCATTTACGCACTTTCGGAAAAGCCTATAAACAGCACTATATTTAGTAAAAATTATAAAATATGGTCAGAAGCTTTAATATTACAATAAATTTGCTCAAATAATTAAACATGTAATTTACAAATCAATATGAATAAAATAACTCTAATAACAGGAGCCACTAGTGGCATAGGCAAATCATGCGCAACTATTTTTGCAAAAAACAAACATGATTTAATACTTACTGGTCGTAGAAAAGATCGGCTCGATAAAATATCAAAAGAACTTAAAAAAACATATGGTATTAATGTGCTTACTCTCTCATTCGACATAAGAGATAAAGAGGCTGTGGCAAAAACTATTGATAATATTCCATCAATTTGGAAAACCATAAATATCTTAATAAATAACGCAGGCTTAGCTGTTGGGTTAAACACTATACAAGAAGGAGAAATTGATGATTGGGAGCGAATGATTGACACAAATATTAAAGGTCTTTTATATATAACTAGGGCAGTTGCACCCCTTTTAATAAAGCAAAAAAGTGGACATATTATTAATATTGGGTCGATTGCCGGAAAGGAAGTATATCCGAATGGAAATGTGTATTGTGCTACAAAGCATGCAGTTGATGCCTTATCAAGAGCGATGCGAATTGATATGGTGCAACATAATATTAAGGTTACACAAATAGCTCCCGGAGCAATTAAAACTGAATTTTCAATGGTGCGATTTAAAGGCGACCACGAAAAATCTGATAGCATTTATAATGGATATCAACCACTTTTGCCAGATGATGTTGCCGATGTTATTTATTATACCACCACATTACCTGCTCATGTTAATATTAACGACCTTGTTTTAATGCCAACAGCTCAGGCAAGCGCAACTGTATTAAACAAGGTGAATAATGAATGAATCTTTAGATTCTTATAAGTATCATTAAAAAAAAGGGTGATTAAATAATAGGTGTAACTTTAGGAGGAAGTATTAATTTTGCCCACTTTAAAATAATGCATACAATACAATTATTGAAGTAACACGTATTTTTGATATAATACCTCTATTTTGAGAATAACTACAAAATTAAAGATGATGTATTAGCTGATAAAGAATTAATACGAAAAGTTGGTCATATTCTTGAATCAATAGAAATAATTAAGGATGTTTATACATTTTCGCAAGTAGTTTGATCAGATAATTGTGCTCGGTGAAAATCAAAAATTTGCTGCTGCATTAATTGTTCCTGATTTTGAACATTTGGCATCTTGGTGCAAAGTAAAGGGTATTACCTACACTACAAATAAAAAAATGATAACAGAAAAAACTGTTAAGAATCGTTTTAAAAAAGAAATTAATTGTTTTAACAAACAATTTGGTGCTACTGATAAAATCCACAAAAAACAAATTGAGGATCTGTTTGCATAGGTATTGTTACAAAAAACTTTCTTAATTCATAATTTTAAATACCAGCTCCTTTAGTTCACCATAACCTGTGGCGTTATTATTTTCTACCCCTTTACTTTTAAGATCTAATATTTTAATTCCTGAAATAATATCTTTAACTTTATGAGGAGGAAATGCCATTGAGGCTTTACCATAGTCTTTAACAAAAAATGGATGAACTCCCAATTCGGATGCAATTTTATTTGGCTCTTTATTCTTGATAAAATGATAAAGAAAAACCTTAATAAAATAATTGTGTAACATTGGTGAAATCATTTGTAGTGGATGATCTTTTGGATTTGCCTCAAAATACTGAACAATGCGCTGTGCTTTTAACTGGTTCTTCTCGCTTAAGGCATTTTGCAACTCAAACAAATTGTAATCTTTACTAATTCCAATGTTTTTCTCAATTTCAACTTCTGTAATCGTTGTTTGTTTTTCTAAGTTTATTACAAGTTTATCAATTTCGTTTATGATCTTGCCAAGGTCGTTACCAAGATATTCTGACATTAATCTTAGAGCAACCGGTGAAATTGACATATCACGAGTTCTAATTTCTGCTTCTATCCACTTAGGTATTAAATAATCTCTTAATTTTTCAGAAATAAATAAAGTTGTTGATGCAGAAGAATTCAATTTCTTATAAAATGATTTTCGCTTATCAACTTTTTTATATTTATAGGCTATTATTAGGATTGTAGTATCAAGGTGTGAACTAATATACGATTCAATGTTTTCAATATTAATAACATACTGTGCTTCCTTAACTATAACCACCTGATAATTACCCATCATAGGATACCTCCGGCTCAAATCTACAATTTCTTTTACAGTAACATCTCTACCATATACAATTGTTTGGTTAAACCCTCTCAGGTCTTCATCAAGAATATTATTCTCAAGCTGAGAAACTATTTTATCAATAAAATACGGTTCCTCGCCAGATAAAAAATAAATAGGCGAGAAAATATTATTCTTAATATCCCTTAATATTTCTTCGTATTTAGCCACTAGAACCTAAGGTGTTTAACAGTACCACCCTCATTGGCAAGCTCTTTTAATGATTCAATGCCAATTTTAATGTGCTCCTCCACAAAGTTTTTACTTACTAACAAATCACTTTCGATGGTTTTAATACCTTCAGGAATCATTGGCTGGTCAGTAACAAGCAATAACGCACCCGTTGGTATTTCATTAACAAACCCAACAGTAAATATTGTTGCTGTTTCCATATCTATTGCCATGGATCGAGTTTTACGTAGATACTTTTTAAACTTTGCATCATGTTCCCAAACACGTCTGTTTGTTGTAAATACAGTACCTGTCCAATAATCTCTTTTAAAATTATGAATTGTATTTGATATTACTTTTTGAAGACTAAAAGCAGGTAAAGCTGGCACTCGCTCAGGTAAATAATCATTTGATGTTCCCTCGCCCCTAATTGCAGCAATTGGCAAAATTAGATCACCAACCTCATTTTTTCGCTTTAGCCCTCCGCATTTACCCAAAAACAACACAGCCTTAGGGTCAATGCAACTTAGCAAATCCATTATAGTAGCAGCGTTAGCACTACCAATTCCAAAATTAATTATGGTAATATCTCCTGCTGTTGCAGATGGCATAGGCCTACCTTTTCCTACAACTTCAACATTATTCCACTCAGCAAATAAATTAAGGTATTCTCCAAAGTTTGTAAGCAGAATATATTTACCAAACTTATCTAACTCCATCCCAGTATACCGAGGTAACCAATTAGAAACTATCTCCGCCTTATTTTTCATCTATATAATATTTTAGGCAAAGTTAATTAATTTATGGATTTTTAAAGTAGTTTTATCGCTTAGAAAAATAAATCCACTAACATGAAATTAAATCTTCCTGAATATCATTTTAATATTAGGACTAACCAAGCTGGTAAAAATGAGATATTTGATGATTTTAGAAAGAAATTTGTTATAGTTACACCAGAGGAGTGGGTGAGACAAAATTTTTTGCGGTATTTAAAAGAAGAAAAACAATATCCGGCAATGCTTATGTCCATTGAAAAAGGAATAATAGTTAATAATATGAAAAAGCGCTTTGATGCAGTAATTCATAATCGAAATGGAAAAGCAATAATGCTTATCGAATTTAAATCACCAAGTGTAAAGCTATCACAAAAAGTAATGGATCAAGTATCAAGATATAACTTAAGTCTAAACGTAAACTACCTAATTATTAGCAACGGACTAGTACATTATTGCTGTTATGTTGATCAAAAAACAGGATCTACATCATATTTTGATGAAATTCCAAATTTTGATATGATAAATAATTTAATAAAAAACAGCCTTCATTAATAAAATTCACATTTTCTTTCTTTACAAAACCGTAAAATGTAGTACATTTGCTTGCTAGTTGCTTGAGCTATAGCGTTAGCTTAAGTTTTTTGACTGTATATCGCTCACGTAGTGATGATTAAAAAAAATGATAACAACTGAGCCTGTAGGTTTTTTACGTACTGTTCAGAAAATAAAAATTTTAAAGAGATGAAGAAGATTTTAATCCAACTTGGTTTATTTGTAGTAATTGTTGCTCTTGGGTATTTTGTGTATGACAGCATCATGGAGCCTGTAAGGTTTAATGCAGAAAAGGCACAACGCGAAGAAGTTGTTATTCAGCGACTTAAGGATATCAGAAGTTCACAGTTTATTTTCAAACAACTTTCTGGATCATATGCTCCAAATTTTGACACTTTAATCTCGTTTCTAAAAGTTGCAGAAATTCCAATTGTAAAAATTATTCCTGACCCAAGTGACACAACATTTACCTTAACCATAAATGATACTGTTGGATATATTAATGTAGCTGATACATTATTTGGTACCCGCGAAAATTTCAAATTCTCACAAATTAATGTAATCCCATTTTCCGGTGGTGATTTATTTGAAATGGATTCTGATACTGTTAAAAGAGGGGGTGTAAAAGTTTATGTATTTGAAGCTAAAGCTCCTTTTACAACTTTCTTAAAAGGAATGGATGAACAAGCAGTAATAAATATTATTGCAAAATTTGAAGATATTGAAAAATACCCAGGCCTAAAAGTGGGGTCCTTAATAGAGCCTTCAACTGATGGTAACTGGGAGTAAATCAAACCTTTATAATGACTTTACAGTTAACTCCATATATTAGTTATTTTGATAAGTCCTTTAAAGAGTCGCAAACACGAAATTATACCTTATCTGTACAACTATGGCTAAACGGACTTGTTTTTACAGTTTATAATCCTGATAAAAACAAGTTCGTTGGTGTTGAACAATACAATTTTATAGATATTGCGAGTTCAGAGCAATTACCATCTTTTTTGGGTAAGATTCTTAACAATCGCCCCTCATTTGCCTTTCCACATAAAACAGTTATTTTTACATATCAAAACAAGTACTCAACCCTTATTCCGGCCCCACTTTTTAATGAAGATAAAAAAAATCTATACCTTGGCTTTAATCAGCCATTTCAGGAAAATAGCAGAATAGTTTTTGATAAATTAAAGAATCATCAGACAGTAAACATTTACTACATACCAAATCCGGTGGTAGAAAAAATAAAAGATTTTTGGCCTAATGCTAAAATACTTCACTTCTCAACTGCCCTTATCGAGAGTTTAACAGTAAATTTTAAAAACAAAACCGATAACAAAACACTTTTTGTAAATCTGCGCAAGCACTGTTTTGATTTAGTATATTTTAAAGAGAACAAACTTCATTTTTATAATACATTTGATTTTAATACTAAGGAAGACTTTATTTATTTTCTTCTAATAAGTATTGATCAGTTATTACTTAATCCTGAAGATGTAAAACTTATAATAATTGGAGATATCGACAAAACTGATGAAGCTTACAGTATGATTAATCAGTACATTAATCACTACTCTTTCATTTCCAGAAATGACAATTATGGCTATTCATATATTCTTGACGAATTAAAATATTATAGTTATTACACACTATTTAATGCAATACAATGCGAATAATTAGCGGCAAATTCAAACGAAGAGTAATTTCACCACCTGGTAATTTGCCAGTACGTCCAACTACTGATATGGCTAAAGAAAGCCTATTTAATATACTTGGAAACTATTTTGATTTTGAAAACAAAACCGTCCTTGATCTTTTTGCCGGTACCGGAAACATATCATACGAATTTGTTTCAAGGGGATGCAGTTATGTAACTGCTGTTGATAAAGACTTAGGTTGTATTAAATTTATTAATCAAACTAGCGAAAAACTGCAAATGTCAGAACTTAGTACAGTAAAGCTAGACGTATTTCATTTTATTTCAAGTACAAAAAACAAATACGATATAATTTTTGCTGACCCCCCTTATGATCTAGCTAACATTGCAGATATTAGTAACTTGATATTTGAAAAACAACTGCTAAACCAAGATGGATGGTTAATTGTAGAACATCCGGCAGAAATTAATTTCGCAGAATCGTTACATTTTTATGAACATAGGAAATATGGCAGAGTAAATTTTAGCTTCTTTCATATTTAGAAAATCATAAACTTATTAACTTTAAACTTAAGTACCCCAAATTTATTTACTTTCGTCAAAAAAACAATAAAAATGCACGTAGCTATAGCAGGAAATATCGGATCAGGAAAAACAACACTTACCAGACTGATGGCCAAACATTTTGCATGGAAGCCACATTACGAAGATGTTGAAAATAATCCTTACCTTCATAGTTTTTATGAAGATATGCAAAGATGGTCGTTTAATTTGCAAGTGTATTTTTTAAATTCAAGATTTAGGCAAGTTATTGAAATCCGCAAAAGCGGAGATAACATTATTCAAGACCGAACTATTTATGAAGATGCGAAAATATTTGCTCCTAACTTGCACGATATGAACCTTATGTCGTCAAGGGATTTTAATAATTACACTTCCCTTTTTGAACTTATGAGCTCATTTATTCAGCCACCTGACTTGTTAATATATTTACGAGCAACGGTTCCTACTCTTGTTGCTCAAATTCAAAAAAGAGGACGTGATTATGAGGAATCGATTAGACTTGATTATTTAAAATTGCTTAACGAAAGATATGAAAGCTGGATACATGGATATGCAGCGGGCAAGCTATTAATAATAAATGTTGACAATATGGATTTTAATAAACCCGAAGATTTAAGCATTGTTATTGAAAAAGTAAATGCAGAAATTAATGGACTATTTTAGAATCCGAAAGCAAAACCCCAGGTACTGATTTTTACAGTTTCAAATATTAGATTTAATTGGGTTTCCTGATTATCTTAATCTTGCTTCTTTTAATCTTAACTCCCTAGTCCTTTAATATTAACCTGCATAATTCATAAAAAATGACAAAATACTTGTCAATACCAACATATCAGTATTTTGGAAAAGGTAGTATCGTTATTCGATTTTGTCATTTTTTACTAAAGTGCATTTATTTTAACGCATCTACTTCGTTGCTAATCCTTTGAAATAGACTACTATATCATCAGGCTTAGACGCCTCACATCTGCATCAAACTAAATACATGAATTATTCAGGTTAAATACTAAAACATGAAAAACATAGGAATTATTCCATCAAGATATGCATCAACACGCTTCCCCGGAAAACCTTTAGTAGACATTAAAGGAAAAACAATGATTCAGCGGGTTTACGAACAAGCTTCAAAATCAAAAAAACTATCAAAAGTTGTTGTTGCTACTGATGACGAACGTATTTACAATCATGTACTGAGTTTCGGAGGCACAGTTTTAATGACTGATATTGAGCATACTAACGGTACTACACGCTGTAATCAGGTAATTTCATTATTAGAAAGCACTGGTGAATATTTTGATAATATTGTTAATATTCAGGGAGATGAACCATACATTAACCCCAAACAAATTGATAGCCTTGTTTCACTTTTTGATTCTGAAAAAGTTCAGATCGGAACTCTTGCAAAAAAAATAGTCTCTAAGCAAGAATTATTTGACCCGAATGTTGTAAAAGTGGTGTTAAATAATAATAATTTGGCAATGTATTTTAGCAGACACCCTGTGCCTATGCTTCGTGGCATTGACGAGAATGAATGGTTAAACAATTTTACTTTTTATAAACATATTGGCATATACGGTTTTCGAACAGATATCCTTAAAAATATTGCAACAATGCCAATTGGCAAACTTGAAGAAGCAGAAAAACTTGAACAACTGCGTTGGCTGGAAAATGAAATTTCTATATCCGTTGAAATTACTGATATAGAAAGCATTGCCATTGATACTGCTGAAGATTTAATAAAACTTGAAACTAATTATTGACATTTGCGTATAGTTTATATACTTTAGCAAGTTCAGAATAAAGATAAACAGATGAAAATAGCAAAATATGTAGGTGATTTGTTATATGATTATGAATGTGTTGTTATACCTGGGTTAGGTGGATTTATCACCAAAGATAACCCGGTATCAATAAACGAGGTAACACATAATTTTTCACCTCCCTTTCGTAGTATTCATTTTAACATTCACATACGTGCGAACGATGGTCTTTTGGTAAATCATGTTGCGCAGCAAGAACAAATAGGGTATAAAACGGCAAAACAAAAAGTTGACCAATTTGCATTTCAATGCCGTACTGCATTAGAAGCTGGAAAAAAGATAAACTTCAATAAGGTAGGCTCTATTTGTTATGATAATGATAAAAACATCATTTTTAATCAAGATGTTAAATCAAATTATAACCCAAACTCATTTGGATTGACCAGTCTTGTTTCTCCAGCAATTAGAAGAGTTACCGATGAGGAGAAGATTAAAAATATTGTAAAGTCAACTGTAGATATTAAAACTAGCCGAAAAAAACCAATAGACAGAAAGATATCCAATAAAAAAGATGAGAATAAAAGAACTTCAGATAAAAAAATGCATGCAAATCGAAGAAAATCAACATTTGCAAATCAAATAATTTTTTTATTGGTTGTGGTATTTATAATGGGTAGCGGTTATATTTATATGCGTAGAGATGCAATGGAGTATTATATCGACAAATATTCTTCACACATCCCTTTCTTTTATTCAAGTGTGAACGACTATTTATCTAACAATATAAACTCAACACCTGTTGCCCAATTAAGTCGTAGCACAGCATCCCTTTTCCCTGCTTTTACTGAAACAGATAATGCTAATTCAGATGAAACTATTATAGTTGAATCAACTAACAATGATATAATTGATGATGTAGAAACTGAAATTAACAGTCAACCAAAAGTTGAAATAAAAGAAAATAATGCTGATTATATCGAAGTTAAAGATATAACTAGTGATGAAGTTATTGATGTTACTACACCTACTACTTTAGCTACTCCAGAAGTAAAAGCAACTAAAGCTTCTACATTCAGTAAGAAATACTTTTTAATAGCAGGTTCCTTTTCAAAAGAAACAAATGCACAATCACTCGTAAAAGAGCTCAAAAACAAAGGCTTTAAGGCATTAATTGCCGACACTAATAAATATGGTATGTATCGGGTTGCATTTATGTCTCTTACCAATCGTGCTTTAGCAGAAAATAAATTATTGGCTATCCGTAACCAATACAACCCAAAAGCCTGGTTGCTTGTTAAATAGAAATTTATTATAACGTGAGCGGAAAGAACAAGCTAAAGCATTTTGCTGAAAATGAGACATTTGATAACTTGTTTCAAATAAAATATGAAGAAGCTATTAAAGGTTTCGAACATAAGGGAGGCTGGCACAACAATTTTTTTAAAAACAACAACAATATTGTTCTTGAACTAGGATGTGGAAAAGGTGAATATACAGTAGGTTTAGCCCAAATGTTTCCTGATAAAAATTTTATTGGTATAGATATTAAGGGAGCTAGAATTTGGACCGGACTAACAACTGCAGGCCAAAAAGAAATAAATAATGTAGCTTTCATAAGATCTCGAATTAACCTTCTAGAATATTTTTTTGTTAAAAATGAAGTGTCAGAACTATGGATAACATTCCCAGATCCACATCCGCGTGAATTAAAACAAAAAAAACGTCTAACATCACCTCAGTTTCTAAATAGATATTATGATGTACTCAAACCAGATGGGGTTATTCATTTAAAAACTGATAACATTATATTTTTTGAATATACACTAGATGTGATAAGAGAAAATGGTCATGAACTTTTATACACTACATATGATGTTTATGGTGAAGAGAATAACAAAGCGTTAACACAGATCCAAACTTACTACGAAAGTAAATGGCTTAAAAATGGTACAAAAATTAAGTACTTAAAATTTAGGCTTAAACCATTACAATAATGGAAATAGGTTTTTTTCAACAAGTGCATAATGTTGTTAGCAATATACCATATGGCAGAATTACATCTTATGGATCCATTGCACAATATTTGGGTAGCAAAGGTTCTGCACGCATGGTTGGTTGGGCTCTGAATTCATCAAAAAATAATACAAAAAACATTCCTGCACATAGGGTTGTAAACAGAAATGGATTACTAACTGGTAAACAACATTTTGGAGGATCAAACACAATGGCAGAATTACTCACCAGTGAAGGATTGACAATTAAAGAAAATAAGATATTAGATTTTAAAGAAAAATATTGGGATCCTAATTTAGAGATGGACAGTGCCAGAAAGAAAACACCTCTTTTTTCAGGTCTTTGATAAGAAGACGTCAAAGACAAGGCTTTCGTCCGCCTATCTTTGTACCAAATGGCAAATTTTCAAAACGAGAGTAACGCAATATTTGGCGTTTTCTTGCAAAGACTAGATAAGAGTTGATTTCAACTAGACTACAATTCCAACCGGAAAGTCTGTTTTAAAATACCTTAGTTTAGATTAGAAAAGACCATCAGATTTCATATTTCCAATTATTAAGCAAACAACCACAGAAGGTAGTTTGAGGGATATAAAGTAATGTACTAAAACAACAAATAAGTATCTAAAAGAAGCTGCAACAGACCTTAATATTGGAGCCAAAACAAGCTATTTAAGCTGTCACTCATGGGCTACCATAGCAGGCAAAGCTGATATTGACAGCAGAATTATAAGTAAGGAGCTTGGCCATTCTGACCTACAAGAAACAAATATATACATTTATGATTTTGTTAGCAATGATGATCTTGCTGCTGCAGATGATATAAAAATTGGATAGGTGAATAATAATCTGAGAAAAACATTACTTTAAATTTTCAATAATATTTGTATTTAGAAACATATGTTGTATATTTGTTTCCAAATAGAAACGTTATGAAAGCTAGAAAAACAAAACTACTACCAAAAGAGATTAGGATTCTTGAAGTTGTAGGCGAAAATATTAAACTAGCCAGATTAAGGCGAAGGATGACAACAGAACAAGTATCTGAAAGAGCAAATATAGCCAGATCGACACTTTGGCATGTTGAAAAAGGAAGTGAGCATATAGGCATTGGGACTTTTCTCCAGGTTTTATCGGTACTAGGATTGGAGAAGGATATATTAAAAATTGCAGAAGATGATTTACTTGGAAGAAAACTACAAGATGTTAATCTGACAACGAAAAAAAGAGGTCCAAAAAAATAAATAATTAAAAATGAAAGAAATATTTGTTTTTGCTGATTGGAATGGACTTCCTGAGACCATGAAAATTGGAGTTTTAAGATCTGAAATTTCAAAAGGAGAGGAAGTATTTTCATTTGAGTATTCAGAATCATGGCTTAAGAGTGGATATGCACAAGAGATTGATCCGGATCTAAGGTTATTTACCGGTCCGCAATACCTAAGTGACAGCAAGCCTAACTTCGGATTATTTCTTGACTCATCACCAGACAGATGGGGAAGAATGCTCATGGAAAGAAGAGAAGCTATAATATCACGTAAAACAGAAAAGTCAAAAAAAAGATTGATGGAATCTGATTACTTGTTGGGTGTAAATGACGAAACAAGAATGGGTGCATTAAGATTTAAACAAAATGAAGATGGAGAATTCTTATCAAGTCAGTTGGAAATAGAAACACCCCCATTCACAAGCATTAGAGAATTAGAACAAGCCAGTTTAAGATTGGAAGATGACAATTTCTGTGAGG
>Ga0307987_1001137_pt1 | contig 14922 bp, 12 predicted proteins | sample EllFjometagen181_FD_203157 | JGI IMG/M metagenome (GOLD analysis project Ga0307987, IMG submission 203157) | Marine microbial communities from Ellis Fjord, Antarctic Ocean - #181 | ecosystem: Environmental > Aquatic > Marine > Unclassified | place: Southern Ocean | collected 2014-10-08
ATTTCGTCCAAATCAGGTGGCTCAATCTGCTCTTTAACCTCAACAAGAACTGCCTTATCTTTGTCCGGAGTAATTTTTGCAACCACTACAAGCAAACAAATAATCAGAATAGGCACAACTACGGCCGCCAAAGGAGAGAGCAACCTCTGAATTTCCAGTCTTGCACTTTTATATTCACCACTATCTTTCTCAGCCTTTATACCTGTTGTGATCAGCTTCATTCTTTCCCTTAAAGTCTGCTGATGAAACATCTTCTCTATATCCTTTAGCGGATCGTGTTCGAATGGATTTGACATGGTGTATTCCTTTTGTTAATAAATTTTATTCTCATACTTACTCTTCACAACATTAATACGTCACTCAACAAAAACATCTTAGAAAAAAATATTTTTGAAAAGGGAAAATTGAAAACAGCAGCTTCGCTCAGCGAGCTATGCAGGACGTAGCCGCAGAGAGAGGCAATTACGAGGACTAAATGACCAAGAACCAAATGACTAAGGATTACATTAGACAGGACATGGCACCTTTAGTCCTTGGTCACTAAGTCCTTAGTCCTAGTGCAAGTGAAAACGCTTACAAGTTAGAAGCTTTTTATTGATTATAGCTCCGTCTTTAGTTAGGCGAAGCTCGTAGTGCGAAGACTGATTCGATATTGGATATTAATTCCTCTCTCACGCATTTTCGCATTTTATTTGTCTACAAATCAAAGTATTCTGTTATTGCATCTTTTAGGTTATTCCAGGCAGATCCTTGAAGAATTGTATGGTTTGATTCAGCCTGTTCTGATAGCCATTTTTCATTCCATGGTCTTTGTAGTACTCCGATTGGTGTTGTCATTTCTTTTGCAATAAAGCTTAACATTATTGGAGCATCATCAATCATTACATCATAATCACTATTTTTAATATCATCCAGCGTTAAAACATCATCTTCATCATCTTCAAATCGACCATACTTATCAACAAAAACAATCCTGCTATATATAAAGCCATATTTTTCAAGCCACATTTTTGAGGCTTCAAGAGTATAAGGAGGACGACCGGTAACAACTTCAATGATAACTCCTTTTGAAGCAAAGAGATTAATAGCCTCTTTGGCACCTTCAATTGGGAGATATGTTGCCAGCAGTTTGTCATCATGAGTCATCTCCATCAACTTCTCGTATTGATCATGAGTGATATTGAGAGACTTTTTAAGATTAAAATCTTTTATTTGTTCAAATGTTGCTGTTGTACCAAACATACCTTTCGATATTTCACAAATACGATTGGCTGTTTCTGCAAGAATGTCGTCAAAGTCGACGTAAAATTTTAATTGTTTCATTGTTCCTCAATTGTTCTGCTATTATTCTTCTATGGTAACGCAACGATCATCGTTGCAAGTATAAACGCCTACAAGCTGGAAGCGTGTGCTACCTAAGGTAACGCAACGATCTTCGTTGCAAGTATAAACGCCTACAAGCTGGAAGCGTGTGCTACCTAAGGTAACGCAACGATCTTCGTTGCAGGTGAAAACGCTGACAAAATAATTGAAAGAGTTAATCAGTCCCCCGACAACAGTGCTAGCTTTACTAGTTCCGCAAAGCGGGAACCAAATACTCAGGACTAAGAGAACTGTAATCCGCCTTCGCAGTTCCTACGGCTCGACAAGACGGCGCGACAAAGTCACAATCTATTTAATGAATGAACGTCCTAAATCAAATGGAAGATGATAATGAGGACATTATCGCTCCCGTCTTGCAAATAGCAGTTAGTCTTAGCTTTTTAACCATTCCGCAATTATTAATTGTTAATTCGCAATTCGTAATTCGTGATTAATTAAACTATAGCACAATCATATGGCAGGTGCAAATAAAATGTGCCCCCCTGGGCGAATCAAAACAATAACATCTTGCCTTTAATATTGTTTTTATGTAATATTATGCTTATAAACTTTTATAACCCAAATAGAGATAAATCCACAATGAATAATATACAAATCATAAAAGATATTGCCTATACTGATACTAATTGTCAGGAATGCAAACTAGACTTATACATCCCAAAAGATAACCCCACATTCAAAACTGTAATATTTATACATGGAGGAGGACTTGAGTCCGGAGATAAAAAAGACCATGAAGAAATGGGAATGATTTTAGCAGAACAGGGCATAGCTTTTGTGTCTCCTGGCTACAGAAAGTTTCCAGATGTGGATTATCCTGTATTTATTGAGGATGCAGCAAATGCTGTTAAATGGGTAAAAGACAACATCCAGAACTATGGAGGAAACAAAGATATATTTTTAGGTGGTCATTCTGCAGGTGCATATCTTGCAATGATGCTTGCATTTGATACAAAATATTTAGATGCAGTAAATATGAATCCAAACGATTTTTCCGGCTTCATCTTTGCAAGCGGTCAGCCCACAGCACATATGAACGTTCTAAAATATAGTGGATTTAAGGATAAGAAAATTATAATTGATGAAACAGCTGCACTATATTATGTTGATGAAAAACCTCACAACAAACCAATGTTAATACTTATTACAGACAATGATATTCCTATTCGACTAGAGCAAACTCAATTGTTCGTATCAACTTTAAAGTTTTGGGAGTATGACAAGGTAGATTTTAGAATTTTGAAAAACGAAGATCATTGCAGTTATCTTTTTAACAAAAACAAAGACGACCAATACCCAATAGTAAACATAATCAATGAGTTTGTCAGTAAATAGTTTTAACTAACCAAAGATAGGCCACTCGTTGCACTCATTGCTGTCGCATGCTCCAGCCTCTCTCCCTTGGGTCGAGTTTACACCGATGTACACGGAGAAGAAAGAGACCAAATGACTAAGGACCAAGGACTAAAGCAAACAACATAATATCCATTTCTTATGAAACTGCTAACATGCATTGTGGTTAAAGCTCCATAGGAGCAACATCTTTGTAGCCATGGGTGTAAACCCATGGAAAAACAACAATAAAAACGCTCGCTCCTACCCACGGTAGTGTCTTTCGGTAACGCACGCTTCCAACTTGCAAGTGAAAACCGCCAACAACCTAGAAGGAATGTAGGCCATTCACTACGTTCATTGCTTCACCCTATTGTTTATCTTTAATGATTAAAGCCTCTCTCTCAAGCTCGAGTGAGCTACCTCAAATACTGCAAATCAGTATTATATTGCAGAAACAGGATCATCCGTATAATAATCTTCTATCGATTTGAGATTAAAGAAATTGCAACCTTATTGCAGAATTTTCATACTGGAGTTTGCAAGCGTAGCTAAAAACAACAGCATTAAAATAATGCCATAAAATAATCTGCGTAAATCTGTGAAATCTGCGGATAAAACTCTTTCCAACGGGTTTACACCCGTGGCTACACGCTACCGCTCATTCTGAGCTACAACCAGAACTTCGACGCCAAAGACATACCTACTTTTAGCAAGTACTCCTCCCCTAAATTAGGGGAGGTGGCAGGCATAGCCTGACGAAGGGGTATCATTGATACCTTAAACTAAATTCTTCTCTGCGTTCTCTGCGCCTCTGCGCGAAAATCTCTTCTCTTTCTCTCCGTGTAGATCGATGTGAATCTGTGGCTAAAAGCTTTTGCTTACATTTTTAAAAATCGAAGTGAAGATAAGCACCATGTTCTTTTAACCATTTCTTATGCTCTTTAAAGTCAGGGCAATACTCTTGAACAAGAGACCAGAATTTTTTTGAGTGATTGAGATGTTTTAAGTGCGCTAATTCATGTATAACAACATAGTTCAATACTTCAGGTGGCGCCATAATCAATCGCCAGGCAATACTGACTCTCTTCTTGCAGGAACATGTACCCCAACTGGATCGCATCTTACTAACTATAACTTTTTCAGGATAGAGACCAACTTTTTCAGATTGTATATCTATGGCTTCCATAATCGCTTCTGATGCATTATCCCTGTACCAATTATAAATCATTTTTGATGGTGGTTTATGATGTATCGGAACCTGTAATGCATTTTGCGTTAATGTGACGTCTTTAATATCATCAATAAATATCAGAGGATACTCTTCTCCCTTAAAAAAGAAAAGTTCACCAACCACGTACTTTTTAGGTTCTGATTTCTGTTGGTATATTTCAACCTTTAACAATGTCTTCTCAATCCAATGAGTGTTTGAGTCAACAAAGTTCTTAATAGTTCTTTTTGAACATCTCATTGGGGCTGCAACAATAACTTCACCTTTCTTATTTACTTTAAGAGCAAGAGTTTTTCGCTTTGAGAGTTTTATTACATAGTCAAATGCCATTATTTAGAGTTCCTGTTCCATTTATACCTTTTTGCTTGAAATTTTGTCCGTATTATGAGTTAATTGTGTATGAAATTACAAGGTTTTTAATAAAAAAATATGAAAATACTATCATTTGAACAATCAACATCTAAAGCATCTTTAACCATAAGCGTGGATGGCAAAATTATTGCATCAGCAAAGTGGAATTCATCCATACGCGACTCAATTGATCTATTCACAACTTTATCCCCTGTTTTAGAAAAAGAAAAAATATCTTTAACAGACATTGACGTTTTTGCTTCAAGTCTAGGTCCAGGTTCATTTACAGGCATTCGAATTGCACTGACCACAGCAAAGACTATGGCTTTGCCATATGCGAAAGATATCTTTGCCGTTTCATCGGGAGAGTTACTTGCACAAGATTCCGGCAAAGAATATGTTGGCGTTATGGGAGATGCAAGGAGGAACAGACTATGGGGTGCTACATTTAGAAAAAATTCTGAACTTGATATCTATGAAAAAGTGAAAGATTATGATCTTTTCACCGTTGAACAAGCTGCAGATTTTTTTGATGGGTGCGAACAGATAATATCTACAGACTATTGTAGACTTGAAAAGGTTATTAATGAATTTAATTTAAAAGGTCTTGTTCAACATGATGTAATTCCAAAGGCTCAGACCTTGTGTGATATTGCTTATAAGAAGATAAGTGCATCAATAAAAAGTGACAAACTGGAACCAGTATATCTGCACCCAGCGGTTGTCATTCATCCAAAGGGATGTAAATAAATGCGTAAGTTGAAAATAATTTAGTATGTTATGCTCTGAAGGAGCATTTGGTTATAGACTAGGGTGAGTGAAACGTAACCCTAGGTTCAATAACAGAGTGAAACTCTTTCCTGCTCACGGCAGTGTCTTTCATTAAATGTTGGACGTGCATTTCTTAAATAGGTTGCGAATGTAAATATGCATCTTGCATCTCACAATAAAAAAACTTAGAACTATAGAACATAGAAAGAAAAAAATGGCTTTAAAGATTTGTGTGCTTGGCAGCGGAAGCTCAGGTAATTGTATATATATTGAATCAGAGGAAACAAAACTGTTAATTGACGCAGGACTATCATTTAAACAGATATGTGTAAGGCTAGAATCAATTGGCATAGACATTGATGATGTACAAGCTGTATGTTTTACCCATGAGCATCACGACCATTATCAGGGTTTAAAGACCATGCTGAAAAGAAGCAATATCAAACCGTATGCCAACACAGGAACAGCTTCTGGAATTGATGCACGACTATCTGGTGTAGAGGTTCCTTGGAACATTTTTACCACTGGTTCAGACTTTTCTATTGGTGACATAAATATACATCCATTCCAAGTATGCCATGACGCCTATGAACCAGTTGGATATGTTCTAAGAACCGAAGATATTAAAATTGGCATAGTAACAGATATGGGAATTATAACAGAACTGGTCAAAGACTACCTAAAAGATTGTGATGCACTTATACTGGAATCCAATCATGACACAGAACTGCTTATTAATTCAAGTCGACCATGGTCATTAAAACAGAGAATATCCGGCAATCAGGGACACCTTTCAAATACACAGACATCAGAATTGCTTAAAGCAATTTCATCAAGCAGACTTCAACACCTTTTTCTTGCACACTTAAGTAGTGACTGCAACTGCCCTGACATTGCACACCAGACAATATCAAAAACTTTGATTGCTCTAAATCATCAACATGTATGCATTCACGTTACTCAACAAAAAACCACAACAGGGCTAATACATATCAAAGTAATTGAAGATTAAGAATTTTAGCCACGGATTCACACTGATGTTCACGGAAAAGAAAGAAGAATTTTCTCGCACGAAGACACGAAGGACGCAAAGAAGAAAAAGAAAAGAGGACCAAATGACTCTCGACCAAGGACTAAAACAAACAACATAATATCCATGCTAACGAAATTGCTAACATACATTGTTCCATAAACTTTATAATAATCTTCTGCCGATTGGAGATTAAAGAAACGACAACCTTATTGCAGAATTTTCATGATGGAGTTTGAAAGCGTAGCTAAAAACAGCAGCATTAAAATAATGCAATAAAAAATTCGTGCAAATTAACGTAAATTAGGTGACCAAACTCTTTCTTCTTTGTGCTTTTTGTGCCTTTTTGTGGCTAAAACTCTTTTCATGATTCGTGTAGATTCGTGTGATTCGTGGTTGAAATTCTTCTCTGTCCAAATAGATCTGTCACCATTTCAGGGTTTATTTGGTGGATGGTATCTTCCCACGGATTTACACCCGTGGCTATATACTGTCGCTCATTCTGAGCTAAAACTGCCACCATACATTGTTTAACTTTACACCTCTTATCACTGAGTCCTTAGTCCTTGGTCATCTCTTGCCAAATAGCTTCGACTTGAAGAAAAACAGGGTTATTCGTAATTCAAAAGACAAAAACATTGCAAAAGCTCTGCTATTTTGATACAAATATGCAAAATTTTAAACACTTTTAAGGAAAATAACATGTTAGATATAAAAAGAATAAGAGATAACGAAGTCGAAGTTCGAGAAGGACTGATCAATCGTAATGCGGACACAAAAGTATTAGATGATTTTATCGAAGCGGACAAGAAACGTAGATCAATTTTAACAGAAGTTGAAACACTAAAGAGTCAACGTAATTCTGCATCAAAAGATATTGGACTCAAAAAGCGTAATGGTGAAGATACAACTGAAATCCAAAATCAGATGAAAGAACTTGGACAACAGATTGCAAGTCTTGACAAAGATGCAAAAGAGATTGAAGAGTCTTTTCAGTCTCTATTACTCAAAATTCCAAATATTCCTTGCAAAACAATCCCTGTTGGTACTGATGAAAGTGCAAACAGAGTTGCTAGAGTTGTTGGTGAACCAATAAAATTTGACTTTGAACCAAAAGATCATGTGACGATTGGTGAAAAACTTGGAATGTTTGACTTTGAACGCGGAACAAAGATTACTGGTTCAGGTTTTCCATTGCTTCTTGGAATGGGGGCTCGTCTACAACGTGCTTTAATTCAGTTCATGCTTGATATGCATGTTGACAAGCATGGTTATACAGAGATGCTTCCTCCATTCGTATGTAATGCTGCATCAATGACAGGAACTGGTCAGCTTCCAAAAATGGAAGATGATATGTACAAAACAACAGAAGATGGTCTATACCTCATTCCAACAGCTGAAGTACCTGTTACAAACTTTTATCGCGAGAACATCATTGACAAAGAGCTACCTGTATATATGACAGCCTATACTCCTTGCTTTAGAAGAGAAGCTGGGGCAGCCGGCAAAGTTAACAGAGGCCTTATTCGTGTTCACCAGTTTGACAAAGTTGAGATGGTTAAATTTGTAAAACCAGAAACATCATATGATGAACTTGAAAAACTTCTTGATAATGCGGAAGATGTATTGAGAGCACTAGGACTTCACTACAGAATTCTAGAACTATGTACAGGTGATATAAGTTTTGCAGCAGCCAAATGCTATGACATTGAATTATGGGCTCCAGGGCAGGATGCATGGCTTGAAGTTTCATCATGCAGTAACTTTGAAGATTTCCAGGCACGTCGTGCAAGCATCAAATACAGAGATGACAGTGGTAAAAATCAATTTGTTCATACCCTAAATGGTTCTGGTGTTGCCCTACCAAGATTAATGGTTGCAATACTTGAGAATGGTCAACAGGAAGATGGTTCTGTTGTCCTTCCAGATGCAATTGTACCGTATATGGGTGGAATCAAGGTGCTACGCACTTAATAATGGTTAATAGTGCACTGCCGTGAGCAGGAGAAAAGCAATTACGAATGACAAATTACTAATTACGAATGGTGGAATTGCTCTGCAAATATTTATTAGATAGGTTGCGAAGCAACACAATACCTATCTAACCATCTAACGAACTAACCCATCTAACTAATAAAACATGAAAACACCATTAAATCAAGACTGGCAGGACAAATTATCTAAGGAGGTTGAGAAAGAATATTTCTCTGATCTTATTGCTTTTGTTGAAGAAGAAATTCAAGAACAAACAGTCTATCCTCCAAAAAATCTAATTTTCAATGCTTTCAACACAACCTCCTTTGATGATGTTAAAGTTGTTCTGCTTGGGCAGGATCCATATCATGGACCTAATCAGGCTCATGGACTCTGCTTCTCTGTACAGCAGGGAATCAAGACTCCTCCATCATTAGTCAACATGTACAAAGAGCTTCATCGCTCAACTGATTTTCAAATCCCTACACATGGAGAATTAACCAGTTGGGCAAAACAGGGAATTCTGATGATAAATGCAACGCTGACGGTTCGTGATGGCGAACCAAAATCCCATGCAAAAAAAGGCTGGGAGAAGTTCACCAACTCAATAATCAAACTTATTAGTGATGAAAAAGAGAATGTTGTTTTTGTATTATGGGGTGGCGACGCTCGCAAAAAAGCAAAAATAATTGATGAAACAAAGCATCACATATTGGAATGTGCTCATCCATCGCCCCTATCTGTATATCGAGGTTTCTCTGGTTGCAACCATTTTAATCTAATTAATGAATACCTTGTTGAACAAGGCAAAGAGCCAATCAACTGGCAAGTATAGTCAATTACAAATGACGAATTACGAATTGAAATTCGACTGCGTTGCAGTCGTTACATAGTAAGGATTGATTAACCATGCATTTCATGCATGGCTATTAATATTGAACAGCTTCGCTGTTCTAAGACTACGAAGTAGTCAAATTTTAGTAGCCCCGTATGTAATACGGGGTTAGTTATAATAAACAATACGACCCTGGAGGGGTCGAATAAAAAAAGATATCCACAATAATTTACGAAGAGCCAATAAATACCTATACTACTTTCAAACATTCTTAATTTGGCAATAGTAATTCATAATTGATTTTTCTGTGAATATTCCACAAACGTTGTTGATGTGCTAAAAACATGTTGCAAAAAGCATAGTTTTCTGTTTTAATCAATTAGATAAAGTTAAGTTAAATTCTTAAACTGATACATCGGACTTAAACAATAGACAATTAAAAATGAATAGAAATGGAGACAATCATGCTTACTATAGAAGTTCAAAAAGAAGTTCTGAATTTGAATCCAGAAGATAAAATTCATTTAGCAGAAATGATTTTCGATAGTTTGAACGAACCTGATTCGGATATAGAAAAAAATGGGTTAAAGAATCTGAAAACAGATATGCTGCTTATAAACAAAACAAAATAAGTGGTATTCCATTAAGCGATATCAAAAAGAGATGTGTCACCCTTTCAGGGTTAATTTAGGTTGGAGTGTCTAACCACGGGTTTACACCCGTGGCTATACTCTGTCGCTCCGTTGGAGCTAAAAACATCAACACTATCAACCTTTACAATTTTTAATTCCATTGGATGTTGAATGTTGGACGTTCTTTTCTTCTTGGATATTCAAAGACTGTGCCTTTATTTTCTTTGATCAAGCTGTTCCCAACGTTCGAAGGCATCATCAATAATGGTTGGCATTTCTGTTGCACGTTCGGTTGTCTTTTTAATATTCTCAGGTGAGCTTTTGAAAAAGTCAGGGTCAGCAAGTATAGTGTGTAGTTTTTCAAGTTCCATCTCATAGTCCATTATTCGATCAGGAAGTTTTTTCCACTCTTCTCGTTCTTTATTGGATAGTTTTTTAGTTACAACCCTCTGTTCAGCAACCTTAGCAGGCTTAGCTTTCTTTAATGCTTTAGCTTTCTTCTGAACGAAAAATTGCCAATCAGAATATCCACCAACATATTCGTTCACTTCACCATGCTCAAAAACAATGGTTTTAGTGCATATATTGTCCAGAAACATTCTATCATGACTGACAACAAGAATTGTTCCCTGATAATCAAGAAGTCGCATCTCAAGCAGTTCCAGAGTTTCTGCATCTAAATCGTTGGTAGGTTCGTCAAGAACAAGAACATTCGAAGCTTCAATAAAAAGCTTTGCAAGTAACAGACGGTTCCGCTCTCCTCCCGAAAGACAATATACTGGCTGTTTGGAACGTTCAGGACTAAAAAGAAAATCTTCCAGATATGATATAACATGTCGAGGTTTCCCTCCAACATTTACAGTATCTCCACCACCGGCTAAATTTTCAAAAACAGTCTCGTTTTCATCAAGTTCTTGACGATGCTGATCAAAGTATGCAATTTCCAATTTTGAACCATGCTTTACATTACCTTCTTTGGGTTGCAGTTTTCCTAACAAAATATTTAGAAGTGTTGTTTTTCCACAACCATTATCCCCTATTATACCAATCTTATCTCCTCTTACAATAGAAGTTGAAAACTTGGAAAGAATATTGAGGTTATCATATGAGAAGCATACATTTTTAGCTGTAATAACTTTTCTTCCAGACACCTGAGCATCATGAATACGAATTTTAGCTTCCCCTTGCTGCTCTCTTCTGGCACGTCGGTCGTCTCTAAGCTTCTCTAGGGCACGTACACGCCCTTCATTTCGCGTTCTACGAGCTTTGATGCTTTGACGTATCCACACCTCTTCTTTGGCTAGTTTCTTGTCAAATTGAGCCCACTGTTCCATCTCACCATCGATAAGTTGCTTCTTACGTTTAAGGTATGTTGGATAGTCACACTCCCAACTAGTAAGGTTTCCTCTATCCAGTTCAAGAATTCGAGTTGCAATATTTTGGAGAAAACTTCTATCATGAGTTACAAATAGGATACTACCATTAAATCTGGTTAAAAAACTTTCAAGCCATTTGATACTATCAATATCAAGATGATTAGTGGGCTCATCAAGAATAATAAGGTCTGGATCACACGCCAATGCCTTACCCAACAGAGTTCTACGTTGCTGCCCACCAGAAAGTTCATTAAAATGCTGTTCAGGTTCAAGCATTAAAAGAGTACATAATCTTTCAACATGATGATCCTTGTCTGCATCCTCTGCTCTCAGACCTTTTTTTATAAGTTCTGAGACAGTAAATTCATCACAATCAGTTGGCACATTTTGAGGTAGGTATGATACAACTAAAGATACTGCCCGAATAATATTCCCGCTATTTGCTGTAAATTCGTTATTGAGTATTTTAAGAAGTGTTGATTTACCTTCGCCATTACGCCCCAGTAGACCAACCCTCTCATTTTTGCCAATAATCAGACTAATATCATCAAGTAATATTGGTCCACCAAAAGCCATTGATAAATTTTGACAATTAATTAAAGACATAAGATTAGTAAATAGTTGATAGTTAATAGTTAATGGTAAACAGGAAATGATAATCCGCCTACGGCTCGACAAGATGGTTGATAGAAAATAGGAAATGGTAAATAGCTAGATAGCCAAATCACTTGCGACTTAATGAATGTAAAACTTATAAAGAATAAGTTGCTTCATAGGCACAAGTAATTCAGCATTCTGTTGAGTCAGAAACTAGTCTAGCAGTTCTTCTGGAGGCATTGAGCACTTCAGTTCACAATTCATATGTTTCTCAATCTCAGGAATTATGAATGATTCATCTTCACATGCAAATGAAATTGCTTGCCCTTTTTGTCCAGCTCTACCTGTTCTACCAATTCTGTGAACATAATCATTAGCTTCATATGGCAGTTCAAAGTTTACTACGTGAGTGATTTCATCAACATGAATTCCACGCCCTGCAACATCTGTGGCAACAATAACATTTATATCTCCAGCTTTAAAACGATCAAGTACAGATATTCGCTTCTTCTGTGGCACATCGCCTGATAGCATTTCATTTTTAATACCAGCTCTAGATAATTTCTCTGAAAGCCTTCTAGTAGTACTTTTTCTATTTGCAAAAACTAATGTTTTGGTGCATCTTTCGCTTGCCAATAGTTTTTTAAGTATTCCAAATTTTTCATCAGAAGTAACCAGATATATCTGCTGGTCAATATTATCAACCACCAAATCATCTGTCTTATCTTCAATAACAACCTGCTCTCTCATCCACTGAGAAGCTAGATTAATAATATCTTTTGATAGAGTGGCACTAAACAACATAGTTTGTCGCTTATCTTTATGAGGTGTCTTGTAAATAATCTTTTTAATATCCTGAATAAATCCCATATCAAGCATTCTATCTGCTTCATCAATAATCAAAATTTCAACTTGACTCAAATCAATATCTTTGCTTCTTGAAAATGCAAGTAGACGTCCAGGTGTTGCAGCAACAATGTCAACAACTCGAGTCTGAAGAAAGTTTTGTTGCTTTTTAAGATCCATACCGCCAAAAACAGCAAAAGATGTAAAAGGCATATGTGTACCAAGTTCCTGAGAATCTTTGCAGATCTGCATACACAACTCTCTTGTTGGCGCCAATATCAATGCTCGTGGCTGACCGTTTGGTCTCCGTTCCTGCGCTCTACTCCTCCACAACAAAGTTTGAATTGTAAGCAAGAAGGCTGCTGTCTTACCAGTCCCTGTAAGAGCTTTGGCACACACATCTTTTCCTGCAAGTGAATGAGGCATTGCCATTGCCTGAATTGGAGTGCAATACTGAAAATCATTATCAGCAATACCATTCATAAGGCGTACTGGAAAATCAAAATCATGGAATCTTACTTCACCATCTTTGGGCTCAACAACATAGTCATCCAAAGTCCATGTATATGGTTTTTCAGGTTCGCTAGGTTTTCTATTTTGTCTAGGCTCCCTAGGTTTTCTAGGCTCTCGATTTTGTTGAGGCTCTCTAGGTTTTCTAGGAGACCTTGGTTCTTGCTTATTACCTTTATCTACGGGTTGATTATCCTTATCAACTTTTGATTCAGGTCTGTTTTTGTTATTTGATGGTCTATTAGGAGATGGTTTTCTGTTATCTCTAGTTTTACTATTACCATTTCTAGGTTTTGGCTCACCTTTTACAGGTTTACCCCTAAACTCTTTTTCTGCTTCTTTTTTCTTTTGTGCAGGTCTTACTATTTTGCTCTTATCCTTAGATTTACTTCCGGATTCTTTGGATTTTCCTGGCTCCCAAACTTCTGTTTCTTTAACTTGTATGTAACTGTCACTATTTTTTATTCTCTCTTTTCTTGTTACATGCTTAACAGGAGTTATGGAACTCTTTTTCCCGGTTTCATCTTTTTTTGATAAGATTTTATCAAAAAACTTTTTTATCATTGTGTTTTCCTATTTTAAAATATAGACAATTATTACAGCCTATACGACAAATCAAGTTTCAATTAATGAATTATTTTGATTTGAACGGACTCTCATCACCCAAAACGTTTTTTTTCTTTTCTCAACGGGCAATGAGATTTCCTTATTTGTTTATTAATTATCCGGAATTAATATAGGGTTTCCTGTTCAATTCATAACCTGCGTATTAACAAAATTTTATACTATTGTCAATATACTTTAAGTCAAGATTTCACGAACCGGCTTGCCGAGACTGTAGCTTGCTACAGTAGCAAAGCATCCTATCTCACATTAAACAGGAAGCCCTAACATAAATTCAAACAATTCTATTATTGTGATTTTCTCCAAAATAATTTTAATGGAGATTTTGAAACCGCATACATATCTTTGAATGCATATCGGTATATGTCTTACATATTCATGCAAATAACTTGTTATGCACAATATGATAAATATAAACTTTTTATTTTATCAAAAAAAAAGGCCGTGAGATAATACATATCCACAGCCTCTCTTTTGAAAGATTTGCAAAAGCAAACTTTTTCCAATTATCGTTTTGAGAACTGGAATCTTTTTCTTGCACCAGGTTGACCTGGTTTCTTTCTTTCTTTCATTCTAGCATCACGTGTTAAACAACCACTGTTTTTCAACACATCCTTGAATGATGGATCTGCAACAACTAAAGCTCTTGCAATAGCATGACGTAGAGCGCCTGCCTGACCCGAGATACCACCACCACTAAGGTTACCTGCGATATCATACTTTTCTAGTGCATTTGTCAACTCTAAAGGTTGCTCAATATACTTTCTTAAAGCTTCACTTGGGAAGTAATCTTCCATTCCGCGCTTGTTAACTTTCCAATCGCCAGAACCTGCTTTAATTCTTACTCTTGCTACAGATGTCTTACGACGACCTGTTGCGTAATATTCAACTGTTTTTTCAGCCACTTTAATTCTCCAAATATGTTGTTAACTATAGAACAGTTACTTTTTGTGCTATATGTGGATGTTTAGAACCTACATAAACTTTTAATCTTTTGATTATTTGTCTGCTTAGATTGTTGTGTGGCAACATTCCTTTAACAGCAAGCTTAATGATATCCTCAGGATGACGCGCACGTAAATCCTTAGCAGGAACTTCCTTTAATCCGCCTCTCCAACCAGTATATGTCTGATAGATTTTCTTCTCTTCTTTGTTTCCTGTAAACTTTACTTTTTCAGCATTAATTACAATAACAAAGTCACCTGTATCTATATGAGGTGTATATGTAGGCTTATTCCTACCTCGCAAAATATTTGCAATTTCAACAGCAATACGACCAACAGTCTTATCCTCGCAATCCACAAGGAACCACTGACGTTCAATATCTGCTTCTTTTGGCATAAATGTTTTCATTATTTTCGAAACCCTTTTCTATTCCTTATCCAAATTAAAAGACTGCGTAAGTTACCGAATACTCGACAATTTGTCAA
>Ga0307987_1001138_pt1 | contig 14922 bp, 9 predicted proteins | sample EllFjometagen181_FD_203157 | JGI IMG/M metagenome (GOLD analysis project Ga0307987, IMG submission 203157) | Marine microbial communities from Ellis Fjord, Antarctic Ocean - #181 | ecosystem: Environmental > Aquatic > Marine > Unclassified | place: Southern Ocean | collected 2014-10-08
CCAGTCCCCGGTATGGGGATCTGGGAAGCGGCACTCGCCCGCCGGATCGCTCTCGATCTTGTGGGTCTCCACCACTTCCGCCAGGAACCCGTCCTGTTCCACGCAGACCCCGCGTGACACGCCGCCAGTGGGGGAGAGGGTGTTGGCCATCTTGTAGGCCACCATGGCGAAGGTGTCCTCGCCAAACTGGTCGCCGGTCAGATAGTCGGCCAACGTCTGATAGGCGGCGCTCCCGTAGAGATCGTCCGCGTTGACCACGCCAAAGGGCTCCTCGATCGCGCCGGCGCAGCAGAGAATGGCATGCGCGGTGCCCCAGGGCTTGGTCCGGCCATCCGGAAGCTCGAAGCCACCCGGAAGATCGGTCAAGCCCTGGTAGCAGAACTCCAATTCCACCTTGCCGTCCAGCTTGTTGGCGAAGTGCTCGCGCAGATCCGCCTCCAGCTCGGGCCGGATCACCAGCACGATCTTGCCGAAGCCCGCCTTCCAGGCGTCGTAGATCGAGTAGTCGAGAATGTATTCGCCGCTCGGGCCAATGCCCGCGAGCTGCTTGTCGCCGCCGAAGCGACTGCCCATGCCGGCGGCAAGAACGAGGAGCGTAGGTTTGACGGACATCGCGGAGGTCTCCGGGGGGGATGTTGGAATGATGGAATGATGGAATGTTGGTTTGGTGGGACGTTGGGGAACCGGTTGCCCCCCATTGTTCCATTACTCCATGATTCCACAATTCCTCCCTATTCTAGCGTTGCGCGGCGAGGGCCACGGCGTCGCGGGCGAGGGTGGCGATCTCGTCCCAGGCCCCGGCCTCGATCAGCTTGCCGCTGGCAACCCAGGTGCCACCGACGAAGCCGACCTCGGGCAAGCCCAGGTAATCCAGCATATTCGCCGCCTTCACACCCCCGGTCGGGCAGAAGCCCACCCCAAGATGGCGATACGGGGCGATCAGGCTCTTGAGCATGGGAACGCCCCCAGCGGCCTCGGCCGGGAAGAACTTCAGGAATCGGCACCCAAGCTCCAATGCCCGCTCGATATCACTCGGGGTGCACACCCCGGGGGCAAACACCAGACCCGCCTCCTGCGCGGCGTTGATGATCGTCGGATTGCAGCCTGGCGCCACCGCAAAGCGAGCTCCCGAATCCACCGACCGCTGCACCTGTTCCGGGGTCAGCACCGTGCCCGCCCCCAGAATCATCTCCGGGAAACGGTCCCGCGCGGCCGCGATGGTTGCTGCGGCCGCAGCCGTGCGAAAGGTCACTTCCGCCACCGGCAACCCACCCTTCAGCAATGCTTCACAGAGCCGCAGGCCCGCATCAACGCTCGGCACCGCCACCACGGGAACGACGCCATAGGAGCGCAGTTCGTCGAGTATCATATCCAGAATCTCCCTGCTGGAGTTCGCATTCGGCATCGGCATCGGCAGTCGAACGCAAAATGTACATGCCCCACCGCGAAATGACAGAGGGAGAGGGCATTGGTGATCTGTGATTGGTGATTTCAGATTTCGTGAGGAAGGCTGGGACAAGGCCGACGGCGCGGATCAGGCGGAGCCCCCCCCCTGGGAGCGCCGAGTTGCACTCGGCACCTTCCGCTTCCCGGGGCGTCACCCAACCACAGCTCAGACGTCAGGTGGGTGCCGGAATGGGGGAAGGCTGGGATAGAGGGTATAATTCGTAGACAAAGAAACGCCCCGGCAAGGGCGGAGAAGAGGAAGAGAGAGGAGGAGAGAGGAAGGAGGAAATGCCCTTGCCGGGGCAAAGCGAACTGAGTTTTGAGAGTCTTTTGTCTGCTGCTTGGTCCTTATGCTGAATCCTTGCACTCATACTGACCACAGCCGCTGTCCTGAGTTCCCCCGAAATGCGACCAATGTGGTCTCGTTCTCCGAAATAGAGAGGGGGAACGCCGCCCGCCTCGGCATCGGGGCTGGTGAGAAGCGGGGCGCTGCACCAACTCGCGGCGGGGCAAGCCGGGCATTCCTGGCCCACGCAAACACCAGGTAGGCGCGCCGGGCCCCGGCCCGGTGCGCGGGGAACCCCAGACGTGGCAATGGAGAGATGCCCCAGGCCGCGCAACATCGCCGAATACACCTCCAGACTCCGAGCAGAATCGTCGTTCGGTTCATAGCGCCTGCTGTCGCAGCGCGTTCTGCACTACCTGCAAAAGTGTGAGGCTATTCGCGCGCGGCTCCCCTCTTTTTGCCAATCCCCAGAGAATCGATTCTATACAAGTGCACGTCCCATCCCTCGAAATCGTCGAGGAAGACCCCATCCTTGACTGAGATCGTGCGGTCCTCACCCAGGACCTCCACCTGGGCACTCTTCACATCTGCAAGCTTGAATCTGGCTCTGGATTCTTGATCTCTCATGTTTACGGAGAAGACATAGAGAGCATCTGCCTTCCGTTTCACCTGGATATCGATCTGGGCCGCGTTGGCTACCGCTTCAACATGCGCCAGATCCGGGAGGTCCGGGCTGTTGATGACGGGGGCCAGTTGGGTGATCTGGGCGTTGATCTCCTTGACGGCCCGAGCCGTCGGGGCATCCGCCAGTAGCCCGGCCTCGATGAAACGCGGTTTCCAGGTATGGCAGAAGTAGATGAGTCCCTTGGCCCCATGGATGATGGCCATCCACACTTCACACTTGATCTGGTGGGGCGTTGCCTTGGTGGTCGGGTGCTGGATCTGGGTGCACTCGATGCATGTCCACACCGGTTTCTTGGGTCCAGCCCATGCACGCAGACGATCCACTCCCTGCGGCACGAACCAGAGGTTCTGCTTGACCGCTGGATTCCTGTGACAGGCAGGATAGATGTCGAACGAGACCAGATCACAGCCCTGTATGTACTCGGGATAGTCCTCGAGTTTGCCTCTTCTCTCGCCGCGACCGATGTAGTCCTTCCAAGCTACGCCCTGCCCGAGGTTCATGAGCACGGCCCGGCGCGGATCCGTGGCTTTGATCTGGCGGTAGTCGTTGACGATCCACTGGGGAGGGACCGGCGGGCCGTATCCCTTGTAGGGGTTGGCGTCCAAGTTCAGTTTCTGGTAGATCTCCGGCCAGGCCTGCTTGATCCGGCCCTTGTCTCCTTTCCAGTATCCCTTGAACGGGTGCGCATTGTCTGGTTCGTCTCCATGCATCCAGGCCACGATCGTCTTCTCGTCGAGATGCTGCTTGGCCCATTCGTTCTGGCTGCAGATCACCGGCATGTTGGCTTTCTTCAGGGCGTCGATCTGAGACTGAGTCGGTCCCTGCCAGAGGCCGACATAGAGATTGATCCCGATGTCCTGGTACCGCGCAGCATTGCCGGGGCTCTGCAACCACACGGCAATCGGGAAGTAGTTCTTGTCCATTGACTGCCCATCCTTCCATGGGGCGAACGCCCCTTCAGCGGCACTGGTCCCCGTACCGACGACCATGAAGGACACGGAAGCCATGGCGCCTGCGATCCATCTTCCTGTTCTCATTCCGTGCTCCTCAGATTCGCGTGAATAATCCAGGCTGGGTGCAGAAGGTAGTCGGCGTGCGACTTCGCCCGTTCGGCCACCAATGACACAGGCACGGACACAGAGTGGTTGTCGAAGAAGCTGGGAGGACCTACATTCATCTCGGCCCTGGCGTGCTTGTCTTTGTCTCGATTCGTAGTGTAAACAAGTCTAAGAAAGCATGTTGTAGCCCATTCGCAAGATTCCCAGGGAGTTTTTCTGGCACCCGGGGCAGAGGAGTTGTCGATATATGCCGAAGCGACCTTTACCGGCGATCGCGCAAGATCTTGCGGATCCTGATTCTATGATTGCCAGGACGTTGCGGTCCCTGGGAATCCCCCAGGGACCGTTCGATCCGGATGGCGACTACACCCATACGTATGTCGATGGGACTGCCTTCTCCCGCCGACACGTGGCGGGTGAGGTAACGATCCGCCGTGAGGCGGGTGGCCGACTTCATGTCGAAGCCTATCGCAGGACGCCGGACAGGACGCACAGCTACTACACGATCGCCGACCTCATGTGCCGCGCCGACGAGCTCAGCACGCCAGATTCGTGGGAGGTGGAATCGAAGATCGCGGAGAAGGCCGCCGGCCCGGCATACCTGAGTTCGGGGCTGAAGAAGCGGGCAGAGGTCAAGAACGGCGTTCTGGAGCTCCGGGAAGGGAAGTCCCGACACACCCTCGCATTGGCCGGCAGGTACACCTGCAAGCTGTGCCTCCTGGATGCAGTCCAACGCCTGCCGAGGCTTGGAACGAAGGAGGTGCAGTTCACGCTGATCGACGAGTACGACCAGATTTGCCCCAGGCAGACCCTTCGCCTTCGAGGCAAGACCAAGGCTGCCGTCAGAGGAGGCGAAGTCGAGGTCTACCTGTACGACCACATCGGGATCGCTACGGTGCCCGGCACATATTGTGTCGATGCATCCGGTCGCCTGCTGGTCTACGTGGCCGGCATGCAGGCGTTGATTCTCTCTGGCGAAAACGGCCACAAGGCAGGATACACCAAGTGACCAGCAATCGGTGTGACATGGACAGGAGACGTCTGATCAAGACCTCGGGTGTCGTTGCCGCGGCCTCCGCGTTGCCCGCGGTCGTGGGTGCGCAGGCAGCCCAGGCGGGGAAGACGCCCAACATACTCATCGCGATCTGCGACCAGATGGTCCTCGACGCGATTTCCGCTTACCGGCGGCATTTCGACCACAAGGCATACCTGTGTCATTGGGTCGATACGCCAAACCTGGATGAGCTGGTGGCCAATGGCGTGTCGTTCACCGAGTCCCACAGCCCGAATCCCGTCTGCTGCCCGGCCCGTGCGAGCATCTTCACCGGACGCTACGCGATGGAGACTGGAGTGATCTACAACAACGTGGGCATCGACAGGAAACTGCCGAACATGGGCCAGTGGTTTGAGACGCACTCCGACTACGACCGCGTCTACTGCGGGAAATGGCACGCCGGTGGGCCGTGGAACAACCCCACGATCGGCGGCGGCAGGAAGATACCGGGATTCGATACGCTGCCGAACGGCCCGGACATCTGGGGACGCGATATGGACTATGGCGTGTCGAGCAGCGTCGAAGCCTATGTCCGCAACCATGCGGACGACAAGCCCTTCCTGGCCGTGGCCGGGTTCATGGATCCCCATGATATCTGTTTCTGGGGCGCCAACCTGGGAAGTGGGCAGTCGCGCAAGACGGACTTCTTCCGTCTGGAGGGGGATCTCCCGGTTCTCCCGCCCAATCGGACCTACCAGTTCGATGAAATCTGGCGGCAACCCAGCGGCCTCTCCGACATGCAGTGGCAGAACTACATCTACGACTACTGCCGGATGGTCGAGCGCCTCGACCGCAACGTCGGCCGACTCCTGCGTGCCGTGCGCGACCGCGGCGACGATACGGTCATCATCTTCACTGCCGACCACGGTGACGGTGTGGCACGGCACTCGCGCATATCAAAATGGCATCCCTACGAGGAGTCCGTCAAGGTCCCGCTTATCGTCTACGGCCCGAAGTTCGGGATCCGCAGGAACGTTCTCGACACAACCCACCTCGTTACCGGCATCGACATCATGACGACCGTGTGCGACTACGCCGGGATCAAACCGCCACCGAAGAGCCGTGGCCGCAGCCTGCGCCCGTTGCTCGAGGGAACACCCACAGAGTGGCGCACGAGCGTTTTCATCGAGCTGAGGAGGGTCGGTCGGGTCATCCGCACCGCTCAGTACAAGTACGTGATGAGCTACCAAGCTGCGCCCGGACCGTCCAGCGCAGCCAAGTCGAAGGCGTACGTATCGCGCCGCGATGGCAAGCCATCCGAGTTCCTTCAGGGCGAGGGGAACCGTCTGAAGCGGGTGAACAAGGCCATGCTCTTCGATATGAAAGACGACCCATGGGAGACCCGGAACCTTGCCGGCGACCCCAGGTTCAGAGCTGTCATCGCCCGGCATGAGGCCATCCTGCGCGACGACTACGAGGCCCACATCGTGCCAGGCCACGAGTTCATCCGCAAGTAGCCCGATGGAGTGTGCCAGGCCGCCGAACGGCTCATCCTCCTCCGGCCTTGCCAGCCGGGTCGAATTCGATCTTCCCCGGCCAGGCCAACGCCATCTGGCGGCGCTGCTGGCCTCTACCGACCAGGGACTCGTCCTTCCTCCTGCTCTCTACACTCTGTCCAGCACCTCGCGGACCTTGCGGGCGAGCTGGTCGCGGGCGAAGGGCTTGGCGATGAAGTCCACATCGCTATCCAACACGCCCCGGTGAGCGATGATATCAGCGGTGTAGCCAGACATGAAGAGGCAGCGCAGACCTGGGCGCAGTTCGTCTAGCTTCACCTGAAGATCTCGACCGTTCATCTGGGGCATGACCACATCCGTGAGCAGGAGATCAATGTCAGCGTCGTGTTTCGCAGCGATTGCTACTGCTTGCCTGGGGCCGTTGGCGGCGAGCACGGTGTAGCCCAGTTTCCTGAGAATCTGCTGACTGAGTTTGAGCAGTGCGACGTCGTCCTCGACCAGGAGTATCGTCTCTGATCCGGCCTGCGGGACAGAGAGACCCGAGTCATCGATGGTGGCTTGGCCGCCCATCTCCTGCGGCAGGTACATGCGGAAAGTCGTGCCTTCACCCGGTTCGCTGTATACGTTGACGAAGCCGCCGTTCTGCTTGGCGATACCGTATACCGTTGCCAGCCCTAGGCCGGTGCCCTCATTCTGTTTCTTGGTGGTGAAGAAGGGCTCGAAGATATTGGCCACGGTCTCTTCGTCCATGCCCGTGCCGTTGTCGCTCACGGCAAGCATGATGTAGTGACCGGGAAGGGCTTCGGGGTGGTCGGCGCAGTACCCCTCGTCGAACTCCGCTTGCCCCGTCGCCATGGTGATCACGCCCACGCCCTCGATGGCGTCTCGCGCATTGACGACGAGGTTCGCCAGGATTTGGTCTACCTGCGAGGGGTCCATCTTGACCAGCCCAATCTCCGGGGCTGGCTTCCACACCAGGTCGATGTCCTCGCCGATGAGGCGCTTGAGCATTTTGAGCATGCCAGCGGTTGTCTCGTTCAGATCAAGCACCACGGGCGAGACGGTCTGCTTGCGGGCAAAGGCCAGCAGCTGTCGGGTCAGGTCTGCCGACCGCCGGGCGGCCTTCTGGATCTCCAACAGGTCTTCATGCTCAGGCGCGGCGGGATCCCCTTCTGCCAGCAGCATGTCCGTGTAGCCGAGGATTGCCTGGAGTTGGTTGTTGAAGTCATGGGCCACGCCCCCGGCTAGCCGCCCGATCGCCTCCATCTTCTGGGCCTGGCCAAGCTGTTCCCGCAGCTTCTCCCGCTCGGCCTCCGCTTCGCGGCGGTCGCTGATGTCGCGGATGGCGGTGATTCGCACCTGACGTCCGTCCTGGGCCGTGGTCTGGGCTTGGGTTTCCACATGGAAAACCGAACCGTCCTTGCGCACAGCCTTGCTCTGGTAGAGTTCGTCATTCCCGGACTCGATCATTCCCCTTACCTCCGCCATGGCGTCAGGGGCGATACAAAGGCTGACCGGTTGGCCAATCAGGTCTTCGCGCTCATAGCCAAGCATGCGCAGCAAAGCCGCGTTGGCATCGACAATCCGTCCTTCCGCCTGCACGCAGATGCCCTCGAACGCCGCGTCTGACAGGGAGCGGTACCGTTCCTCGTTCGCCCTGAGGGCGTCCTCCACTCGCTTGCGTTCGGAGATGTCGCGCACGAAGGCGAGGACGCGGTTCTGATCGGGCCAATGGGAACAGGAGACCTCTACGCGGAACGACCCGCCATCTTTGGCTCGGTGTTGGGTCTCGAAGAGGTCATGGCCCTTTTCCTTTAGCCACTCGATGTGCTGGACCATCCCTTCCGGCGATGCCTCGATCAGGTCACATGAATGTAGCTGGCGCAGCTCTTCGAGGCCGTAGCCGGTCATCCGGCAATAGGTCTCGTTGGCGTCCACGACTTGGCCCGTGTCGTCCAGGACCACGTAGCCATCGGTGGTCGTCGAGAGGATCGTCGCCAGCTCCCCGGCACGTTGGCGGGCCTCCTCTGCTGCCCGCTTTCGCTCAGTGATGTCGAGCGTCGTTCCCCACATGCCCACGAGACAACCATCCTCGAAGACACTTCTCCCGTGGCTGAAGAGGTACCTGTACTCCGTAGGGCAGACGTGCTCACGGGCTTCAACGCCATTGAGCTGGTAACCGTTCTCAACCCAAGGAGCGAACACTTCCTCAACCGTTCTCTCGCTGTCGCCCCCCGGCAAGTCCCGCATCCGGCGACCAACGATGTCATCGATCCCTGCGAAGCCATACAAGCGGGCGAAGACATCGTTGCATTCCACCAGGACGCATGCGTCACACATGTAGCGTGGCTGCTCTGCGACTGGCAGACTCATCGGCATGGGCGGGCGGACCTCATAGACCCAGACCGCAGCCAGATTGGTGGTGACAAAGTCGCGGTACCGGTTCTCAAGACGCGTGCGTTCCCGTTCGTGTCGCATGATCCCCCGTCCAGCCAGGCCGAGACCGGCAATGCCTGCCACCCAGAGCAGAGCATGCCCACCCACCAACGGGAAGGCATGGGCAATGGCACTCGCGTAATGCGGGGCCATCGGCACGGACAGGCTGATGCCGCCGCGAATCTGGCCGACCTTATACCCCTGGGCCGCATGGCAACTCAGACAGCCCTGCTCGGTCACCATGGCTCGCATCAGGCGCATGTAGGGCTGCCCGTCCATCTCCTCCACCGAAGTCACCTCAATCTCGCCCTGCTCGAAAGCTCCGAGTGCCTGCTTCTCCCAAGGGTCGGGAGCGTTCGCGGCGCGAATGGGGTTGAGGCTGGTGATATGCCCGCGCACGCCGGAGTGCTTCTCGCCCAGAGAGTGAACCTGGCGAGTCATGTACGCGGGGTTGATCAGGGTGAACTCTCGACCGGAAGGAGTCGTGATGTCTCGCTCCTTCAGGTGAGACAGGTATGGATTCGGGGGCGTGTCCTCGCTGACAGGAGCATAGACGCCGCCATGCTCCGCCGCCCAACCTCGGTAGACGATGTCCTTGTCGAAGGCCGTGCGTGCCTCGGCTCGCACCTGCACCAGCATCTCGTGTCGCACGCCGTGGAGATTCCAGGCCAGCGAGCCCACGATGATCGTCGACCAGATCACCCCCAAGAGGACAAGCCGACGGCGCACAACTGCCAACGGCGACTTCTCGGGAGCGCTGCTGCTCCGGGGTTCCGGCTCCGTCATGTTGTGTTCCCGCTGGCTCATGTCAACCCCATGGCGCTGGGTGTAACTCGCGTCCAAATCCGGGCTGTCTGGTCGGTCGTCTTTCTGCCTGTGCGAGGGTCAGGAAGGCGGCTGGTTGCTTAGGCAAGGCACGCTACCGCCCTTTGCGCCCTAGGGCAAGTGGTCCCCAAGCCCATTCCGCCTTGGTCGATCATGGCTAGCGGGGAGATGTGTGCCAGCCTATACTAGCCGACACGTAGGCATGGGTGCTGTCGGTTGGCATGCGCTTGGTGTCTCGCTGGATCGGGATTGGACGCGGGAGTGTCTAGATGAAACGCGCGCGCTGGAATCTGTTGGTGGTCTGGGTGGTGGTCCTGAGTTGGGGCGCAACGGCGGGAGATTACGTATTGCCGCTGCAGGTACACACGGGGTTCTTCGAGCGGCGGGATGCCCTGGCGACCGCGACCCTCGACTTGGGGCGGTCGCTGAACATGGCAAAGGCGGTGTTGCGGGACAAGGTCGGGAAGGCGGTGCCGTTCTGGTTCGAGCCAGGAAAGGTCGGCGCGGGCAAGCTGCACTGGGTTCTGGTGGGCGAAGTGGATTCGTTGCTGGAGTTGCCCTTCGAACTACAGGTGAGCGATGGGGCATGGCCATCCGAGCCTGTGGGTGATCCCGCCATCGCAGAGGCGGTCCGTCGGCAGGAGAATCTGGTGCCGAATGGCGGCTTCGAGCAAGATGCTGAGCAGAAGCAGAGCAATATCTGGAAGGGAGAGCGGGGCACGGCGGGGTGGCAGCTCAACGACCATTCCTGGGCGAACCGCAAGCTCCCGGACCTGAAGGCCAGCGCACGCCTGGCGGACGACCAGACGGCCGAGGGCGCGACCTCGCTGAAGCTGGTCGCAGCGCTGCGCGAGGACGCGCCGGGAGCCAAGCCGGGGAAACCCATGGTGGTGGCTCCACATGTCTATGGCCCGACCATTCCGCTGCGGCCTGACGCCAGCTACTTGTTCAGCTATCGCGTACGCGTCGCCGAGGTTGCCAAGCCAGGCTATATCAGTGCCAGCCTGGAGTTCCTGGATGCGGATCACAAGCGCGTGTTCCCGAAGAACTACTCGATCAACCGGCTACAGGTCGCCTACGGCACCGCCCGGAACTTGCCCAAGGATTACCTGAACCAGTGGGTGAGTGTGGCCAGATCCAAGAGGCCCTTGCCCATGGTGCGCTACGGGCGGATCGTGCTCCACATTAGCTTTGCGGGCACGTGTCATGTGGATGCGTTCAGGGTCAAGGAAACCACCGGCGCAGAGCCGGTGACCGTCACGGTCGGCACGCTCGCAACGAAGCGGAAGGAATGACCATGCTCAGCTACAGATACGGATGGATTCGGGCGGCCCTGTGTGGTGTCGCAGCCTGTACGATTGCCACTGCTGACATCACGCGTCTGGATTTCGGCACGGCTGAATCGGAGCTGGCGGAGGGCTGGGCCCAGGTGACCGAGGCTGACATGTTTGCGGAGGCAGTCGGCCATGGTTGGGTTGATCCTCCCGGCTTGCGGCGCCCGATTCAACGCTTCGGGCGGGACGAGAACTTCTCCGGCCAGACGGAGTTCCTCAAGCTCGGCCCTGTGTTCCGCGACCATGTGATCGCAGGGCGGAACTACTTCGCCTACTCCAAGGAGGCAAACACCTTCCGCATGGACGTAGGGCCAGGGAGGCATGTGGCCGCCGTGGTCATGGGGGTGATGACCGAGAAGCGGGCGACGACGATCAATCGGCCGCCCTTCTGGTGGCGCGACTACGTGGTCACGGCCAATGGCGAGGAGGTTGCCAACGTCAGCCGCGGCGGCATCCGCGAGATGCTGGCCGAACGGGGACGCTTCTCCAAGACCGATTTCCTGCCTGGCGAGAGCCTCTTCGAGCGGGGAATCCTGCCTCACTTCCCCGTCCACGTGTTCACCTTCGAGGGGCCGACGCTGGAGCTGAGCATGAACAGCTTCTGCCCGATCAACGCTCTGCTTGTGGCACCCGCGGCCGAAGAGAAAGAGCTTCGCCAAGCCGTGGGGGAGCTGTACGCGGCAGAGCGGAAGTTCGTCGATGAGCAGTTCCAGGAGTCCTCGACCCCCGAGCCCTTCGCCGATGACCTGCGCGCGGCCGCCAGCAAGGCGGGGGCGGCGCTGTTTACCCGGCCACAACGTGTTCTCGGGCCCTATGCTCGGCCCGCCATCGACGAAGCGGCCCGGCCCGCAGGTGACTTCGTGCCGCCTGGCGAGATGGGTATTCTGCGCTTTGGGTTGCTGCCCCTGCGGAATCTGAAGGACGTCAGAATCGTGGTGGGGGCATTCAAGGCAGCGGGCGGCCAGGCATTGCCTGTCGGCGCGGCGGCGGTCTGGCTCTCCCAACTCGTCCCCATGCGGACGGTGAAGACGGGCGAGTTCTACACCGTGCGCCCGAACTATGCCTTTCCCTACCAACCCCGCGACCTCGCGGCCAACGCAACCCGCCAGCTCTCAGTCTACGTGAATGTGCCTGCGGATGCCGCTCCCGGCGACTACTCCGGACGTGCTACGGTAAGCAGTGTCGATCTTCCCAAGCCGCTCACGCTCGACCTGGTGGTCAAAGTGATGCCGTTCCGGATCGACTCGGCGGACATCTCCTTCGGCATGTACTGGGGCAATCCCTTCAGCACGCGGTTGCGCCATGCGTGGCAGCAGATGAAGATCCCCCATGCCCTCATGCGCGAGTTGTGCAGCGAGATCGACTTGGCGGGGTTCCAGGCCATGCGCGAGGCGGGATTCAACACGGCGGCCTTCGGTCCGGCCCGGGTCATGAAGGTTGGCGAGAACGGCGAGGTAGAGATCCAACAGCAGGAGTGGGAGTTGTGGTGCGACCGCATGAGCAACTACGAGAAGGTCTTCGGCCGTCACCCCATGCCTGCCTACGGGATTGGTTGGAGTGGGCTTGTCAGCACCTGGTCCGCCAAGGGATTCTATGGCCGTCAAGTGGACGCATGGGTGAAGAACGGGTTCACGGACAAGTCCATCCAGGACATGACTGCTCTCTGCGAGGCCTTCTACCAACAGGCGCGCAAGCTAAACTGGCCGGAAATCATCTTCTATGTCCAGGATGAGATGGCCAACCACGGAGCCAACGGCGGGCGCATGGCGGCCGAGCGGGCCAGGCTCTTCCGCAAGGTGGCCGACCGGGTCGGGTTCCGCACCTGCGCGTCCATGAACGGGCCGGTGGAAATCCCCGCTCTGCCCTACCTCCACATCTCGATCCCCAACGGTGCCCTGCCGGTGACCGAGGAGAATCTGGCGCTGATCCGGGCGAAGGGCAGTGAGCTGTGGTTCTACAACATCGGCTCGAACCGCTTCAGCTACGGCTACTACCTGAACCGCACGCGCCCGAAGGGACGCCTGCAATGGTCCTTCGGCGGCAACAGCCGCTTCGCCAACCAGGTGGCCGGCCTGCCTTCCTTCAGCAGCGTGCCCTACACGGCGCACTACGACGAGCAGGGCGCAGTGGCCCGGCGCCAGAACATCGAGGAGATGCGCCAGGGCATCCTCGACTACCGCTACTTCCGCACCCTCGAACGGCTCATCGACAGCCACGCCAAGGATCCCGCTCGCAAGCAAGCCGTGGCCGAGGCCAGGAAGCTGCGCGAGTTCATCCTTGGGGGCGTGAAGATCCGCAATCAGCACTCCGGTGAGGACTTCACCTCCGGCGTGTGGAGCCCGCGCACCTGCCAACGCTTGCGCTGGCGCGTGGCTCTCGCCATCCAGGCACTCGAAACGGCGAAGCGGTAGGGGTGGAAGCATGAAGACTGCCTGCACGCTCCTGCTCTCATTCCTGCCCCTCCTCTCGGTGGCCGCGCCCGCGTTGCTCAAGCAATCGGCGTGGGAGACGATCAAGCTGGTCCGCCCACCGGTGCCCCGGGATGTGGCCAGCATTCCCATGTTGCGTGACCTGCCCAAGGCTCCGGCCGACCGTGCCAGGCAGATCCGCGCCAAGGGGGTGCGCTTCCCCTTCGTCACCTACCCGAATGGCGGCAAACCCGAACTGGCCAGCACTGCCTATGTCTGCTTCACCCCCACCCATCTGGTCGCCGTGCTTGAAGGCCACCAGAGCAACGGCTACGAGTTGCTTGCCCGCCCGCAGGAGAAGGAGGACGGGCATATCTGGAACGACGACAATTTCGAGATCTTCGTCGATCCCTTCCTGAGCCGGAGCGAGTACATCCACTTCATCGTCAACCCCCTCGGCGATGTCTTCGATCAGCGCTGCTATGAGAAACGCGTGTCGGACCCCAAGGCGGCCGATCCGGCGGCGACCATCGTCCAGCTGATCCAGGAGCGGGAGTACGACTCCGGCGCGAGGGTGCCCGTACTGCGGGAGACGGACTATTGGGCCGCGCTGTTTCACCTGCCCTTCACCGCGTTCGGGCTCAAGGCCCCGCCATTGGGTCAGGTCTGGGGTCTCAACTTCTGCCACACCAACCGCGAGAACAAGGAACTGAGCCAGTGGCGGGCCACGCCCGGTCGCTTGGGATTCCACCAGCCCCAACGCTTTGGTGCGCTCCGCTTCGGCGAGGCGGCGGCTGGCCTGGAGGCGGAGGTGGAGATGCCCCACTTCGGCGCGGGGCGCAATCTGCTCGCTGCCACCGTGAGGGAACCGGGTGCCAAGCAGACCAAACTGCGCTGGCGGGTCGTCCTCACCGACGCGCAGGCGAAGGTGGTCGGCCGCGATTCGGGTACGCTCCGGGCGGCGCCAGGGGAGACCCAGCACACGCTCCGCTTCGCCGTCCCCTTCACGCTGCGCGGTCGCTGCCGCGTGACCGTGGAACTGCTGGAGCAGGACCGCACCGTCGCCTACGTCGTCTACAACCAAAGTCTCGGCGAAGCGGTGGCCTTGGCCGTGCCTCTGACCCAGATCTACACCACCGACACCACCGTCGAGGGCACCCTACGGCTCAATCTGGGCGGCGGCGAGTTGGGCCGGAAGGGCAAGGCAGTCACGCTCGAACTGGTCGGCATGAAGCAGCGCCGGCGGGTCCGTTTTGCCAGCCCCGAGGGCAACGTCCTGCGCTTCCGGGTGGATACCCAAGGCCTGCCCCCCGGTGACTATGTGCTGCGCGCCGTTTACGGTCGGCGCAAGCCCTGTGAACAACCCCTGACCATCATCCCTGCCCCGTTCCCATTCTAGCGGGCTGGACGCTTGGCAAGCACGGCCTTCCCGGCCCGCACCAGTTCGGCGATGTGAGACCGGGCTCGGGCCAGTTCGTCGGCCGTGAGCCGCTTCGACATCACATCCGGGGGTACGAGGTGGCTGACGAAGCCTGCATACTCGTTGCGCGTCATCCGGGAGACGGGGTGATCCCATGGGATTTGGCCGGCGAGCTGCCGCCGCAACATGACATTGCGGGACACCAATGCTGCGCGGATGGTCGAGGGGGACATCTTCGGCCCGGTGGGGGACTCTGTGCTGAAGAGCCAGGTGCCGGCTTCCCAGTTGAAGGCCTCGGCCAGGGGCGAGAGGCGCAGCCGATTGGCAACCGGGTTGTTGAGTTTCTCCTTCGCCGCCGCCGCCTTGGCGATCTCCCGCCGGGCGTACTCCTCTGGTGGCAGCGGCGTGGGGCGGGGCTTCTTGGCGTCCGCGATCTCTTTCAGGACACTTGAGAACCCGCCTTCCCGCGCGCTCTTGGGATCCACCGGCAACCGTTCCCTCTTCACCATCCGG